>ENA-ORSQ01001028-ORSQ01001028.1-human-gut-metagenome-genome-assembly--contig:-NODE-1028-length-15815-cov-4.059074_pt1 | contig 15815 bp, 14 predicted proteins | sample MGYA00241900_ERZ509164 | MGnify/ENA primary metagenome ERZ509164 (study PRJEB26280, sample SAMEA2338807) | human gut metagenome | biome: human gut; feature: human-associated habitat; material: faeces...
ACGCCGACCGTGTCGATGCCGGAGTTGATGCAGTTGGAAAGCGGGAAATCAATAATGCGGTATTTGCCGCCGAACGGTACAGCCGGCTTTGCAACATTCTTGGTCAGAACATACAGGCGGCTGCCCTGGCCGCCTGCCAGAAGCATAGCGACGCATTCCTTTTTACGGTACATTTTACCTCTCCTTTTTTGCCTTTATCTGTATAAATAAATTTTATTTATCCTCTTTTACCGTTGTGACCGCGGTCTCGCTCTTCACGGCAACGGCCTTTTCACCCTTGATCGCGACAGCCTTTTCGCCCTTGACCGCGCCCTCCTTCGGTCCGGTCCGCGCCACCGCCTTTGTACCGGTTTTCACGACCGAGGTCTCGCCCTTGACCGCGACATCGGCTTTCGCCTTCACCGCGACCTCGGCCTTTGCCTTGACCGCAACCTCGGCCTTCGCCTTTTTCGTTACAGCCGTCTTGGCCGCTTTGGTCTTTGCAGCCGTCCTGCGCGCCGGCTTTTTCTCCTGCTTTTCCTGCTCCGCGAGCTTTTTCGCGGCCTCGATCTCAGCCTTGGTGCGGCGCTTTGCCTTGGGCCTGCCCTTGAAGAACAGCACGCCGAAGCGCGGGATTTTAATATTGATGGACTGCTCCTGACCGTGCAGCGGCTTGCTGTCGGTCTTGACCTTGCCGTTTGTGATGCCGCTGCCGCCGAACTCGGACTTGTCCGAGGTGAAGATCTCCTCATAGGTGCCCATGATCGGCACGCCGATGCGGTATTCCGGCTGCTCCTCCGGAGAGAAGTTGACAACGGCGACAATATCCGAGCCGTCCTTCGCGATGCGGCGGAAGGCGATGATGTTGTTGCGGTTGTCCTCGTGGCTGATCCACTCGAAGCCGTGCCAGTCGGTGTCCTGCTCCCAGAGCTGCGGCGTTTCCAGATAGAAATGGTTGAGCGCCTTGACGTAGGCCTGCATCTGCCGGTGCGCCGGATAATTGAGCAGCATCCAGTCCAGGCCGCGCTGATACGCCCACTCGGAGAACTGCGCGAACTCGCCGCCCATGAACAGCATCTTCTTGCCCGGATGCGCGGCCATGTAGCCGTACAGCGCGCGCAGACCGCCGAACTGGTTTTCATACGGGGGCGGCATCTTGCCGATGAGCGAGCACTTGCCGTGCACGACCTCATCATGCGAGAGCGGCAGGATATAGTTTTCGGAGAAGGCATACATGAACGAGAACGTGATCTTGTCGTGCATGTCCTTGCGGAAGAACGGGTCGGCCGAGCAGTAGCACAGCATATCGTTCATCCAGCCCATGTTCCACTTGAAGTTGAAGCCCAGACCGCCGTCATAGCCGGGTTTCGTGACCATCGGCCACGCGGTGGACTCCTCGGCCATCATCATCACGTCGGGATAGTGCGCCTCCACAGCGCAGTTGACCTGACGGATAAACGCGCTGGCGTCCAGGTCTTCCTCGGTACCGTACTTGTTGAACTTCTTTTGGCCGGGGTCGTCGATACCAAAGTTGAGGTACAGCATGCTGGACACGCCGTCCATGCGAATGCCGTCAACGTGGAAGTTCTCGAGCCAATACAGCACGTTGGAGACCAGGAAGGAGCGGACCTCGCCGCGGGCGAAGTCAAACTTGTGCGTGCCCCAGTTGGGGTGAATCTCGTGCTCAAACAGCATGTGGCCGTTAAAGGTGGCAAGGCCGTGGGAGTCGGCGCAAAAACCGCCGGGCACCCAGTCCATGATCACGCCGATGCCTGCCTCGTGGCATGCATCGATAAAGTGCATGAGCTGCTGCGGGTTGCCGTAGCGCGACGTGGCGGCGTAGTAGCCGGTCGTCTGGTATCCCCAGGAGCCATCGAAGGGATGCTCCATAAGCGGCATGACCTCGATATGCGTGTAGCCCATGTCGCGCACGTAGTCCACGAGCTCCACCGACAGGTCGTCGTAGGTGTAAAACTCGCCGCGCTGCGCGGGGAAGGGGTCCATGGGGCCGGGGTAGTTGCCGTACTCGTCGGGTTCGCCCTGCGGCGCGTCGCCGTGGCGCTTCCACGAGCCAATATGAACCTCGTAGATGTTGAGCGGCTGCGACATGTGGTTATGGCTGGCACGTCGCCTGAGCCAAGCCGCGTCGTTCCACTGGTAGCCGTCGAGGGTCCACAGCACGCTTGCCGTTCCCGGAGGGCACTCGGCCTTAAAGGCGTACGGATCGGCCTTGTAGAGCTTTTCGCCCTCGTTTGTCTCGATGAGATACTTATAGAGTTGACCCTGCTCGGCGCCAGGAATAAAGCCTTCCCAAATAGCGCTCGTATGCACGGGCACCAGCGGGTTGGCTTGCTCATCCCAGTCGTTAAATTCACCAATGACATGGACGCTCTTAACGTCGGGCGCCCAAACGCAAAAACGCCAGCCGCGCGTACGGTTCTGCGTGTCGGGGTGCGCGCCCATCTTTTCCCAGCTGCGCTCCCACATGCCAATGCCAAACAGGTAGACATCGTCCTTGGAGAGCTCCGGTGCGTGCGGAGCCGGTTTGCGGGTTGCGGGCTTTTTGGTTGCTGGCTTTAGCTTTTTTTCGCTCACGTTTGATCCCATCATGACGCGGCAGCGTGTTGCCTTGGTGACTAGATGCGAAAGGTCCAAGGCTGCACGAATCGAAGGGACGGCGATAGTTCTATGATTCGTTCCACCTCGCGTGCTCGGTGGAACTTTCGGCAGAAACTACGATAACACCTGTGCGTTAGTTTTATGGACGAAAGCGGATTTGCTGGGGCGTTTAATCGGTAAGCGACATGTTTATACCACTGGCAGAATTGCCGTGGTAAAACTCTTGACAGTTTTACCAATTAGGGTTTCAAAATTGTTAGTCTGACGTTTGGTAAAACGTTTTTAGCAGGTTGTTTACCATTTGACATCGAAAGGTTCGTTTATGCCCCATACCGCCACTCCCAAGGTTGCTTTTATTTTCGATTGCGACGGCACGCTGGTTAATAGCACCCCCGTATGGGGCTACGCCCAGCCCCAATTATTGCATCGCCACGGAGTTGCCGTGACGGTCGACGATTTTGCCCAGTTTGAGCATCTTTCGCTGGAGGACGAATGCCAGGCCTACCACGACACATGGGGCATTAGCGCAAATGGCGAGGAGCTGTATCGCGAGTTGGGCGAGATTTTGATTGATGGGTACTCCAAGGTGCCGCCGCGCGAGGGGCTCCTGGCTTTTTTGGAGCAGGTGAAGGCGGCGGGCATTGCCATGTGCGTTGCCACGTCCACGCCGGCCGAGCTGGTGCAGTCTGCGCTCGCTGGTGCCGGGCTCGATGCCTACATGGAGTTTGTGACCACCACGGGCGAGGCAGGACGCTCCAAGCAGTTCCCGGATGTGTATGAACTTGCGCTGCGCCGTCTGGAGGAGCGCCACGGGCACAAGTTCGAACGCGCATGGGTGTTTGAAGACGCCGTCTTTGGCCTTAAGAGCTCTGGCACCGCCGGCTTTAAGCGCGTGGGCATCTATGACCCGCATGGCCGCATGAAGCGCGACGATGTTCGCGCCAACTGCGATATCTTTATCGACAGCTATGAGGACCTGGATCTGGCCCGCGTGCTTTCGTTTGAGGGATAGGCGAGGCTGTGGCTTGCAAGGTATTAGTGGTCTGCGGCTCGCCCGTGGTGGCGAGCGCGGATCTGTTGCATAGGCTAGCAGGGGAGTGCGACCACGTTGTCGCCGTGGACCGCGGGCTCGACGCGCTGCTGGGCGCCGGCCTGAGCTGTGACGTGTATGTGGGGGATGCCGACACGGTGAGCGACGCTGGTCGTGCGCTGGTCGATGCCGCCACCGACTTTGAAGTTGAGCGCCACAACCCGTACAAGGACTATACCGATCTTGCGTTGGCGCTCGATTCCATCCGCCGTCGCCGGCCGGGTGCCGAAGTGGTTGCGACCTGCGCCACCGGCGGTCGCCCTGATATGGCGCTTTCCGTACTGGGCCTGCTCGCAGGCTACGATGACGCCCCAGTCTGGATTGCCGAGGACGAGACCATGGCCCGCATTCTGCACGAACGTGAATCCTGGACCATTGAGAATGCAACTGGCAAAACCTTTTCCATCATCGCCATAGCCCCTAACACCGAGGTAAGCGAACACGGTCTAGAGTGGGAACTAGATCACAGCCCACTGGGCTTGTTGGCCGACACGGGTATCAGCAACGTTGTAAGGTCAACAGCCACGATCCAAGTCCACACCGGCACAGCCATCGCTTACCTATATCAATAGGCATTTAGAATCTGACCTAAAAAAGTCCTTGCACCCCGCGCCAACTTCCCCTATAGTACTACCTCGTCACGGGGGCGTAGCTCAGCTGGGAGAGCGCTTGACTGGCAGTCAAGAGGTCAGGGGTTCGATCCCCCTCGTCTCCACCATCGTGAATGCAAAGGCCTTCGGAATTCCGAAGGCCTTTTTTCATGCCAAAACACCACGCGCTGCAAACCCCACCTACGCCAACAAAAAGTTGCACAATTTATTTCCCATCTCTGTACATAGTTTGTTGGACAAACGCAATTACCAGTACGCCTCGCTGTTCAATTCGGGCTTCAGGAGCATCCATAACCTCCGCTAGCACCCCAATATCCTGCGCCAATGTGAACAACATCCCAAAACAACCCCCTTGAACACGCTAAATGAACGATATGTTGTCCACCACAAGCCAAATCAGTTTCGCTACCAGCTTGTGCTAGGATACCTAACGTTACATGAGTTCAACTGTGCTCGCGGCTCCAGCAAGTCGCAAAACGCAGGGTCGATCAGCATCCGGCCGTAACGGCGGTGCCAGAAACACCACGAGCTCCAATAAAGAAGTCATGCGTCGTTGTTTATTTGTGTTGAGTTAATTCTCTAGTGCAAATTATTAGTAGATTGCATGCCAAAACGTAGCAGTCTTCCAGCTGTTTGCGTGCGATTCAGTTTTGTACCCGCTTGACTGGGTCGCACGCAGCCAGCTGGAGTCGCGGTCATTTTGCGATACACGTCCGCGTCTCCAGCAACTGCGCTTATACATACCGTTCACGGTGGGGCAGAGCCACGTGCTTGTCTAACTGGGCTCAGGGTTTGAATATGGAGCGCCTTCGCGCACAAGCGCCCTGGCGAAGCCATACACAAACCTCGTGAGCCACACGTAAGACAGCAAGGGGGTGGTGCTCGTGTGGTATGTGATCCAGGTCATTAACGGTCGCGAAGACGTAATGCGCGAGCGCATCGAGCGCATGGTGCCGGCGAGCGCCATGCAGGAGCTCTTTTATCCCCAATTTCAAACCGAGATTAAAGTTCACGGCGAATGGGTCAATACGACCAAGCCGCTCTTTCCCGGTTATCTTATCTGCGACACGGCAGATCCCCGTAACGTGCAACAGTATCTGCTACGCATGGACGACTTTGCTCGGGTGCTTTCCCAGGACGGTCAGTTTGTGCCGCTGGCAAAAGAAGAGATTCAGCTTATTGGCGGATTTACGCATAGGGGAGACCGCGTAGTACCCATGAGCGAGGCCCTAAAAGACGGCGATCAGGTCGTAGTTACGGCTGGTCCGCTGCTGGGACACGAAGGCCTTATCAAAACCATTAACAGACGCAAGAGCACTGCTTATTTGGAGCTCAACCTGTGCGGCCGACGCGTAACTACGCGCGTTGGCCTTGCCGTGCTTTCGGCCGAGCAGCGCGTAATGCGAAACCTTAAAAAGGCGATCGCCTAGCTGCAGACGGTCGCTACTCAGAACAGGAAGGATCCCCGACCCGGGGACGGAGTGTTGGAAGAGAACGTGTCGGATAAAACAGAATATGCAACGGATGCGCCCGCGGGAGCGGCACTGATTGCTCAGGCCATGGACCGGCGCGAGGGCGCCGACCGCTACAGGTCCATGCAAACCATTATGGACTGGGATCGCTCGCGCTTGGCCTACCGCACCGTCAAGCGCGCCTTTGACATCGTGTTCAGCGGCTGCGTGCTGTCCGTCATCGCCGTACCCAGCCTTGTCCTCGCCGCGACCATCCGTCTGGAGAGCGAGGGCAACCCCTTCTACAGCCAGATCCGCGTGGGTCAGACCCACCGCGACGGAAGTCTGTCCACCTTCCGCATGTGGAAGTTCCGCTCCATGTACAAGGACGCCGACGAGCGCCTGGCGGATCTCAAGGAACAAAACGAGATCGCCGGCGCCATGTTCAAGATGAGGGAGGACCCCCGCGTCACAAAGATCGGCAGGTTCATACGCAAACACTCCATCGACGAGTTCCCCCAGTTCTTGAACGTGTTCCTGGGCCAGATGTCCGTGGTTGGTCCCAGGCCACCGCTGCCGAATGAGGTCGCGCAGTACACGGAGTACGACCTGCGGCGTTTGGCCGTCAAACCAGGCATCACCGGCTGGTGGCAGGTTACAGAGCGTAACTCGACGGGATTCGACGGCATGGTTCGTCGCGACCTGGAATATATCGCCAAACGTGGCGTTTTCTTCGATTTAAAAATAATCCTATTAACAGTGATTGAGGTTGTCAGCGGAAATGGCGCTTGCTAAAGAGACAAGAGGGAAATACGAAGGCACCAGTTCAACGGTTGATCTTCCCGGGCGAGTCGAAGTCCTGGGCGCCCCCGTCGACCCCTGGACGATGGGACAGACCGTCGAGGCGACCGATGCCCTCATCAAGGAGGGGCGCTTCGCCCACCTGATCGGCGTGAACGCCGACAAGTTGCTGCAGATGCGCGACGATCCCGAGATGGACGCGTGCGTGCGCCGCTGCGAGATCGTGAACGCAGATGGCGCTTCCATGGTCATGGCCGCCAAGAAACTGGGCGTGGACCTTCCGGGGCGCGTGGCCGGCATCGACCTCATGTGGGAGCTGTGCGGGCTGGCCGAGCGCGAGGGGCACAGTGTCTACCTGCTGGGCGCAAAGGCCGAAGTGGTCGCAAAGACCGCCGAGGTACTGTCTGAGAGGTATCCCAATATGGTCCTTGCGGGTTACCGTGACGGCTACTTCGGCGATGACGAGTTCGATGCCGTGGTCGCCGAGGTTGAGCGGGCCGAGCCCGACATCGTGTTCGTGGGCATCACCTCGCCCAAGAAGGAACGCCTGATCGAGCGTTTCCGCGAGCTGGGCGCCAAGGGCGCTTTCGTGGGCGTGGGGGGTTCGTTCGACGTGGTCTCCGGCAACATCCCGCGCGCCCCGATGTGGATGCAGCGCGCGAACCTGGAGTGGCTCTTCCGCATGATGCAGGAGCCCAAGCGCCTGGTGAAGCGCTACGTGGTCGGCAACACCCGTTTCTACATGCTTCTCCGCAAGGAGTCAAAGAGGAGCAAGGCCAATGACTAAGAAGAAAGTAATGCTCGTTTTCGGCACCCGCCCGGAGGCAATCAAGATGTGCCCGCTCGTCAACGAGCTGAAGACACGCACGGATGAGTTCGAGACCGTCGTTACCGTGACCGGCCAGCACCGCGAGATGCTCGACCAGGTGCTGCGCGTCTTCGGCGTGACCCCCGACCACGACCTAACGATCATGAAGCCCGGCCAGACGCTGTTCGACGTAACGTGCGACGTGCTGCTCAAGCTCAGGGCCGTCCTCGAGGGCGAGAGGCCCGATGTCGTCCTGGTCCATGGAGACACCACGACCAGCTTCGCCGCGGCGCTCGCGTGCTTTTACCTTCAGATCCCCGTGGGCCACGTCGAGGCGGGCCTGCGCACGCACGACATCTACAGTCCCTGGCCCGAGGAGTTCAACCGCCAGGCCGTCGACATCGTGAGCGAGTACTACTTCGCCCCCACTGAGGCCAGCAAGAAGAACCTTCTGGACGAGGGCAAGCCGGAGTCGAAGATCTGGGTCACCGGTAACACGGGAATCGACGCCCTACGCACCACCGTGCGCGAGGGCTACTCCCATCCCGAGCTCGAGTGGGCGGAGGGCTCCCGCCTCATCCTCATCACGGCTCACCGCCGCGAGAACCTGGGCGAGCCCATGCACCGCATGTTTCGCGCCATCCGCCGCGTGATGGAGGAGCACCCCGACACCAAGGCTATCTACCCCATCCACATGAACCCGCTCGTCCGAAAGGCGGCGCACGAGGAGCTCGACGGCTTCGACAGGCTCCACATCATCGACCCTCTCGAGGTTCTTGACTTCCACAACTTCATGGCCGGCAGCCACCTCATCCTCACCGACTCGGGTGGCATCCAGGAGGAGGCGCCGAGCCTGGGAAAGCCGGTCCTCGTCATGCGAGACACCACCGAGCGTCCCGAGGGCGTAGAAGCCGGCACTCTGAAACTCGTGGGCACCGAGGAGGACGTCATCTACCGCGAGTTCAGCCGTTTGCTCAGCGATCAGGCCGAGTATGAGGCAATGAGCCATGCTTCGAACCCCTACGGGGATGGGCATGCGAGCGAGCAAATTGTGGATGTGCTGGCAGGTTAGCAACATGAATGAATGCTTCAAACTATATAAAGCTGCCCACGCCTGCACCAAGGGCCCGAAGTTCGTCCGTCCGTTGGCGGGAGTTTTCAGACATCTGTCGCAGTTTCTCTTTGCTTGCCATATCGGAAGCCAAGCCGAGATAGGCGATGGTTGCTTGTTCCAGCACAACGGTGTGGGATGCGTCATCTCCGAGAAAGCCGTGATTGGAAAGAACTGCGAGTTCTATCAGCATGTTACTGTTGGAACGCTCCGGGGGGGGTTCCTATCATTGAGGATGACGTCTCAATCGGCGCCAACGCGGTATTGCTTGGAAATATCGTAATCCACAAAGGAGCGAAGATTGGCGCAGGAGCCGTCGTTCTTTGTGATGTTCCTGAAAGTGCTACTGCCGTTGGCGTACCTGCAAGAATCATCATGACTAGTGAAATGTGATTAATTTTAAGGAATTATATATGGCTTGTTGCGATGAAATAGAAGTAGTTTCTACTGATCTTGTCTCAATCGTATTGCCCGTTTTTAATACTGCGGATTATCTTTCGACTTGCATAGAAAGTCTATTATGCCAGACCTATCCGAACATCGAAATTGTGATTGTTGACGATGGGTCAAGTGATGGTTCTTCTGATATTTGCGATCATTACTCAATTAGTAATGAAAATATCAGTGTCTATCACATTGAGAATCACGGCCTCTCATATGCAAGAAACCTTGGGATTGGTGCCTCAAAGGGGTCGTATATAACTTTTATCGATAGCGATGATGTTGTTCCGGCTTACTACATTGACTATCTAATGAAAGGATTGGCAAACGGGTCGGCCGACTTATCATGCGTTCAACTGCAGGAGATTGAAAACCAAAGCGCTATCAGCTCATTACCATGTGAATTAGATTTACCTGCATTTGAAATTGTGAATACCAAAACAGCTTTGTCGAAACTACTTCGTAACGTAGATATCTGCGAGTCTGCGTGTGGAAAAGTTGCAAAAGCTTCTTTTTGGAAGCAACATAAGTTTCCCGTTGGGCGGGTTTACGAGGATTTAGCAACTTGCGCAGGGATTATCAATGACGCTGATTCCATTGCGTTTTCCCCTGGGAAGATTTATGGCCAAGTTTATCGCGTTGGATCTCTTTCTAGAAAAGGCAAAATTAGTAATAAGCAATATTCCGATTGGAGTTATGCACTGAATCGTTCGATGAATACTATTAAAAATAGTAAACATTATGACGAGCTCGAAGATGAAATTGAATGCTTCATGATGTTAAACAGTGTTCGATTGATTCGTCTCTTTAACGATATTAATAAACCTGACGAGAATAGTCTCTCTATCAGGAACGAAGCCAGGGACTATGTCACTCTTCATTTGAGGACAATCAGAAAAAATGCCTTGGCTTCTCGCTCCTTACTTTTAAAGTCTTATATGAGTTCAAAAGCACCCTGGGCATATTCCGTAGCATTTTCAGCATATCAGCGCGTTAAGTTGATGAGGCGTAAGAAATGACGCGTCTCAATTACGAACATAACGGGTCGAAAAAATTAGACAGCAAGATGAGCTTGCTTTCATATAGGGTTAGTGACTTTATACTATTCAACATTTTCTTTCTGCTTGCCTTTCAGAATGCATTTCAAAAGCTCTTTGGAGGGGCATTTGCATATATCGACGAGTTTTCAGCCCTTCTTCTTTGTTGCTGGGCGGTCTTCAGTATGCATGGGCACAAAACTCGTTATTGTATGATTTCACGCTATTTGCTGTTGATTAACAGCCTTCTTCTTCTGTTGGGATTGTGCGGTAACTTTTTGTATAAGTTACAGCCTGCTTATCAGGCGATTGCAATCGATGCCTTTGCCTGTTCGAAGTTCATTATTTCTTTGATTTCTTCCGTAGTGATTCTGCAAAAGCGATCAGTGATTGAACTTGCATCTAGCTTTGCAAAATTTATCCTCCCATTACTACTAATCTTATATTTTCTTAATCAATTTATTGATCTTGGCCTGTCATCTGGCGAGCGATTAGGATATTCATTCTTATTCGGCCATCCGACGAATTTTGCCGCAACTGTTGTTTGTCTGATTAGCATTCTTCTACTTGATGTTAAATCCAATAGGTTATTTATCGTCTGTGGACTGCTTGTTCTCTGCGCTACGGGACGCTTCAAGGCCATCGGGTTTGCTTTCATCATTGCTGCTGCAGTTTTCTTGTATTCGAATAAGAAAAAGATTCCCCTCTCTTTCATTCTTCTAGCGGGATGTGGAGCATTGTTTCTTGTTTACGATCAGATATCGCTTTATTTTTTTGACTCCACTACGGCACGAAGCGTTCTTCTGTCAACGTCCTTTGACGTTGCAAACATGCATTGGCCACTAGGCAGCGGTCTTGCTACTTACGGTTCTAATGCATCTGCTGATTATTATTCGTCATTCTATTATTCCTTAGGGTTCCCAAGCGTTTATGGCCTTGGTCCCATGAATCACGATTATTTAGTTGACAGTTTTTGGCCTGCTGTTATTGGCCAATGTGGCTATATTGGCCTGTTGCTGGTTGCCATCATATTTGTACTTCTATTTTCAATGTCCCGCAAAGCCGTAGATCATGGTGTCCCTCTCTGGGCTAGCTTTGCGATTCCCATCTACCTTCTAATAGCAAGCACATCTGAGGCAAGTATTTTTTCTTCATATTCAGTTTTACTTGCTATGACTTTTGCGATGTTGACTGCAGACTCAAACCCATTTCATGTGGGGGAATCAGATGAATAAAAAACACGGTACTTTTTTTAAGAATACTGCCTGGCAATATGGCCTTCAAATAATCAAATACTTGTTTCCCTTAATTACACTGCCTTACTTGACACGCGTGCTGGAACCCGAAGGTTATGCATTCTATGCTTACGTGATATCTTTCATGTCCTTCGCGCAGGTTTTTGTTGATTTTGGATTTAACCTTTCGGGTACCAAGCGAATCGCGAAGGCACGATCAATAAAAGAGGAAAACCACGTTATAGGAGCAGTAACCGAAGCGAGACTCCTTCTTTGCATCGTTGCAGGCGTGGCTGTAATGGTTACTGCATCTTTCCTGCCGCTTACACAAAATAGGTTGCCCTATGTCTTTTTGGCGTTCACAGCGGTATGCGGAAAGGGGCTAGTTCCCGATTTCCTTTTTCAGGGGCATGAGAATATGGGGCCGATCACCACACGTTTCTTTGCCTCGAAAAGCATATCGACTATCTTTACGTTCGTACTTGTACATTCAATTAACGACATCATGTGGGTGCCAGTGCTCGATATAGTCTCGAACGGCGTTGCACTTGCATGGTCGTTTGCGGCCGCGAAGCGGAGCTTTGGCACTACCATCGAGCTCGCGCCGCTAAGCGAATCACTTGCTGAACTTAGAACTTCGGGTTTATATTGCTTTTCGAACATGGCCGCAAGCGTTTTCTCGGGTTTTACGACGCTGCTTATCGGCGCAGTCGTGACCGATGCGGCCCAGGTCGCCTATTGGTCTTTGTCTATGACGGCAGTCACCGCGGTTCAGGCGCTCTATGAGCCTATCATCAACAGCCTATACCCTCATATGGTAAATACAGGAGACTATTGCTTTGCCCGAAAACTAAGTATTTTGGCATTGCCAGCCGTCTTAATCGGCACAGTTGCTTTCTGTTTACTTTCTAAATCTATCATGCTTGTTTTAGGCGGCGAACAATACCTAGAAGGCTCTTGGGTGCTCGTGTGGGCGAGTCCGTTACTTGTATTTAGCTTCTTTGGCATGCTATTTGGCTGGCCAGTCCTCGGGGCAGTAGGTAAAGTCGCTGAGGTCACAAAGTCCACCGTAATAAGTGCCTTATTCTGCATCGTTACGCTTCTGATTGCCTCGTTTACTGGTATGACGGACCTCCATGTGATTTGCGCCATTCGATGTGCCACGGAGGCTTTACTGTGCGGAATTAGGTTTTATCACGCACTTCCCGTGCTGCATTAAAAGGAGTCCCGCAATGGATAAGTTAATGGATGAAGAGCGGACATATCTAACGCTTGACGAGGTGCATGAAGAGCTACTGAATTTGCTTCTGCGTTTTGATGCTTTTTGCAAGGAACATAATCTTCGTTATTCGCTAGATTCGGGAACGCTTTTGGGGGCAGTTCGTCATAAGGGTTTTATTCCATGGGACGACGATATTGATTTGAATATGCCTAGGCCTGATTACGATAGATTGTTAAAAATTGCAAATTATCTGCCAACTGATTTGTGCGTTATAAACGCCTCCAATAGCAACTTTACTGGAGGGTTTACGAAGCTATGCACTTCTAATATTCGAGCTCAGGAGCCTTCTTATGACGGGGTAATGGAAGAAATGCTTTGGATCGATATCTTCCCAACTGATGGCGTCCCTGAAAACTCAGAACTATTTAGAAAGTCAAAAAAACGCATTCAGAGAGCATTGAAGCGCAACGAGTGGGCAAATATAAACCTCAATTACGAACGAGGGGCGCGTAAAGTAATCAAGACAATTTTTGGCTGGCTCTTCAGGTTCCAAAATCCTAAAAGTCGTTTGTTAAAGCTCATTGATGAAACCATTGCATGTCCTGGATATGAGTCTGCCAAGCGGGTTGGATGCTTTTTTGGCGCAGAAAATGGACTCTGGACACTACCTAAAAGCGCATATGAAAAGACCGTATATCTGGAATTTGAGGGGCATATGCTGCCTTGTATGAGTTGCTGGGACGAATTTCTTACTGACCTCTACGGGGACTATATGAAACTTCCTTCCGAGAACGATAGGCAAACTCACTGTCTTAAGGCGTGGCGCGCCTGAGCTCCGAAGTCCAGATTTTTGACCCATGAAAGGATTATTCTATGATTAACTTCGCGGTAGGTCCTGTACCCTCTTCCGAAAACGTAAGAGCAATTGGTTCCCTAGATACTCCTTATTTCCGCACGCCGGAATTTTCACATACCATGCTCCAAAACGAGCAGCTTCTTTGCAACCTAGCCCACGCACCCGAGGGGTCACGTGCGATCTTCCCAACTTGCTCGGGCACCGGGGCGATGGAAGCCGCTATCATGGGGCTTCTTGATCCCATCAACGACAAGGCAATTGTTGTTGATGGCGGCAGTTTCGGTCACAGGTTCCGTTCTATGCTTGAGCTACACGGCATTGACAACGTCCCAATCGAGCTTGTACCTGGCACTCCACTTACCGAAGCTGACCTCGATTCTATCAACGTTGGGGACTGTACCGCTTTCCTCGTAAACCTGGGCGAGACCTCACAAGGTGTGCTCTATGACGCTAGCCTCATAGGGCGATTTTGTCGTGAACGCGATCTGTTTCTAATCGTAGACGGCATCAGCTCTTTCTTGGCCGATCCATTCGACATGGAAAGCATGGGGGCTGATGTGCTTATTACCGATGCCCAAAAAGCCTTAGCCTGTCCTCCGGGCGTGGCGCCTATGGTCCTCTCACCTGATGCTGTTAAAAGAGCGAATTCTCTTACGCAGCCGTGCATGTATTTAAATCTTTGTGACATGCTAAAGAATCAAGAGCGTGGGCAGACTCCGTTCACCCCTGCAGTGACAACGCTATTGCAAATTCACGAGAGGCTAGCCGCCCTAGATGCCGCCGGTGGCGCTAAAGCTGAAGTTGCTCGATGTGCCGACGTGGCCAATGACTTCCGCGATAGGATCTTCTCGGCCGGTCTACCTTTTCAAATGCGCCTAGCTTCTCCCTCAAATGCCGTGACCTATATCGAAAGCCCTTACGTGAGTGCCAAGGCACTGTTCGCCTTGCTTAAAGATGAGTACGGCATCTGGCTGTGTCCCAACGGCGGGGAAAAGGCTGACACCTCGTTCAGAGTAGGGCACATCGGCAATCATCCGCTCTCTGATAATGTGCTTTTAGTTGCAGCACTCGTCGATGCTTGCGGACGTTTGGAGTCTAAGCACGACAAGGAAGCCAATAAATGATGAAGGTCATCACCTATGGTACCTACGACCATCTCCATCGTGGACATGTGCGTCTACTGGAGCGCGCAAAGGCTTTGGGCGACTACCTAATCGTAGGTGTCACTTCTGATGATTTCGACAAGCAGCGTGGCAAGATTAACGTGCAGCAGCCTCTCGAGGAGCGCATTGCTGCAGTAAGAGCCACGGGTATTGCCGACAAGATAATTGTCGAAGAGTATGAGGGTCAAAAAATTGATGATATCAAGCGCTATGGCGTGGATATTTTCACTGTAGGCTCTGACTGGGTAGGGCATTTCGATTATCTAAACGAGTACTGTAAGGTTGAATACCTTGAACGTACCCGCGGTGTATCATCCACAGAAATTCGCAGCACTAAAAAACAGCGTTGCGGCTTGGTTGGATATACTGACTACATGAACCGCGTGTATGCAGAATGCGGTTTAGTTAACGGCCTTGATGTCGTTGCGATATGCACGAAAGATAGAAGCTCGCTAAGCAAGAACTCGTTAAGCGCTCCGCTGATTACAGATAATTTCAACGAATTGCTAGACGCCGTGGATTTGGTCTATATCCACTCGCATCCAGATTGCCATTATGAACAAGTAAAGAAGGCGCTTGAGGCAGGCAAGCATGTTATGTGTGAAGCTCCGCTCGCCAAAAGCGCAGCAGAATGCGATGAGCTATTTTCCTTAGCTGACGAGCGAGACTTAGTGCTAATGGACTCCCTCCGAACCGCGTATTCAACGGCATACGCACGAATGTTATTGCTTGTAGCGGGCGGTCGTATCGGCGACGTCGTATCTGTTGACGCGACTTGCACCAACCTCAATACGAACCGCCCGCCGTATTCATTAAGCCATGAAACAGCTTGGAGCAGCATGGCCGCATGGGGACCGACGGCACTGCTGCCGATATTTCAAATATTGGGTTCTAGCCCCGAGACTGTGCAGTTTTCCTCCTTATGTGATCTGAAAGATAAAGCCTTCGACAATTTTTCCAGAATCAGTGTTGAGTTCCAAGGGGCCGTTGGTAGTGCAAAAGTAGGTGCAGGTGCGAAGTCTGAAGGAAGTCTTGTAGTCTCAGGCACCAAAGGCTATGTATACGTTCCTGCTCCTTGGTGGAAAACGGACTACTTTGAAATTCGCTACGAAAATTCATCTGACAACCGTCGTTATTTCTACCAATTGGATGGAGAGGGAATTCGATTTGAGTGGGTTTCTTTCCTAAGAATGATTGAGGCGGTGAGCAAAGGTACTGATGGTGAAGAGGCACTTCGCCGTGAAGGCGGTATTGAAAGAGATATAACACGTGCAATCTGTGAAGTGATCGGTTCCTTTGAGCGAGGCGATCACGTTAGATACATGGAGGTTCATAAGGGGGTGCGGACGATTTCTTGGACCGCGCCTAGGCGTATCCAAGCTTCCTGCGGT
>ENA-ORSQ01001053-ORSQ01001053.1-human-gut-metagenome-genome-assembly--contig:-NODE-1053-length-15560-cov-8.814189_pt1 | contig 15560 bp, 11 predicted proteins | sample MGYA00241900_ERZ509164 | MGnify/ENA primary metagenome ERZ509164 (study PRJEB26280, sample SAMEA2338807) | human gut metagenome | biome: human gut; feature: human-associated habitat; material: faeces...
TTTCCATGCAGCAGGTCTGCCAGCCACAGAAAATACCGGACAAGAACCGGCTTATCAAGTCCCAGTGAAGCTTTCAACGCCTCCAGATCGCTGAGTGACATTTCTCCGGATGCAGCCAAAATTGAAAGCGGTCCTCCAGGAGCAAGATTGATCAGCAAATACACCGTAAATGTAATTCCAAGAAACACCGGTATTGCATAAAAAAGTCTTTTTATAACATATTTTATCAATCAGATTCTCTCCCTTCGGCTTATTGTTTATTTAACATATCGTTTAGAATTGCCAGATGGAGCTTTACACATGGTTCAACGGATCCGATATATCCGTACTCTTTCTCACTATGATCATTCGCTCCATGCGGTCCCATTCCATCCATAACGATCGCTTTTCCACATCTGGAAAGATGGTTCGCGTCAGAGAGTCCTCCGCGGTCTTTTTCCTCAAATGGAATCCCATGTTCTTCAGCAATTTTTCTGACCCGTTCGATATACTTTTTCGCTTCCTCTGTTTTTATAAACGGCGGAGTTTCCTTCTGCATTGTGATCGTTGTTTTTACTCCGGGAACAAACGGTTGTCCTTCTGTTATTTTATTTACAATGAAAACAACGGGAGTAAGGAGAATCATAAGCCCGTATATTATTCTTGAATAGGCCAGGGACAATTTTTCAGCATGAATTGTTGCCAGGTTTTTGGGGGTTATCTCACCGAAAATGAGAATCAGCAGAGTCAGGATGCCGGTTGTGATTCCTACATATGCGTTTCCCAGAATCTTTATGGTGAGTGTAGTCATGAGAGAAGAAACAGACATATTTACAATGTTGTTTCCGATTAATACGGTACTGAGCATCTTTGGGGAATTGGAAATTATTTTTTCCAGAATAACAGCCCGTTTGTTGCCCTGCTCGGCAAGAGACTGTATCCGAATCTTATTTACGGTTGTCATAGCGGTTTCCGCAGAAGAAAAAAATGAAGAAAGTGCGATCAGTATCAGAATCGCCACCGCCTGAAAGGCAATACTTGAATCCAAGATTTATTCACTCCTTTTGATTATCTTTATTGATTGAATCATATCATAAAACATTTAAGCAAAATATACATGATTTCATATAAAAAATCAAGAAAAAGCTTTTGGTTCAAAGATAGTATAAAAAAATTTAAAAGAGGACTGTCGAAAAAGTAAGATTTGTGTTATAATTCACTCGATTAAAATGAAAAAAAACATTACAGAATATTTACAAAATGATAAAAGTTTGATAATATACAGATATGTAATATTATTGTATTACGTAAAAAGAGAACTGATATTTGGCTGAAAGTAAAAAAATGATTATCAGGAAACATAAGAATCGAATATAAATATAGAGGTGCGATATGTCCAATAATATAAGAATAAGAAAAAATAAATTAAAAGGAACGGGTATTTTGGCGGCAGCGGCTTTAACAGCGGCTTTGATTGCAGGAAATAATATACCGGGTGTAACAAGACAGGTCAGTGCGGCTGAGTCACAGGAGAATACTGTGTCTTCTCTGATCCCGGACAACATTACGCTTGATAAGCCTGTAGAACTTGCGGATGTAGAACTTCCGGCAACGGAATATGGAACTTTTGAATGGGCAGATGGAAGTTTCGTTCCTGCACAGCGTGTACAGAGCTGTGAGGTACTTCTTATACCGGCAGAAGGGCAGGATTTAAGCCATGTGGATGGATGGGATCCGGAGAGCGGCGCGGTTGTCGGTTACATCAATGTAATAGTGAACAGTATTACGGATAGTGATAATGTTGATAAGACAGAAGGCTCAGGTAAAACAGATCCAACAGAAAATGCAGATCCAACAGAAACGCCTGAAACTTCGTCAGAAAAACCTGCCGCAGATGAAAACGCTGATACAGACAATAAAGAAGATAAGGAAAGTAAATCAGATCAGGATAATAAAACTGATACAGACAATGAAGAGAATAAGATTGAAGAAGATAAAACAGATAATAAAAACAACAAAGATAATAACAGCAATGCAGATAAGACGGATAAAGATACAGAAACTACCGGTAAGCTGGAACCTGCAGATGATATGACACAGGATAAAGAAGATACGAAGAAAGATGATGAAGATGGCGCAGGTGATAATATCTTTGATAATCCTGTTCTGCCGGACGATAAGGATGACCGTCCTACAGATGCAGAGGATTCTCTTTCTGATGAAGAAAAAGAAGAGAGGGCCGCACTTAATCATACCTGCGACGGTATTACAGTAAGCGGAGTTAATCTTCCATGGTATGTACAGTTCAGAGTTTCAAGCGGTGACAGCTATCAGTTTACCAATGAATCAGATGCAATGATTTTCCAGTCTTATGAATTTGAACTCTGGGATCTTAAGAATAATACAGAATACGAGATCCCTAATGGAGATTATATCAGTGTCACTGTGCCGGTAAAATCCGGATATCAGTATACTATCGAACATCTCCTGGATAACGGGGCAACTGAGACGATTATTCCGAGTGTAGAGAATGGTATTATGGTATTCAGCACACATTCTTTCAGTCCATTTGGAATTGCAGGAAGCAGACAATTAGTAGGACCTGATGCGGGGAATGATACGGACGACACAGATGCGGTAACTCCTGCACCGGCTTCCTCCGACAGTCAGAGCTCTGATTCCGGAAAGAACAATACAGTATCTGTGAATGACAGTTCTGACAGCAATAATGGTTCTTCTTCTGATCAGAATGATAATTCAACGGAAAATAAAGCTGTGAAAAATAACAATACAGTAAATACCGGAGATACAACATCAATTATGCCGTTTGTGATACTGTTTGTGGCAGCTGCAGTGATCGCCGGTGTGGCTGTATTTATAAAAAAGAGAAAGAAATAAAAGAATAACACTGATTCCTCCCCCATATAGTTTAACAGGAGGGGAAGCAATGAAAGTCAGAGCAATTTTGAAATCACTATTATTTGCATATGCATTAACAGGAGTGGCATTACTGCTTTTGGCCCTGGTACTGTTTGCTTTTGATCTGGGAGAAACAGCTGTAGATGCGGGTATTATTATAATTTATGTACTTGCATGTTTCATGGGAGGCTTTATGGCCGGCAAAATTGTGCGTAAAGACAAATATCTGTGGGGTGTTATCACAGGTCTGGCTTACTATGTATTACTGTTGACTGTCTCTGTTATGGCAAAAGGCGGCTGGGATATGAGTGCAGCTCATGCAGTTACAACATTTTTTATGTGCACAGGCGGTGGAACACTGGGTGGAATGCTGTCGTAAAAAAAAGCTTTTAAAATGAAAAGATATATGATATACTATGCCAAGAATATAATTACATAAGGAGGATAGAGTTATGGAACATATCAAAACCCTGAATACAAAGAATTTACAGAACACTGTAAAAAAAGGTGGATGTGGCGAGTGCCAGACTTCCTGCCAGTCCGCATGTAAAACTTCCTGTACAGTAGGAAACCAGAGCTGCGAGCAGAAATAAGATCAGCTATGGAGAAATGAGATAAGCAGCGGAACTTTTATTCCGCTGCTTATCTTACGCTTAGAAAGGATTTTAGTAAAATGAGTCTGATTCACCGTTATAAAAGCAATGGCTTTAATATTGTACTGGATATCAACAGTGGATGCATCCATCTGGTAGATGAGGTTACATATGAGGTCCTTCCATATCTGGAAGAGGGCCTTGGCACAGAAGCTATTGCAGAGAAACTGGAAAACAAATATAACAGAGAAGATATTGAGACATCTGTAAGAGAATGTAATAAGCTGAAAGAAGATGGAATGCTTTTTACAAAAGATGTTTATGAGAATGTAATTGAAGAATTTTCAAATAACCGGCAGACCGTTGTAAAAGCATTGTGCCTGCACATTGCTCATGACTGCAATCTGGCCTGCCGTTATTGTTTTGCCGAAGAAGGCGAATATCATGGCAGAAGAGCTCTTATGTCTTATGAAGTCGGCAAAAAAGCTCTTGATTTCCTGATCGCGAACTCCGGTTCCAGGAAAAACCTGGAAGTAGATTTCTTTGGCGGCGAGCCGCTGATGAACTGGCAGGTTGTAAAAGATCTGGTAAAATATGGCAGAGAGCAGGAAAAGCTTCACAATAAGAAATTCCGTTTCACTTTAACAACAAACGGAGTTCTTCTGAATGATGAAGTAATGGAATTCTGCAATAAAGAGATGGGCAACGTTGTACTGAGTGTGGACGGACGTAAGGAAGTACATGATTACATGCGTCCATTCAGAAAAGGTGCAGGAAGCTATGACCTGATCATGCCGAAGTTCCAGAAGTTTGCAGAATCCAGAAATCAGGACAAGTATTATGTAAGAGGTACTTTTACCCACCATAATCTTGATTTCTCCAAGGATGTGCTTCATCTGGCAGATCTTGGATTCAAACAGATTTCTGTAGAGCCTGTAGTTGCGGCTGATACGGAGGAATATGCGATCCGCGAGGAGGATATCCCCCAGATCATGGAAGAGTATGATACTCTTGCAAAAGAAATGATTAAAAGAGAGAAAGAGGGAAAAGGATTTAACTTCTTCCATTTTATGATCGACCTTACAGGTGGCCCTTGTGTATACAAGAGACTGTCAGGCTGCGGTTCAGGAACAGAGTACCTGGCTGTAACACCCTGGGGTGATTTTTACCCATGTCACCAGTTTGTTGGTGAAGAACAGTATCTCATGGGAAATGTAGACGAAGGCATCACAAAGCCGGAAATCCAGAAGGAATTCGGCGGATGCAACGTTTACACAAAGAAAGACTGCAAAGACTGCTTCGCACGTTTCTACTGTAGTGGCGGATGTGCGGCAAATGCATTCCATTTCCAGGGAGATATCAAAGGCAATTATGAAATCGGATGCGAACTCCAGAGAAAACGTGTGGAGTGCGCCATCATGATAAAAGCCGCACTGGCATGTGATTAGTGGGCAGTAATCTGTCTGACTGATACCGCCGTCGGCTGTTATCATAACAGAAAATGGCTGGCAGGCGGATGAACATGACCGCGGACAAAAAATCAAGAAGGGAAAAGAACTATGAAGAAAAGTAAAGGAATCGTAGTGCTGCTTCTGACACTGATCCTGACTGTGTTCTTTTGCTTTACTGCAGCCGTAGGTATCGGTCCTACCGGAACCGGTGCAGCAAAACATATCAACACGGGTCTTGATCTTGCCGGTGGTGTCAGCATTACCTACCAGGCTAAGGAGAGCAATCCGACAAGCGAAGAGATGTCAGATACGATCTACAAGCTTCAGAAGCGTGTAGAGCAGTACAGTACTGAGGCTCAGGTATACCAGGAAGGATCAGACCGTATTACAGTTGAAATTCCTGGTGTTACAGATGCAGATACTATTTTGAATGATCTGGGTAAACCAGGTTCCCTGTATTTCATCACAAAAGAAGATGCTGACGGAAACCAGAACTTTACTACAGGACAGGATGGATATGTTCTCTCCAGAACTATGGATGAGATCAAGGAATCCGGAAGTGTTGTTCTGGAAGGTTCTGATGTAGCAGATGCCCAGGGTGGTGCGATCCAGAATCAGAACACAAGTGCAAAGGAATATGTGGTAAGTCTTACTCTTACTTCTGATGGAGAAAACAGTGGTAAAACAAAATTTGCAGAAGCTACAAAGAATAATGTAGGCAAGCAGATCGCTATCGTCTATGACAATAACATTATCAGTGCTCCGAATGTAAATGAAGAGATTTCCGGCGGAAAAGCACAGATCAGCGGAATGTCTGACCTGGAAGAAGCACAGAACCTTGCTTCTTATATCCGTATCGGTTCTCTGGGACTGGAACTGGAAGAACTTCGTTCCAGTGTTGTAGCTGCACAGCTTGGTGAAGAAGCAATCTCTACAAGTGTTCTTGCAGGTGCGATCGGTCTGATCATCGTTATTATCTTTATGATCATTGCATACCGCGTACCTGGTGTAGTTGCAGGTATCGCACTGATTCTTTATACATCATTAATGCTGATCACGCTGAATGCCTTTGATATTACTCTTACTCTTCCGGGTATTGCGGGTATTATTCTTGGTATCGGTATGGCGGTGGATGCCAATGTTATTATTTATGCCCGAATCAGAGAGGAAATTGGTGCAGGAGTTTCAGTAAGGAATTCTATTAAGTCCGGTTTCAGCAAAGCTTTCTCTGCAATCTTTGATGGAAATATTACAACACTGATCGCAGCCTTTGTGCTGATGTGGCTTGGTTCAGGTACTGTTAAGGGATTTGCTTATACACTTGCCCTTGGTATCGTGATCTCCATGTTTACAGCACTGGTTGTATCCAGACTGATTGTAAATGCACTTTATGCAGTTGGTGTACGTGATCCGAAATTCTACGGATCTGCAAAAGAACGTAAGGCAGTTGATTTCCTTGGAAAGAAGAAAGTATTTTTTGCTATTTCCATTATCCTGATCCTCTGCGGTCCGGCAGCGATGTTTGCTAATTCGCATGCAGGAAACAAAGCGTTAAATTACAGCCTTGAGTTCTCAGGCGGTACTTCTACGACTGTTACATTTAATGAAGATATGGATATTAAGACCATTGATTCTGAAGTAACTCCTGTTGTAGAAGAGGTGACAGGAGATAAAAATGTTCAGCCTACAAAGGTAGTCGGAACAAATCAGGTTGTGATCAAGACACGTTCTCTGAATCAGAGCGAACGTGAAGCTCTGCAGAGTGCACTGGTTGAGAAATTTGGTGTAGATGACAGCACGATTTCCACAGAAAGTATTTCTTCTACAGTAAGTAGTGAAATGCGTCGTGATGCGATCGTAGCCGTTATAGTAGCTACAATCTGTATGCTTCTTTATATCTGGTTCAGATTTAAAGACATCCGTTTTGCAAGCAGTGCGGTATTGGCGCTTCTGCATGATGTTCTGGTTGTACTTGCATTCTATGCTATTGCCAGAGTATCTGTCGGTAATACATTTATTGCCTGCATGCTTACAATCGTAGGTTATTCTATCAATGCTACAATCGTTATTTTTGACCGTATACGTGAGAACCTTCACAGTGGTTCCAGAGAAAAACTGGCAGAAATTGTAAACACAAGTATCACTCAGACTCTTACAAGAAGTATTTATACCTCTTTTACAACTTTTGTTATGGTAGCTGTTCTTTATATCATGGGTGTTTCTTCTATCCGTGAATTTGCAGCACCTCTGATGGTTGGTGTTCTTGTCGGTGCATATTCTTCTGTATGTATTACAGGTGCGTTGTGGTATGTGATGAAAAAGAAATTTGCAGGAAAAGGACAGCCGGCAATTGCTGCAGCTTCCGCATCTGCAAAGTCCTCTTCAAAGCCGAAGAAAGCACGTGATGTATCACAGAAAGATCCGACTCAGCCAAAGAAGAAAAACAGAAAAAGAGTAGCTGAACGTCTGGCTGCCGAAGAAGCAGCTAAAAAACAGCAGAATGATGATGCTGAATAAAACAATAATTGTCTGAAAAACAGGCAGACAGAAATATCCCGGGGTAAAACTCCGGGATATTTTTATGAGGAGAGAAAATATATGGAGAAATGGGTAATAGCAGCAAAAAGAGCAGATTTTAACCAGATCGGTCAACAGTTTCATATTGATCCGGTGATTGCGAGACTGATCAGGAACAGAGATGTGATCGGAGAAGATAAGATAAGAGAGTATCTGTCAGGAACAGTACAAGAGCTTCCTTCTCCCTGGCTGATGAAGGATATGGAAAAAGCTGTAGATATCCTGGAGAAAAAAATATCGCAGAAAGCAAAAGTCCGTATTATTGGTGATTATGATATTGATGGTGTGACCTCTACATACATTTTAATGAAAGGCCTTGCGAGGATCGGAGCAGATGTGGATACTTATATTCCGGACAGAGTTGCAGACGGATATGGGATTCATGCACATCTTATAGAAAGAGCGGAAACGGACCGGATCGATACGATCGTGACCTGTGATAATGGAATTGCTGCGGCTGCTGAAATCCAGATGGCAAAGGATAAGGGAATGACAGTGATTATTACAGATCATCATGAGGTTCCTTACAGGGAGGAAAAGGGAGAACGCCAGATGGTGCTTCCGCCGGCAGATGCGATTTTGAATCCGAAACAATATGATTGTCCATACCCGAATAAAAACCTGTGTGGGGCAGTGGTGGCCTTTAAATATATTGCAGCACTTTACGAGAGATTTGGTGTTCCGGCAGAGGAGCTGGAAGATTATTATGAACTGGCGGCTATTGCAACAGTAGGAGATGTTATGGATCTTCAGGGAGAGAACAGGATTCTGGTAAAAGAAGGGCTGTGCCGTCTGAAAAATACCAAAAATCAAGGATTGCAGGAACTGATCCGAGCAAATTCTCTGGAAGATGCTAAAATCACAGCTTATCATATCGGATTTGTGCTGGGACCATGTATCAATGCCAGTGGCAGACTGGATACAGCTGCCCGTTCTCTTGCACTTCTCAATGCAAAAACAAAGGAAGAAGCAGCAAGGCTTGCCGGAGATCTTACAGCTCTTAATCAGAGCCGAAAAGCTCTCACTGAGAAAGGAAAAGAAGAGGCAATCCGGATTATAGAGACTACAGAGCTGAAAAATGACAGAGTACTGGTAGTTTATCTTCCGGATTGTCATGAAAGTCTTGCCGGTATTATAGCAGGCAGGATCAGGGAAAAATATCACAGGCCGGCCTTTGTATTGACGGGCGGTGAGACAAGTGCAAAAGGAAGCGGAAGATCAATAGAAAGTTACTCTATGTATGAAGAACTGGTAAAATGTGCAGACCTGATGATACAGTTTGGAGGTCATCCGATGGCAGCAGGTCTGTCTATAGAAGAAAAAAATATAGAAGAATTCCGGAGACGCCTCAATGTCAACTGTACGTTGACGGACGAAGAATTGCGTCCTAAGATCGTGATTGATGTGCCGATGCCTGTGTCTTATATTACAAAAGAACTGGTAGAACAGATTTCGCTTCTGGAACCCTTTGGAAAAGGGAATACAAAACCGGTCTTTGCGCAGAAAAATCTCAGAGTGCTTGATCACAGTATTATCGGGAAAAATAAAAATGTAGTAAAACTAAAACTTCTCGATCCGCAGGGGATTTCAGTGGAAGGCATTTATTTCGGAGAAGCAGAGGATTTTGTGAACTTTATCAGGGAAAAAGACAGTATTTCTGTTACTTATTATCCGGAGATCAACAGATTCAGGGGACGAGAGAGTCTTCAGATTATTATTCAGAATTACTGTTAATATTACCGCTTGGTTTGTAACCGCCGGTAAGCCTGGAAATACAAATGTCAGGGCTTAACAGTAACTTGATTCTGAAATAAAAAGGTGATATACTATAAAATATTTATGAGCGAACAGCAATATAACACACACTGGAGGAGAAATAAAATGAAGAAAATTGAAGATTATGTATTAAGTATACCGGATTTTCCTGAACCGGGGATTATTTTCAGAGATATTACAAGTGTTCTGCAGGACGCGGATGGCCTGCAGTTGGCAATCGACTCCATGCAGGACTGTCTTAAGGATATAGATGTGGACGTGATTGCAGGAACAGAGTCCAGAGGCTTTATCTTTGGTGTACCGATCGCATATAATCTTCATAAACCATTTGTACCGATTCGTAAAAAAGGTAAACTTCCCCGCGAAACAGTATCTGTAAGCTATGATCTGGAATATGGCAGTGCAGAGATTGAAATGCATAAAGATTCCATAAAACCAGGTCAGAAAGTGGTTATCGTTGATGATCTGATCGCAACAGGCGGTACGATCGAAGCAGCGATCAAGCTGGTGGAACAGCTTGGCGGTGAGGTTGTCAAGGTTGTATTTCTCATGGAACTTGCAGGTTTAAAGGGACGCGAAAGACTGAATGGGTATGATGTAGCGTCTGTAATTTGTTATGATGGTAAATAAGCACAGCTGATTGTGCAGGACAGGCAGGTGGGAGCATATGACAGAGATAACAAAAAGTACAGAAGCAAAAAAAGATGAAATGCAGGTTGAAAAAGAGAAGCTGGAATCTGTAAAGAGAGCAGATGCGGCAGTAAAGACCATGCATGATTTTACAAGTCCGGAGGTGCTTTATAAAGAACTGATAAACAGTGTTCTGAAGTATCATCCATCAACAGATATTTCCATGATAGAGAAGGCATATAAGGTTGCAAGTGAAGCTCATGAAGGACAGAAGAGAAAGTCTGGAGAGCCATATATCATTCATCCTTTGTGTGTTGCCATCATTCTGGCAGATCTGGAACTTGACAAAGAAACGATAGTTGCAGGTCTTCTTCATGATGCAGTTGAAGATACCTGGATGACCTATGAGGAAGTTGAGAAGGAATTTGGTTCAGAGGTTGCACTTCTTGTGGATGGTGTTACCAAGCTGGGACAGTTATCTTATTCTGCGGATAAAGTAGAAGTTCAGGCAGAGAACCTCAGAAAGATGTTTCTTGCCATGGCTAAGGATATCAGAGTTATTCTGATCAAGCTTGCAGACCGTCTTCATAATATGCGTACCTTACAGTATATGCGTCCTGAAAAGCAGCAGGAAAAGGCCAGAGAGACCATGGATATTTATGCTCCTATTGCCATGCGTCTGGGTATTTCCAAGATAAAGGTAGAGCTGGATGACCTGTCGCTGAAATACCTTAAGCCGGATGTATATTATGACCTGGTGCATAAGGTTGCCCTGCGTAAAAGCGAGAGAGAACAGTTTGTAGGTGCGATTGTAAAAGAAGTTAAGAAACATATGGATGATGCCAATATTAAGGCGCAGGTGGACGGACGTGTAAAACACTTTTTCAGCATCTACAAGAAGATGGTAAATCAGGATAAGACTATTGATCAGATTTATGATTTATTTGCTGTCCGTATTCTTGTAGATACAGTGAAGGATTGTTATGCTGCCCTTGGTGTGATCCATGAGATGTATAAGCCAATTCCGGGACGGTTTAAAGATTATATTGCCATGCCGAAACCCAATATGTATCAGTCATTGCATACCACATTGATCGGACCCAACGGACAGCCCTTTGAAATCCAGATCCGTACTTATGAAATGCACAGAACTGCAGAATATGGTATCGCTGCACACTGGAAATATAAGGAGTCGTCTGACGGAAAGGCTCCTGTAGGTAAGAGTGAGGAAGAGAAACTGAACTGGCTGCGTCAGATTCTGGAATGGCAGAGAGACATGTCTGATAACAAAGAATTCATGAGTCTTCTGAAGAATGACCTGGATCTTTTTGCGGACAGTGTTTACTGTTTCACTCCACAGGGAGATGTTAAAACACTTCCAAGCGGTTCTACACCGGTGGATTTTGCGTACAGTGTTCACAGTGCAGTCGGAAATAAGATGGTAGGTGCCAGAGTTAACGGTAAGCTGGTTCCGATTGAATATGAGATCAAAAACGGCGACCGTATTGAAATCATTACTTCACAGAATTCTCAGGGACCAAGCCGCGACTGGTTGAAACTGGTTAAGAGTACTCAGGCAAAGAACAAGATTAACCAGTGGTTCAAGAAGGAATTAAAAGAAGATAATATCCTTAAGGGCAAGGAGATGCTTGCGCAGTATGCGCGTGCAAAGGGATTTAAGATCGCAAATTATACAAAAACCCAGTATCTGGAGGCTGTTTTGCGTAAATATGGTTTCAGGGACTGGGATTCAGTACTTGCTGCAATTGGTCATGGCGGATTGAAAGAAGGTCAGGTTTTCAATAAGCTGGTAGAGGCTTATGATAAGGAAAATAAGAAGAATCTGACAGATGAGCAGGTTCTTGAGGCTGCTTCTGAGACACAGGAGAAGCTTCACATTGCCAAGAGCAAGAGTGGAATTGTGGTAAAAGGAATCCATGATGTGGCAGTCCGTTTTTCCAAGTGCTGTAATCCGATCCCGGGTGACGAGATTGTAGGCTTTGTTACAAGAGGACGTGGAATCACAATCCATCGTACAGATTGCGTCAATGTGCTGAATATGTCTGAGACGGACAGGACACGATTGATCGAGGCGGAATGGCAGCAGCCTGATACCAAGGAAAAAGAGAAGTATATGGCTGAGATTCAGGTTTATGCAAATAACCGTACAGGGCTTCTTGTGGATCTTTCTAAAATATTTACAGAACGTAAGATCGACCTGCGAAGTATCAACAGCCGTACAAGCAAGCAGGAGAAGGCAACTATTTCCATGAGTTTTGAGATTGGAAGCAAAGAGGAACTGCGTTCCCTGATCGAGAAGATCCGTCAGGTAGAGAGTGTCATTGACGTAGAGAGAACTACAGGCTGATCATGGAAAAATCTGCTGGAACATTATTTTATGGAACTGCTGCAGATTGACAGAAAGGAATAACATGAAGAATTTAGAATTACAGAAATGTATATTAGGACCTGTATATACAAATTGCTATCTCCTTAAGAATAAAGAAACCGGAGAACTGATCATTGTTGATCCCGCAGATTGTCCGGAGAAGATTGAAATGAAGATTTCCCGGATGAATGGAAAACCGGTGGCGATTCTTCTTACCCATGGACATTTTGACCACATTCTGGCTGCACAGGCAGTAAAGGAGAAATATAATATTCCGATTTATGCCTGTCGTCAGGAAGAGGAGATGCTCCGCGAACCTTCGATCAATATGACTGTACATTATGGACAGGGATGTTCTATTGTGCCGGATGTATTTCTGGAGGATCTGGATGTTATCAGACTGGCGGGATTTTCCGTTCAGATGATCCATACACCGGGACATACCAAAGGAAGCTGCTGTTATTATCTGAAAGATGAAGGTGTATTGTTCAGCGGTGATACAGTGTTCTATGGCTCTGTTGGAAGAACGGATTTTCCGGGTGGAAGTACAGCAGAAATTGTGAGAAGTCTCCATAAACTGGTAGATTCGCTTCCTGAAGAGACCGAGGTTTTCCCCGGACATGATGCATCTACCACTATTGGTTATGAAAAGAGGTATAATCCATTTGTGTAAAATAGGCATTCTGTTTAAGAACAGAGATTTTGAACATGATGTTTATGAACTGATCAAAGCGTTTTATCCCGAAGCGGAGATACATACTCTTTATGAAAATGGTGAAGCAGAGTATGACCTCCGCTTCAGTGTGGAACGGGATAATGACAGTTATATCATAAAATACGAAAGGACAGAGAATCTGTCGAAACAGGAAACAGAGCAAAAAGGGGTAATTTCCGCAGACATACTTTCTAAAGAGAATGCAGGCTGTGGAATACAGGATGCTCATGCTCTGAGAAAAGAGAATAAAGATAATATCAAATATGCTCTGTATCAGTTGTTGGTAAAACTGACGGGCAGAACTCTTCCATGGGGAAATCTGACAGGAATACGTCCTGCCAAACTGGCAATGGGAATGATCGAATCCGGAATGAAAAATATGGAAGCAGCCCGGGAGATGCGTGAGAGATATCTGGTGAGTCCGCAGAAAACAGCGCTTGCCATCACTATTGCAAACAGGGAAAGAGAGATTCTGAAGGATATTGACTATGAAAATGGATACAGCCTTTATATTGGAATCCCGTTTTGCCCAAGTATCTGTCTGTATTGTTCCTTCAGCTCCTATCCGCTGAAAGTGTGGGAGAAGAGAACAGATGAATATGTGGAAGCTCTCTGCCGTGAGGTAAGAGAGACTGCTCTTATGATGAAGGGAAGAAAACTGGACACCATCTATATTGGCGGCGGTACCCCGACTACACTGCTTCCACATCAGATCCGTAAGCTCCTGGATACAGTGGGAGAAGCTTTTGGCTATGAAGGACTGGCAGAGTTTACTGTGGAAGCCGGCAGACCGGACAGTATTACACGTGAAAAGCTGATGGCGATCAGGGAGTATCCGGTAACAAGAATTTCCGTAAATCCACAGACTATGAATCAGGAAACCCTGGATATTATCGGCCGCAGACATACTGTGGAGCAGACAAAAGAAGCGTTTCATCTGGCACGAGAGCTGGGATACGATAACATTAACATGGATCTGATCGTAGGACTCCCGGGTGAGGATATTCACATGGTAGAGCGGACTCTTGAACAGGTTCGTGAACTGGCACCGGACAGTATTACCGTACATTCACTGGCAGTGAAACGTGCAGCAAGGCTGAATATTTTTAAAGAGAAATATCAGGAAATGTCTTTTGAGAATAATCAGGAGATTATGGATCTGACCATGAAAACTGCGTATGAAATGGGAATGGGTCCTTATTATCTGTACAGACAGAAGAATATGAAGGGAAATTTTGAAAATGTTGGCTATGCAAAGGTTGACAAAGCGGGAATTTACAATATACTGATTATGGAGGAAAAACAGCCTATCATCGCACTGGGGGCAGGCGGTTCTTCCAAGCTGGTCTTTGACCATGGACAGAGAATTGAACGTGTGGAGAATGTAAAAGACGTTTCTAATTATATTTCCCGCATTGATGAGATGATCGAGAGAAAACGGACAGCAATAGCTACCTGGCTGTAGGATGTGGAGGTAACATTTTGGACACAGTACAAAAGACAGCAGCAGGTTCACAGCAGAGGATCCTGGAATTTGACCTTGCTTCTGAACTGCATCATGGAATGCTGGTAAGTAATCTGGCTTATGCGGTTGCAGAGGAGATGGGACTGCCGCATGAACAGTGTTATGAGCTTGCAATAGCAGGAATGCTCCATGATATAGGAAAGCTGAAGCTGACAAGTTATATTAACGGACAGGAGCAGGATCCTCTGGTGATCGAGGAACTGAAGTATGTCCGGATGCATTCTGCATTGGGATATGAGGAACTTAAAGGGCAGGGATATTCGGATTTTGTATTGGAGAGTATCCTGTACCATCATGAGAATTATGATGGTAGTGGATATCCGTCCAATAAAGCAGGTGATGATATACCCATAGGTGCCCGGATACTCAGAGTCTGCGATGTATATGCAGCATTGATCTCTGACAGACCATACAGAAGAGGATTTGATATTTCTTCAGTTATGGAGTTGATGATCGATGAAGTAAAAAATTTTGATATGCAGGTTTTTCTTGCGTTTCAGAGAGTGGTTCATAATGGAGACGGGCAGAATTTTTATAAAAGAGGAGGACAACATGGCATTAAAGAAGAAACCGGTAACCGGTATGAAGGACATTTTACCAAAAGAGATGGAAATCCGTAATTATGTGATGAACATGATTCGTGAAACATACGGAACATTTGGCTTTTCATCTATAGAGACACCATGTGTGGAGCATATTGAAAATCTTTCCAGTAAACAGGGCGGAGAGAATGAGAAACTTATTTTCAAGATCCTGAAACGTGGGGAGAAACTGAAACTTGCGGAAGCAGAGAAAGAAAGTGATCTGGTTGACTCCGGACTTCGCTACGATCTGACTGTGCCGCTTTCCAGATATTATTCCAACAACGCAAATGAGCTTCCGGCTCCTTTTAAGGCACTTCAGATGGGCAATGTGTGGAGAGCAGACAGACCGCAGAGAGGACGTTTCCGTCAGTTTATGCAGTGTGATATTGATATTCTGGGTGAGTCTACTTATCTGGCTGAGA
>ENA-ORSQ01001095-ORSQ01001095.1-human-gut-metagenome-genome-assembly--contig:-NODE-1095-length-15215-cov-6.556860_pt1 | contig 15215 bp, 13 predicted proteins | sample MGYA00241900_ERZ509164 | MGnify/ENA primary metagenome ERZ509164 (study PRJEB26280, sample SAMEA2338807) | human gut metagenome | biome: human gut; feature: human-associated habitat; material: faeces...
CCGCAGAGGTACGCCGCACGCTGTCCAAGATCGCAAATATGCTGCTGAATAACGAGATCGACCCGCAGCGGGCAACAGCTATCACAAATTGCTGCAACAGCGTTCTAAACTGCATCCGCATTGACGAACAGCAGAAGAAGCTGGCAGAGCTGGAAAAGCTGCTGGCGTTTGCCGACGACGAGACCGTGCTGAACGAACTGACCGCCGTGAAAAAAGCCAACAAGGCGGCCTTGGCGGAGTGGCTGCTGCGCACCCAGAAGGTAACGGTGAACCCTCATGCCGTGTTCGATATCCAGTCCAAGCGCCTGCACGAGTACAAGCGCCAGCAGCTCAACCTGTTGTACCTCATCCACCAGTACTACGAGATCAAGGCAGGGCACCTGCCCGCTGCTCCGCTGGTGAGCATCTTCGGCGCGAAAGCCGCTCCCGCCTACACCATTGCCAAAGACATCATCCATGCGCTGCTGGCCCTCTCCAAGGTCATTGCCGCAGACCCGGAGGTGTCCAAGTGGCTGCAGGTGGTGTTCGTGGAAAACTACAACGTCACCGCCGCCGAAAAGCTGATCCCGGCCTGCGACCTGTCCGAGCAGATCAGCCTTGCCTCCAAGGAGGCCTCCGGCACCGGCAACATGAAGTTTATGCTGAACGGTGCGCTGACGCTGGGCACCATGGATGGAGCCAACGTGGAGATCAGCCAGCAGGTGGGCGAGGAGAACATCTATATCTTCGGCCAGACCTCCGATCAGGTCATCCACCGCTACGCCGTGGGCGATTACGACCCCGCCCAGTGGGTGGAGGGCGATGCCAACATCCGCCGCGCCATCAGCTTCCTCACCGGGCCGGAGATGCTGGCCGCCGGTCATGCCGAAAACCTGACCCGCCTGCACGACGAGCTGATCCATAAGGACTGGTTCCAGACCCTGCCGGACTTCAATGCCTACGTTGTGCGCAAGGGACAGGCGCTCAGTGATTACGCCTGCGACCCCACGGGCTGGCGGCGTAAGTGCCTTGTGAACATTGCCAAGGCTGGCATGTTCTCCTCTGACCGCACCATTGCCGAGTACGACCGCGATATCTGGCATCTGGGTAAATAATCGTTTTTGAACCTGCGTTTCTCCTTTATTTTCTCATAGGCTGCTGCACAAAGCTGTGCGGCAGCTTTTTTGTTTCCGTGCCAACAAGAAACGCCGCTGCACGGCTGTGCAGCGGCGTTTGATTCAGTTGATGAAAACCGGAACGGAAGCGGGATCAGTCCTCGCTCTCCTCTTCTTCCTCGTCATCCTCATCCGTATCACGCGGCTTATAGAAGATGCCGCTCAGGAAGATGCTGACGAAATACAGCAGCACCATGGGGAAAGCCACCATGCACTGGGACACGATGTCCGGCGGGGTGACCACAGCAGCGATGAAGAAGATGACCACGATGGCCACGCCGCGCACCTGCTTGAGGATCTGCGGGTTGATGATGCCCATCTTGGAAAGGATGATGGTGATCAGCGGCATCTCGAACACACAGCCAAAGATGATGAACATGGTCAGGCAGAGGTTGACGTAGCTCTCGATACTGGTGGTGGTCTGGATGTACTCTGCACCCTCGATGCCGGTGCTGAGGAACCGCAGCATGAACGGCATCATGAGCTTATAGGCGAACAGCACGCCCACGCAGAACAGGATCAGACCCAGCAGCATGACCAGCTTGAAAAAGGTGCTCTCGCTCTTTTTCAGACCCGGCTTTGCAAAGGCGTAGATGTTGTAAAAGGCCACAGGCACCGTTACCACCACACCGGCCAGAATGGACACCCGGAAATACTGCATCAGTTTTTCCTGCGGGGCAATGGACACGAACTGGTAATAGTCGCGGCCCATGGCAGTAAGCAGATCGATCAGACGATCTGCATACGCCAGCGAGACCACTACGCCCACCACAAACACCACCGCGCAGATGATGAGCCGGTTCCGCAGTTCTTTCAGATGGCCGGTCAGCGTCATGCTGCCGTCCTCTGCCATGACTTCGGCTTTCTTTTTGCGCTTTTTGTTTGTAGCCACAATTACTCCTCGTCTTCGTCCTTCTTATCAGCCTTCTTTACAGTCTCCTCGGACTGCTCGGCGTCCTCGTCCTCCATGCCCTTCTTGAAGCCATTGATGGTCTTACCGAACATCTTGCCCAGCTTCGGCAGGTTCTTGGGTCCAAAGATCAGCAGAACGACAACCAGAATGATCAGCAGCTCATTAGTACCAATACGCATAATAAATATCTCCTTTTTCTTGCCGCGCCGCGTGGCGGGCGTATTACAGAATGTATCTGGCAACCGCGGGCGCGGGTGCATCCATAAATAAGTAGGGGCGCTTACACCTTTGCTTCCTCAGCGGGTGCAGCTTCGGCAGCCGCTTCGGCTGCGGCAGGGGCTTCCTGCACAGGCTCAGCCACCGGCTCGGCGGCGGGCTGTGCGGCCTCGGCAGCGGGCTGCTCCGGCTTTTCAGCGGGAGCCTCCACAGTTTCAGCAGTGTCAGCCGGGGCTTCGGCGGGCTGCTCGGGCAGCTCCTCCACAGTATCTTCGGTCAGGTCGGTGACCTCCTCGGTCTCAGCCAGCTTCTTGGCGGCTTCCTCTTTGCTGGTCTTGCCAATGCCGGTAAAGCTCTTGGTCACGTCCCGCATGCTGCTGTCGATATCTTTTTTGATATCAGTCAGGGGGGCAACAGCCTCTTTCAGGGGAGCCTGAATCTCGTTCAGCGGCTCCACCACGTTCTTCTGGATCTCCTCAGAAGCAGCGCCGGTGTATTTCTTCAGCTCGCGGAGCATCTTGCCGATCTTCTTTGCGTAGACAGGCAGCTGGTCCGGGCCGATGAACACAAACGCCACGATGACGATGACGATAAGTTCCCAAAAACCAATTTTCATAAGTAACGTTTCCTTTCCTGTACCAAGGGCATTTCCAAGACCGCCGCACACCACAGCAGTCTGCGCGTTTTTGCCCTTTTTGGCGGGGGTTCGGCGCACTGCGCGCCTTTGTTGCCCTATGTATACCGAAAAGTGGTGTACTGAATGTTAATATATTATTAATATTTTATGAACGAGTGCCTATTCGGCCTGTTTTATTTAACAAAGTGCATTTTCGTCATTCGTTATTACAGTTTGGATAGGATACAACAGCGTCCTCAGGTCTGCACGCCCTCGAACTGGCTATTGTAGAGTTTGGCGTAGAAGCCGCCCTGCGCCAGCAGCTGGTCGTGGCTGCCCTGCTCCACGATGTGGCCGTCCTTCATCACAAGGATAACGTCTGCCTCCCGGATGGTGGAAAGGCGGTGCGCCACGATAAAGCTGGTACGCCCCTGCATCATGCGGGCAAAGGCCTTCTGGATGCGCACCTCAGTGCGGGTATCAATGGAGGATGTGGCTTCGTCCAAGATCAACATGGGCGGCAGGCAGAGCATCACGCGGGCGATGCAGAGCAGCTGCTTTTGTCCCTGACTGATGTTGCCGCCGTCCTCTGCAATGACGGTGTCGTAACCCTCGGGCAGGCGGCGGATAAAGCTGTGGGCGTGGGCGGCCTTGGCAGCGGCGATCACCTCGTCCATGGTGGCGTCCGGCTTGCCGTAGGCAATGTTCTCCCGCACCGTACCGGCACGCAGCCATGTGTCCTGCAGCACCATGCCGTAGCTGCCGCGCAGGGAGGCGCGGGTCACATCCCGGATATCGGTGCCGGACACCTTGATGCTGCCGCTGTTTACATCATAGAAACGCATCAGCAGGTTGATGAGGGTGGTCTTGCCGCAGCCGGTGGGGCCTACGATGGCGATGCGCTGGCCGGGCTGCACGTCCAGCGAAAGCCCTTCGATGAGCGGACGGTCGGGCAGGTAGCGGAAGGAAACATCCTGCAGCTGTACATGGCCGTCCGGCTGCAATGCGGCGGCGTTTTCGGCCTCCGGCACCTGATCCTCGGCATCCAGCAGTTCAAACACCCGGGCGGCGCAGGCCAGTGCGTTCTGCAGCTCGGTGACCACGCCCGAGATCTCGTTGAAGGGCTTGGTGTACTGGTTGGCGTAGCTCAGAAATACGCTGAGCTGACCGATGGTGATGCCGCCGCGCACGGCGTACAGCGCACCCACAAGCCCTACGCCCGCGTACACGATGTTGTTCACAAAGCGGGTGGCGGGGTTGGTCAGGCTGGAGAAGAAGATAGCCTTCAGGCTCACGTCCTGTAACTGTCCGTTCACCTCGTCAAAGGCGGCAAGGCTCTCGGCTTCATGGCCAAAGGCCTGCACTACCTTTTGGCCTTCGATCATCTCGTTAACCAGCGCGGTCTGCTTGCCGCGGACAGTGCTCTGGCTCTGGAAGTAGCCGTAGCTGCGCTTTGCCAGAAAGCCCGCCACCACAAGGCTCAGCGGGGTGATGCACACCACAACCAGCGTGATGGGCACATTCTCCCGCAGCATAAACAGCAGGGTGCCCAAAATGGTCAGGATGCCGGAGAACAGCTGGGTAAAGCCCATCAGCAGGCCGTCCGCAAAGGTGTCCACATCCGCCACCATGCGGCTGACGATATCGCCGGAGGGGTGACTATCCAGATAGGACAGCGGCAGGGTCTGGATCTTGCGCAGCGCCTCGTTGCGCAGATCACGGCTGACCGAGAAGGTGATACGGTTGTTGCACACGCTCAAAAGCCACTGTGCAAGGGCGGCTACGGCTGCCACCACCAGAATGCTCACTGCAATGCGCAGCACCCCGGCAAGGTCTACATTGCCCTTGCCCAGCATCTTATCAATGGCATCACCGCACAGGATGGGGATATACAGCTGGGCGGCTACGCTGACCGCTGCCACCAGCAGGCTGCACACCACAAAGGCGCTGTACGGACGTATTTTGTGCAGTACCCGGTTCAGGGTGGCCTTGCGCTGCTGCGGGGTCAGCTTGTTTTTTGCCTTTGCACTCATGCTTCTGCCTCCCCTTTCTTGAACTGGCTCTCGTAGATTTCCTCGTACACCGGGCAGCTGCTGCGCAGCGCGCTGTGGGTGCCGATGCCCACCAGATGGCCGTCATCCAGCACCAGAATCTGGTCGGCGTGCTGCAAACTGGCGGCACGCTGGCTGACGATGAACACGGTCAGTGCCCCGGGCAGCGCCGCCAGTGCCTTGCGCAGGGCGGCGTCGGTGGCGTAGTCCAGCGCGCTGGAGCTGTCATCCAAAATCAGAATGTCCGGCTTGCCCACCAGCGCACGGGCGATGGTGAGCCGCTGCTTCTGTCCGCCGGAAAGATTGCGTCCGCCCTGCTCCACCGGCTCGTCCAGTCCAAGGGGCTTTGCACGCACAAAGTTTGCGGCCTGTGCCGTTTCCAGCGCCGCCCACAGGTCGGCATCAGTGGCATCCTTGTTGCCCCACAAAAGGTTGGAGCGGATGGTGCCGCCGAAGAGCTGCGCCTTCTGCATGACCACCGCAACCCTGCCGCGCAAAGCGTCCCGGGGGTAGCTGGCCACAGGGCGGCCAAAGATCTCTACGCTGCCCTCGGTGGCATCGTAAAAGCGCGGGATGAGGTTCACAAGGCTGGATTTGCCGCTGCCGGTGCCGCCGATGACGCCGATGGTCTGGCCCTTTTTGGCGGTAAAGCTGATATCGGTCAGGCTGGGTGCACCCGCCCCGGCGTAGGTCAGACCTACATGGTCAAAGCGCACGGCATCGCCGGTCTTGTCGGCGGGCACCTCGCCCAGAAGCTCTGCCGGGAAGGTCATGCCGGGCTTTGTATCCAGCACCGCCTGCACGCGGCCTGCACAGGCCAGCGCCTTGCTGATCTGTACGATGAGGTTGGCAAGTTTTACCAGCTCCACAAGGATCTGGTTCATGTAGTTTACCAGCGCAATCACATCGCCAGACGCCATGCCGCCCACGTTGATCTCGATGCTGCCTACGTACAGCAGCGCCACGATGGCAAGGTTGATGAGCACATAGGTCAGCGGGTTCATCAGCGCCGAAAGGTGACCAACGTGCAGCTGCATCCCGGTCAGCAGGGCGTTGGCATCCTCAAAGCGGTCGATCTCGCTCTGCTCCTTATCAAAGGCGCGCACCACGCGCACGCCGGTCAGGTTCTCGCGGGTCAGGCCCAGCACCCGGTCCAGCCGGGTCTGCACGGTCTTGTACAGCGGTCGGGTGATCACCATCACGCCGAACACCACCACGCTGAGCAGCGGGATGGTGACCACAAAGATCATCGCCGCCCGGGCGTTGACCGTAAAGGCCATGACCATGGCACCCAGCACCACAAAGGGGCTGCGCAGGAACAGGCGCAAAAACAGGTTGAGCCCGCTTTGCACCTGATTGACATCGCTGGTCATGCGGGTAATGAGGGTACTGGTGCCCAGCGTATCCATCTCTGAAAAACTCAGGCGCTGAATATGGGCAAACAGGGCGTGCCGCAGTGCGGTGGAATAGCCCACCGCCGCCTTGGCGGAAAAGTACTGCGCGGTCAGGCTGCAGGTAAGGCCGATGAAAGCCAGCAGCAGCAAAAGGCCGCACCGCACCAGAATATAATGCAGGTCATGTGCTGTAATGCCCACATTGACGATATCCGCCATGACCAGCGGCACGAACAGGTCAAAGGTGGCTTCCAGCATCTTAAAGAGCGGTGCAAGCACACTTTCGCGCTCGTAGCCCTTCAGGTAGCCAAGCATCCGGTTCAAAAAAATTCCTCCTTCGGGGTCAAAATACACCTTATTATAACGCGATGTATACTGAAAATCCAGTGCCGCAGCTGCGTTTTGCATTGTACAAGCTGCCAAATCCTGTTATACTAGAGCTGAGATTGATAGGGAAGTATGGTGAACACAATGGCAAGACGAACAGACGGCGGGGTACGCTTCCGCCCGGTGGGCAGCCAACGCAGCCGCACCGCACCGGTGTACAGCCCGCGCGGCACCGGCTGCCCGGCCATCGAGCAGGCGGTGCAGGGGCTGTACAAGGGGCAGAACGAGGAGAGCTTCTGGACCCTGATGAGCGCTTTGAATTACGCGCTGGAGCTGGAGACCCATGTGCTTGTGCCGCTGCAAACGGCGCTTTCGGCGCAGGGTGCGCCCGCCCCGTGGATGGAGCACCCCATCCCGGCGGAAAAGGCCGACGGCCTTGCCTTGTGGACGCTGCGCAACGATAAAGGGCGCTGCTGGCTGCCGCTGTTCACCTCGGTGGCAGCTGCCGGTGCAGACCGCAGTACCGGCAGCCGCCCCATGGCTGACCGCACCTTGGAACAGGCCATGCAGCTGGCGCTGGACACCCCGGGCATCGACGGCGTGGTGCTGGACCCGTGGAGCAATTCCGCCTCGCTGGACGGTGCGCTGCTCAACGGTCTGCTGCACGCAGGCCACACCCCGGAGGGCCCCGGCGCAGAGGAGGCCGAAGCCGGGAAAGAAGCTGCCCGCGCCGGACACTGGGCGGCAGCGGCAGAGTGCTACCAGAAAGCCGCCGAGCAGGGCAGTTCTGCCGGGCTATCGCTGCTGGGCGAGTGCCTGTATCAGGGGCGCGGCGTACCCAAAAGCGCTGCGCAGGCGCGCAAGCTGTGGAAGGCCGCAGCCGAAAGCGGAGAGCCCACCGCCCTTTTGAACCTTGGCGACGACTGCGCCGCCCGGGGCGACAACGGCAAGGCACTGCTGTGGTACCGCCGGGCGCGGCAGAACGCGGCAGCGGTGCCGGATATCGAGTATACGCCTCGGGTCTGCCTGCGGCTGGCGCAGTACGAGACCCGCTACACCTCCCGCAAAAAGGCGCTGGCGCAGGCGGCAGAGGCAAAGCAGGCCTTTACCATTTTGCAGCGGGAGCACGAGCCGGACGCCGACCGCTGGCTGCAGGAGACCGAGCAGCTGCTCTATGCGCTGACCCACGAGCCGCCCACGGCTCCGGCAGCATATAACATAGAATCTTTACAATTGGACTAAAAAATGGTCACAGCCGTCCGGTAAGATAGACTGGAGAAAAATCAGCCCGCAGACACGGCGGACAAGAAACAGAGGAAACAGTATGAGCAAAGTGATCGGCATTGATCTTGGTACGACCAATTCCTGTGTGGCGGTGGTGGAGGGCGGCAAGCCCGTGGTCATCACCAACGCAGAGGGCGAGCGCACCACCCCCAGCGTGGTGGCCTTTACCAAGGACGGCGAGCGTCTGGTGGGCGGCGCGGCAAAGCGCCAGATCGCCACGAATTCCGGGCGCACGATCTCCAGCATCAAGCGGTACATGGGTTCGGACTACCGGGCGCATATTGACGGCAAGGACCTTGCCCCGCAGGAGATCAGCGCCATGATCCTTGCCAAGATCCGCCGGGACGCCGAGAGCTATCTGGGCGAGCCGGTCACCGAAGCCGTCATCACCGTGCCCGCTTATTTTGACGACAGCCAGCGCAAGGCCACGCAGGATGCAGGCCGCATTGCGGGGCTGAACGTGCTGCGCATCATCAACGAGCCAACCGCCGCCGCGGTGGCCTACGGTCTGGACAACGAAGCCGCGCAGAAGATCCTGGTCTACGACCTTGGCGGCGGCACCTTTGATGTGTCCATCATCGAGATCGAGGACGGCACCTTTACGGTGCTTGCCACCGGCGGCGACACCCATCTGGGCGGCGACGACTTTGACCAGCGCATTGTGGAGTACGCTGTGGCCGAGTTCAAAAAGTCTGACCGCATCGACCTGACCCGCGACCCCGCCGCCATGGGACGGCTGAAGGAGGAAGCGGAAAAGGCCAAGAAGGAGCTTTCCAGTGCGCCCTCTGCCCAGCTGAACCTGCCCTTTATCGCGGTGGGCAAGGACGGGCCGCACCACTTGGATATCGCCCTGTCCCGCCCGCAATTCGAGATGATGACCGGCGATCTGCTGTCCCGCACCGTGCCCCCGGTGCAGAACGCCTTGCGGGATGCGGGCATCTCTGCCAGCCAGCTGGGCAAGGTGCTGCTGGTGGGCGGCAGCACCCGGATGCCCGCTGTGGAGCGGCAGGTACGGGAACTGCTGGGTAAGGAGCCCAGCCACAGCCTGAACCCGGATGAGTGCGTTGCCATGGGCGCAGCGGTGCAGGGTGCACTGCTGCAGGGCGGCGGCAAGCTGGCGGGTGCCACCGGCGCGGCAGCGCAGGGGCTGGTGTTGATGGACGTAACCCCGCTGACCTTGTCCATCGAGACGCTGGGCGGGGTCGCCACCCCGCTGATCACCCGCAACAGCATGATCCCCACCCGCAAGAGCCAGATCTTTACCACCGCCCGTCCCATGCAGACCAGCGTGGAGATCAACGTTTTGCAGGGCGAGCGTCACTTTGCGCGGGATAACAAGTCTTTGGGCAAGTTCAAGCTGAACGGCATCCGGGCAAGCTTTTCGTCCAAGCCCCAGATCGAGGTCACCTTTGATATCGATGTGAACGGCGTGGTGAAGGTATCTGCGAAAGACCTTGCCACCGGGCGGGAGCAGAACATTACCATCACCGGCAGCACCAACCTTTCCGAAAACGAGATCCAGCGCGCCATGGCAGATGCCGCCGCCTACGAGGCCGAGGACAGCCGCCGCAAGGAGCGTCTGGACCTGCACAATCAGGCCGAGGTGCTGGCCTACAAGGTGGATGAAGCGCTTTCCAAGTGCAAAAAGGAGTTGGACAAGGACGAAAAGGCCCGCGTGAAGGCCGACCTTGCCAACCTGCGCCACTGCCTGCGCAAGGATAAGCCCGAAAAGATGAACGAGACCGAGGAAGCCGCCCTGCGGCAGGCCAAGAGCCAGCTGGAAGCCTCGGCCAACCACCTGATGCTGTTGTACTCTGCCGAGCAGACCCCCGGCGATGGAACGGACAGCACGCTGTAATATTTATAATATAAGGTTTGTGGGCTGCTGCACCCGCCCGGCGCAGCAGCCCTTTTTGCAGGAATAGAAAGGAACTGTTATGAAGGAACTGCAATATCCGGTGCGCCCCGGGCGCTACCGCCACTTTAAAGACAACGAATATCAGGTGCTGGGCGTGGCACGCCACAGCGAGACCGAGGAGGAGATGGTGGTGTACCGAGCCCTGTACGGTGAGGGTGGGCTGTGGGTGCGCCCCGCCGCCATGTGGCTGGAGACTGTGACCCGGGACGGCATTACCCAGCCCCGCTTTACCTATATCGGGGAGTGATGCGCCCGGCTTGAATCCCGTTATTGACCCTAGGATTATTTTGCGGTAAAATGTGAGTATGATACCAAACAACAAAGGAGGTTTTCGTATGAAGGCCAAACGATGGATCTCGCTCCTGCTCGCGGTCAGCATGATGCTTGGTGTGCTGGCAATGCCCGCCTCGGCGGCAGCTCAGCAGCCGGAAAGCACCGCTGTTGTCAGCGAGGCGCTGCCCGATGCCGCAGAACTGACTGCTGCAGAGGATGAAAATGATATCGTCAACATCCGCATCCGTGCGACCGGCAACCTTGTCTACGGCTCCGATTATAAGCTGGAGGTGGAGACCCGGCCCGAAAACACCCAGTATATTGCCGTGGTGCTGGGCACCAGCGGCGAAGCCTACGGCTATGTGACCCTGATGATCTCGGAGAAGCTGCGCACCCTGCTCAAGCTGATCCCCCTGCCCAAAAAGATGTCCCAGACCCCGGACCAGGCCGAGGAATTCAATGTATACAGCTACCTCAAGCAGCTGATCGACGGCAACGATGTCGGCGTGCTGCTGCGGGTGGCGGACGAAGTAGTGTCGGTGATGGACACCGTCAGCTTCTTTGTCCCCGCCAGCTATCTGACCACTGTGAAGAACGTTTCCAACGGCATGAAGCTGACCCTGAGCCTGATCCGCAAGTATCTGCCCGAGGGCGCGCTGAGCCGCATCTATCTGGATGAGCAGCCCAAGGACAGCGGCAAGTACGTTGCCGGTGCTATTGCGCTGGAAAGCAGCGATATCAACGCCGCCGGGTTTGCCATGTTCAAGATCAAGCCCAAGACCGAAAACGTCAGCCTAAGCTGGGCAGCCGATGCTCCGTCCAGCATGACCGTCTCCCAGCTGCAAAACGCCGATCTGACCGCCAAAGTCATTTCGGACGGACAGGTGGCTGAAAACGGCAAGGTGAATTACACCTACAAGAAAAAGACCTTCCTGTGCTTCAGCAGCAAGATAAACGGCGTGCCCACCGAGCCCGGCACCTACACCCAGACCGCCAAGGCAGGGGGCAACTACTCCTGCAGTACCATCAGCCGCACCATTACGGTGACTGCTGATCCCCAGCCCGCCGCAGAGCAGCCCGCCGCATAAATCAGCGGAAAACTATTTTTGAATAGGACGATCCCGGAAAGTCTGCGGATTTTCCGGGATCGTTTTTTTACGGGAGAAGCTACTTTTTATTTTCTATAAAATGGGCTGCTTTACTCTTGCAAATCGACGCGCCATACGCTATTATAAAAATAAAAGAACCCCTTGCGGTGAAAAAGGGGACAAGAAGGAGCGGTTTATCTATGGAAGAGAAAAAAAGCGGCATCAAAAAGTTCCTTGAAGAGTTCAAGGCATTTGCCATGCGCGGCAATGTGCTGGACATGGCAGTGGGCGTTGTCATCGGCGGTGCCTTCACCGCCATCGTCACCGCGCTGGTGGAGGACATCATCAACCCGCTGATCGGCCTGTTCTTCAAGGCAGATTTTTCCGATGTGGTCATTGGTCTGGGTGGCTCCAGCATCAAGATTGGTGAGTTCGTCAACTCCATCATCAACTTCCTCATCGTGGCCTTTGTACTGTTTGTTGTGATCAAGTTTGTCAACTCCCTGCACAAAAAGCCCGAGGAGCCCGCCGCACCGGAGGAGCCCACCACCAAGGTGTGCCCCTACTGCCAGAGCGAGATCTCTATCAAGGCTGTGCGCTGCCCCCACTGCACCTCCAAGCTGGAGGGCTTTCCTGAGATGAAGGTCTGAAGCATTCAGCATTGATAATACAACAAAACCCTCCCGGCCGGGCGCAGTCTTTGCGCTTGCGGCAGGGAGGGTTTTGCACATTTTGCGGCTTGGTTGTGGAAAAGTGGAGTGGGAAGTGAGGTAGGAAAATCAGGCGCTCTTACTGCACCTTGGTCAGCTCAGCCAGCTTGTGGTAGATCTCAGTATTGTCGTACACGCCGCCGAACTTCTCGGCGCCGACACCCATGGCGTACACGTTGACCATGGCACCGGTGTGGGCGTAGGTGGTGTGGTCCATACCGGACTTGTGGTTGATGGTGTGGCAGACAGCCATGCTGAAGGGGATGTAGGTGCCGTACAGCTCGTAGTCCTGCTGGCTCATCTTGCTCTGGCTGGAGGAACCCACCTGCAGGGTGCGCTCGTAGGCCTTGCGCAGGTTCTCTACCTCGTAGTCGGTCAGCAGCAGCTTGCCTGCGCTGGCGGCAGCGGGATCGGTGGGCAGGGTCAGCCCAAAGACGTTCTTCACATCCTGCATGGCAGTCTCGAAGGGGGTCTTGTTGGCAATGTAGCCCTGCACATAGGTGGCATCGAACTTTGCGTAGGACATCTTCTGGTGTGCCAGATTGGTCAGGAAGGTGTCGTAGTTGGTGGTCTTGTAGCCGATGGCCATGCCGCCGGTCTCGTGGTCGGCGGTGACAAGGATCAGGGTCTCGTTGGGGTGGGCGTTGTAGAAGTCCACCGCAGCCTGCACGGCGTTGCTCATCTCCAGCACATCGTGGATGGAAGCAGCGGCATCGTTGGCGTGGCAGGCCCAGTCGATCTTGCCGGACTCGGTCATCAGGAAGAAGCCCTTCTTGTTGTTCAGCAGTTCAATGCCCTTTTTGACATAGTCGGTCAGCTGCCACTCGCCGTTGGCAGCGTCCATGGCGTAGTTCATGGCCTTGCCATCGCCCAGATTCTCGGCAATGATCAGGGTCTTGCCAGCACCGGCGGTCAGGGCAGCGGCACCGGCCTGCGTGGTGACCACGTTGTAACCGGCGTTGGCAGCCACGGTATGGTTGTCGGGGCCGGTGCCATCGCCGTTCACCTTCTGGAACTCGCCGCCGGCAAAGTACTCAAAGCCGGAGTTTGCCAGCTCCACGCCGATCTGGTAGTAGTTCTTGCGTGTCTTCTGGTGGGCATAGAAGGCAGCAGGGGTGGCGTGGTCGATGTTCACGGTGGAGATGACGCCCACCTTATAGCCCTTCTGGGCGTGCAGCTTTTCGGCAATGGTTTCGTAGGGCACATCGCGGGTCCAGGGGCACATATTGATGACGCCGCTCTCGGTCTTGTGGCCGGTGGCGATGGAAGTGGCAGTGGAAGCGGAGTCGGGGCAGAAAGAAGTGCTGTCGTAGGTGGTCACACTGCCCACCTCGGGGAACTGAGTGAAGCTCAGCTCGCCCTCGACGACAGCGCCGTTGTTCTCCACCGTACCCTTATAGAATCGGGCGGACTGTATCTGGGCCGTACCCATGCCGTCGCCGATGAAGAGGAAAACATACTTGGGTTTGCCGCCGAACACGCCCAGCAGTCCGTTCTCTTCCTCTGCTGCGTTGGCGGCATTGGGGGCAGCGGCGTTGGCAGCGGCAGGCGCTGCGGCCAGCATACCGGCGGCGGATGCAACGGCACCGACCTTCAAAAAGCTGCGGCGGGACATTTTATTCTCTTTCATGCGAAAGTCCTCTCTTTCCATGAGCCTCATGGCTCCTTCTCTCTTTTTCGATTTATCGGGAACGGCCTTATTCTACCGCTTTGCCACCCTTGCTGCGACCATGGACGTGCAAAAAGTGCGTAAAACTTTGTGCATACTGCCAGCCCCAATGTAAAGAACAGGTAACGCGGCACAAAACAAAAAGCCGCCGGGCGCTCCTGTTTCCAGAAGTGCCCGGCGGCAAAATGTTGTCCGAATCTTATTCTTTGCTGGGGGTAATAGTTTTTCCATCGTAACGGAATACGGCAGTTTGATTATGATAGGCCACCCGCATTATGAACGTACCATCGCTGTATTTTGCAGGAACCCGATTTTCACTTTCCAGACAGAACTTCAGCGAACTGCCATATTCCTGATAACTATGCGGCTCCACTGTCAGTTCATTGCGAATAAATTTCAGTGGATACACATTATTTTCCATATCCGTAAAGGTGCCAGTAATATCTTCCGGCTTCAATATTACCCGCTCGCCGGTATCATTCTGAATCGCGAACAGCGGACAATAGCGCACAGCATGGTCGCTGCCACCGGTCACGGTCATAGATGGAGCTTCGCACATAAACACCACTCCGTCGATCGTCACCTTCGGACGGTCATTCATCCCTCCGCAGCCGGTCAAAGCCCCTGCGGCGGTCAGCACCAGTGCCCCGGCGCTGAGCTTGAGAAATGTTCTGCGGTCGATCATAGCAATGCACCTCCTGTATCGGGTATCACTTAGAAAATTCTGCTCTGCGGTATCAGACGGTCTGCTTTACAAAGGTATATCCTTCCGGGGCGTTGTAGTCCAGTTCATAGATTTCTCTCTTGCCGCCGCCCTCGATTGTAAAGATAACTTTAGCATTTTTAGCTGCGATCGCATCGTACAGATCCTTCTGGTCAGCATTCAGCGTAAAGTGCATCCAGTCCTCTTTGAGTTGACCCTTTGTCAGAGGGATCTTTCCGTCTTTTTCCAGCAAATCTCCAACGGCATAGTTCTCAATTGACGTCCCATTGATATTCAGGTAGAAATGCGACGATGCATATACCGGTTCAGGCTTTTTGTCCTCAGAACAATCCTTGATGCGTACCTTGACCATAACATCGCCCTTCCACTCAGCTGCCACACCGCCAACCATAGCGTTGTCTTTTTCACGCAGCGCACCAACAGTTGCCTGGAAGCGGCCAAACTTCGTGCTGCCATCACCATCACTGCAGCCGCCCAGCAGTCCGGTCATGGATACTGCCACTGCCATTGCGGCAGAAGTCTTTAAAAACGCACGACGATCCATTTTCATAGCCATATTATAAGCCCTCCTCAAAAGCGTTTTGCACCCTAAGAGTACCACATTTTACCACGTTGTCAACTATCCGAATTCAGGTTTCACCATTTTATCGTTCCTTTATAAAAGGCCGCATAGAACGGCAGCGGGCGCTGTGTTTGCTGCCGGTCCGGGGCTGCGGTGGAAAAATTTACTTTTTTCGAACAAAATCAAAATTTGCTGTTGACAAAGGGCACCCGGTATGCTAAAATAGCCAAGTCGGGTGCGAACACCTGATGCAAAATGGACGTATGGCCCGTTGGTCAAGCGGTTAAGACAGAGGCCTCTCACGCCTTTAACATCG
>ENA-ORSQ01001099-ORSQ01001099.1-human-gut-metagenome-genome-assembly--contig:-NODE-1099-length-15167-cov-4.133007_pt1 | contig 15167 bp, 10 predicted proteins | sample MGYA00241900_ERZ509164 | MGnify/ENA primary metagenome ERZ509164 (study PRJEB26280, sample SAMEA2338807) | human gut metagenome | biome: human gut; feature: human-associated habitat; material: faeces...
GAAGAGCGTTGCTGCCTAGGCTAGCCCCTTGTCACACAAACTACCGAAGCCTCATAAATGTTTACTCATTCTATGACTGAACAGAAGCAAGTTGTGGGGCGAAATCCCAAGCTCATCATCGAACGCTTATTTCCTGACGATACCATCAGCCGGTACCAACAGGGCGCCTGCGGGCGCTTTTTTGGTACCGGCTATGCCGCCAGCCCCAAACTCCTGCGGTATTGCTTCGACCGTATTCCAACAGCCCAAACACAAAACGATATAATCAGCACCAGGGGAAAACACAGCGTTCAACCTAGGAGGTCGACGTGTTAACGATACATTATGGGGACATGGATAACGTGATTTACAACACATCGGTCTATTTCGATAACGTGTACTCCCCCCAGTGGTTTGAAGATTCCTTTGCCCAACGTGTCATTAAATCTATCGACAAGGGCAGCGTGGTGGGGCCCTACGCAATCGACACTAAGATTCTAGGCATCATCCCTCCCGAGAAACTATCCAGCGGCACCAAAACACTGCTGCTTATGTACTTTATGCCGCAAAATGTATATAACGCCTCAAACTGTGGTGACAATTGTGCCTACTGGATTCTAAGAATCGCCGCACAAAAGGACCTAACAATCAACCTCTACCATATATTGGATTTTGGAAACGGCAAATTCACGGCAACCATTGCGAACACAGGCGATGTTGTTCACACGATGTTTGACCTTGTCCCCATAGCTGGAAAATGCCTAAGGGAGAACTCCTGATGCGCGGATCATACAAGGTAGTTATTCAGAACAACCGTGTTCAGTTTAAACTGACCATCAATAGAAACTTGACCATCATTCAAGGCAACAGTGCCACGGGCAAAACGACGTTGCTCGATATGGTGACTGCCCACGAAGAATTAGGGGCACAAAGCGGCGTAACAGTAAGTTGCAAAGCATCCTGTAAGACAATAGCTGGAAAGAATTGGCGCAGAGATCTACAAGAGATTTCCGGCAGCATTGTTTTTATTGATGAGGGTAATACTTTTGTTCGAACGGAAGATTTTGCACATGAGGCAAAACATAGCTCGAACTATTACGTTATCGTTGCCCGAGAGTCACTGCATCAACTACCCTACAGTGTTGATGAAATCTACGGCCTTAAGAACACCAACCGAACCACAACGAAGTATCCTGTTTACTCTCGTGTCTACACCTCTACATATCGTATTTACGGTGATACTGAATTTAGAGGCGAGAGACCCGAGCTCGTCATTATCGAAGACACAAATTCGGGCTACGAATTCTTCAGTTTGCTATGCAAAAAGAGCAACATTAAGTGCATCAGCGCGGGTGGCAAATCAAATATTTGCAACTGCATTATGGACGCACCGGAAAACGACATCCTCGTGATTGCCGACGGCGCCGCCTTTGGACCAGAAATTGCAGAAGCTACTGCGCTACTGCGCCGAAAGAGCATCAAGCTATTCCTGCCGGAATCGTTTGAATGGCTCGTGTTGAAGTCGGGATTATTCAACAGCAAACACATTAAGGACATGCTGCTTAATCCCGCTGAACATATCGAAAGCTCAAAGTTCTTTAGCTGGGAGAAGTTCTTTACCGCGGAACTCATCGAATGCTCCCGAGACACACGTTTTCGATATGACAAGAGCCGCTTGAACGAGGAGTACTTGAACCCCTCCACCCTTGCGGCTCTTGAGGATACTTTGCCGGACCTTGGAATTACTTCGCGCTAAAGCGAGAAGTACTCACTGTCGAAGGACAGGTTTGGTCCGAGCCACGGGTCGGCATCGAGGAAGAACTCCGGCCAGCGCTGAATGAACAGTGCTTGCTCGCGCTTCCAGCGACGCAGCTTTTCCTCGTTGGCCTCTTCCCTACCGCGCGAGGTGAACTCGTAGTGGTACAGCTCGGCATAGGGCGTAAAAATGGTGCGGAAGCCCGCCTCCCACACGCGCAGGCAAAAGTCAGCGTCGTTAAAGCCAACGGCGAATTCCTCGTTATAGCCGCCGACCTGCTCAAATACGTCGCGTCGCACCATCTGACAGGCGCCCGTCACGGCACTAAAGTTTCCCGGACGCACGGCACGGGCAAGATAGCCCTCGCGCTTTGCCGAGAAGTCCTGGTTGGCATGGGCAAGTGCGTCACGCACGCCAACCAAAATGCCGGCATGCTGCACCAGATGATCGGCAAAGTAGAGTTTGGCGCCCACCACGCCCGCATCGGGACGCTGCAGATACCCCATCATCTCTTCGATAAAGTCCGGACTTATGACCTCGGTATCATTGTTGAGCAACAGCAGATAGTCGCCTTTGGCATGCTCCACGCCAAAGTTAATGATCTTGGAGTAATTGAACTCACCCGGCCAGTACACAACGCGCGCGATGCCCTTACCTTCGGATGCAGCAGTCACGCGCTCTGGCAGGGTTTCGTAATACGCAAACGTCTCCGGGGCTTTGCTGTTGTTCTCCACCAAGACGATCTCGTAATTGGCATACGTTGCCTTCTGAGCGATCGACATCACGCAGGCATCGAGCGCCTCAACGTGATCCTTAGTGGGAATCACAATGCTCACCAGCGGCGCAGACTCCGGCAGCGCATAACGCATGTGATAGACAAACGGCGTCTCGGTCTCCACGACCGTTCCGCAAATGCCCAGCGCGTTAAAGTGGCGCTGCAGTGCAAGACGGCCGGCTTCGATAGCATACGGCTTGCTATCGGCAGAGCCGTCGGCAGTTGAACCGGGATGCACACGCCAGTGATACAGCACATGCGCAACATGCTCAAACCGCGCGCCTGACGCAAAACAGCGGAGCGTCAGGTCGTAATCCTGAGCGCCCGCGACATCCTCTGCCGACATGCCAATGCGATCGATGAGCGCCTTCTCCACCATCAGGAAATGCGTCACACAGTTATGGCTATAGAGCAGGTCGACGTTGAGCCGCGTCTTAAAGACCGGCTGGCCCCACTCCCCCGTTTTCTGGAACATGTCCTCGTCGCAGAACAGAACCTGGGGGCGCTCGCCCTCGGCCGCCTTGTTCAGCGCGGAAACATAGTGGAATAATACATCCGGTTCCAGGATGTCATCGTGGTCCAAGAACGCGATGTAGTCGCCCGTCGCTTGCTCGATACCTGCGTTGGTGTTGACCACAATGCCGCCGTTGCCGGGAAGCTCGATGCGACGGATGCGCTCGTCGTGGGCACCTCCCCAGATTTCTTGCACTGCTGACGCCGCCGTTCTCCTTGTGATATACCCGGATCCTGGGATCCCGCTGCGCCAGCCGGTCACACAAGGCCGAAGAGCTATCCCTGCTGCCGTCATCGATAAGCAGCAGTTCCCAGTTGTCATAGCTCTGGGCTAGCACCGAGTCCAGCAGCTCGCGCAGGTATTCCCGATCAGTCTTGTAGCACGGCACCACAATACTCACGAGTGGTCTATAGGCAAAGGCCGCCGAAGCGACACGCTGGCACGCCAGATCGCCCGGCTTTGCGCGATGCTGCTCAAACCAACGTCGATAAGCTGCGTCGTCAGCACGTGCATCCTTCATGCGGTTCCAGCTGTCGTCGACAATGCCGTTGTACAGGCGACCATCCATGGCGCAAAAACCGCTCTGGATTAGGCCCGTGGGATCAGCCGCAATCGCGACAAAATCACGTATATCCTGGGGCATCTCAACGCTCAAATACGTTTTATTGACGCGGCAACCGTTGCGCTGCGGCACATCGATCTGCGATTCAAACACATGCAAGGTGACATCGATGGCATTCATATGCGCATCGAAAATCTGGAGCTCAGGGGTGCACTTGGAGTCTCCCACCCACGTAACCTCATAGCGCCACACCGCGCCGGCGTCTGCCGGCAAATAGCGAATGGCATCGATCTCGTAGCGACCGCAGCATTCGCCACGCTGCGCATCGCGGATAAGCGCACACAGCGCAGGCTTTGCTTTGTAGTTAATCTTGGATTCCAGCTTGGCCACGCGGCTATCGAGGCGAATAGAGCCCAACCTTTGGCCACCGAATGCAAAAACGGCATCCATCGACGAGCCATCCAAAAACGGAAGTACCAAGACGGCGAGCTCGCGTTCGTAATCGGAAACGGAAGGGCAAAGCGCCAGCACACGGCCATGATCGACCGGGAGTACCAGCGACGGCACACAAGAGCCGCTCGTCGTCGCATGGGCAAACGCTTGAGAACCCTCCCGCTCAATAAGCGCGGTGACATCCTGACCGGCAAAACGAAGCAGCACAAACAGACGGCCCTGACTGCGGCAAAGCGCCAAACGCTTGATACTCATCTACACTTCTCGCTTTCCCAGGGCGTTCGCTGCCATGCGTTTGCAGGCACCCAGGCGCCCAAACCTCAAGACGTCGTAATCGAACATGAGATTTTTACATGCACGGGCATTGGGGGCCTTGCTGGTAAGCGCCGCACGCACCATAGCAGCAACAGAAGGAGCGCATTGTGCGAGCGCAGCATCGCTGCCCACGGCAGAACCGGCAAGCGCCGTGGCAACGGCAGCAAACACCTTGCCGCAGTCCGAACCCAGCAACCTGAGCGCATCGTACAGCACCAGATCGCATAGGAAGTACGCCAGGTCATCGGCATACTGGACATCGAGACCGTCGCGCTGCCAGTCAGCCAGCACAGCGGAGTAAATCTTCACATGCTCCAGCAGACGCGTCTCGTCGTCATAGCGCATGGTGTCCATGAGCGAGCCCTTGCGCGCCACGCGGTAGTCATACAGCTTGTTCGAAATAAGCGCGGTCTTGCGCGAGCGACCGTACACGGCAAAATCGAAGACCTGGTCCTCGCCATACTTAACGGTTTCGTCGAACACGATCCCGTTGCCCAGCAAAAACTCACGCTTGCAAGCGGTGCGCCATGCAAAGGGGCGAGACGCTTCCTTAAACAGCAGGTCGGAGCCATAGCCTTCAAACGACACATCGCGCGGGCTCAGTACATAGTTAAGCCACGGATACCCCGCCTCCAGCGGATACGGATTCGCGCCAAAGGTCAAAACATCACAGCGCTCGCGCTCAAAGGCATCGACGATTACACGGCATGCATCGGGCGTAAACCGGTCGTCGGAATCCAAAAACGCGACGATAGGCGCCGTGGACGCAGCGATGCCGGCATTACGCGCACTCGACAGGCCCCCGTTTGGCTTATCGACCAGCGTAAAGCGCGCGTCCTTTTCGCAATACGCAGCCGCAATATCGCGCGAGCCGTCCGGCGAGCCATCGTTGACCAGCACGCCTTCCCAATCGGGCATGTCCTGCGCAAGCAGGGAGTCCAGGCACCAGGCCAGGCACTCCTCCACGTTATAGATGGGAACGACAACGGAAATCTTGGGGGTAGCCATAGTCACTCGCTCCTACTGTGCGGCCGGAACGTCATCGGGGTGCGGGTTGTCGCCGTGGGTGCGCTGATACGTCAGCACGCGCCAGACCAGCGGCAGGCCGCCGATCTTAAAATAATGCTTAAACGTATTGATCTTGCCCGGCTTCTTAAAGTCAAAGCGCGAATCGATATAGGCGCGGGGAGACTTGACCATCAGGCGCAAGTCGGTCTCGCCACGCGGATCGAACAGCGACAGGTCAAAGCGACCGGCATCCCAATCGGCCTTGAGCTCGGGAGATGCCTTCTTCCAAAACTGCTCACGCAGTTCATCGACCAGACGTTCATCATTCCAACGGTACGTATCGACCTTCATGCGCATTAAAATCCCCTGGAGCTGAGCCTTGAGCTCGGGGCGCTCTTCCAAAAAGCGCTGCATCTCGGCATATTCGTCGCAAACGCAAAACACCTTGTTGGGCGAATTAACGGAGCTCTTCTCGTTATCCTGACGATAGCACAAAATGGGGTCCGCAATAAACGCGGCACGTTCGGCACAAGCCCAAACCTTAAAGTTAAAGCCTGCGTCCTGATACGAGGCACCCGGCGTGGGAAGGAACCGAATCTGATTGTCGTTGAGGAACTCGCGCCGATAGATAGCCGACCAAATGGAAGGTTTGCGGTAGAAGATGCCCGGGCGGTCGACGGGGCGATACGCGGCGCCCGTCATATGCTCGTCGATAATCCCAAACAGTTCACGGCGCTCGCTGGGCGTGGACCAATACAGGTAAAAGTCGCCCTTTACCACATCGGCATGCTCAGCATCGGCCTTGGCGACCAACTTTTGGAGCGAATCCTCAAACATAAAGTCGTCGGACTCAAGGATGCCCACGTACTCGCCGCGCGCCATCTCCAGGCCGCGGTTCATCGAGTCGCCGTAGCCGCTGTTGGCCTTGTCGATCATCTTTACACGGGGGTCGCGCTCCATGTACTCGCGGATGATATCTGGCGAGCTATCGGTAGAACCGTCGTTGATACAGATGATCTCGATGTCTTTGAGCGTCTGCGCCACGGCGGAATCAAGGCACTCGCGCAGGTAGCGTTCGACATTGCAGATGGGGACAAGCAGCGAAACTTTAGGGGTATCAGAGTTCTGCAAGAGAACCTCCTGTTGAATAGCGTGTAACAGGGTTATTTTAGCAGCCGAGTTGCGGCGGGCGGCAGCGCTTGGAATTAGATAAAGCGCTCCAGGCAGGCTTTGAGACCGCGAGTCGAAAGATAGAACAGCGTGGCGTCTGCCATCGAAACGCCCGAGGTCGCCACAACGAGCTTGTGGGCAACACGGCGAACGGCGCCCTTAGCAGGCATATCCGTCCACTCCCTTCCCAAAAACGTCGTGAGATCCATATTGACGCGAACGGCTACACGGCGGTAGTCATTAGCGTCCAAGCGTGCCAAATCAAACACGATAAGGTCCAAGAACCAGGTGATCAGCTCGCCGGGGCACAGGTCCAAAAGACCGTAGGCCACCCAGTCCTCCAAGACCTCCTCGAGCATCCTCATGTGGGAGTCAAGCTTTTTGGCGCGAGCCTCGGCACTGTTGAACTCGTGCGTCGCCGATTCGCTCTCCATCACGTAGTGGTAGAACTTGTCCGGCATGACAACGGTCTTGCGGGCAAGCGCATAGGCCGCAAATTGAAATACGACATCCTCGCCCAAGGCCAAGCCGGGAGCAAAGCGAATGCCTTCGCGATTGAGCAGCTCGCGCGAAAAAGCCGCACGACAGGCATAGGGCTGCGCATTCGAATGGAACAGCAGTTGGGGATCACGGGCGCCGAAGGTACCGGCTTTGGGGCTCATGAGTTGCTGGACGCGTTTGGGGGCAGCATCGGCAGGTTCACAGACGCCGCCAAAAACGGCGGCCTCGGCATCTGCAGACTCCATGGCATGCAGCACGCGCTCGACCGTCTGGGCATCGATGTAATCGTCGGCATCCACAAAAAAGACGGTCTCGCCCTCGGCGGCATCGATACCGGCATTTCGAGCACACGAGACGCCAGCGTTTTCCTGGTCAATCACCAGTACGCGATCGTCGGCCTGCGCGATCTGACGCAACACGTTCAACGAATCATCAGTCGAACCGTCGTTGACACACACAACCTGAATCGAGCGCTCGGACTGGGCCAGCAGCGAATCGAGGCATCGCTGAATGGAGCGCGCAGAGTTGTAAACGGGGACGACAATGGTAGCTTTAGGGCACGAGGCCTCTCCCATGCCGACCTACCCCCTTAGCGATTCGATGAGGAAGGCGGCGACCACGCCTGGGCCTCCAACCGAGGCGTAATACTTAGCACGCCCCAAGGCACCATCCGTCGCAAAACTCGGATGCTCGTCAACCCAACCCTCAGGATCTTTGAGGATGGCAGCGAGATTCGCGCGCTTCCACGGCTTGAGGTCGTCAAGCGAAAACTCCCCCGCGTCCAAGGCCGCCTGAAATTCCTTAGCCATCTGAACCAGGAACTCCTTATAGAACTTAGGCGCCAGGCGCACGTAGTTCCACATATACGAATCGTACTTAATGAGCTGATTGAACTTGAGCATGCGCGCGACGTCATCACTTGCGTGGTCGCGGGCATAATCCTCTCGAATCCAACGCTCAATCTCGGCATACTCGGTATTGACGCAAAAGACCTTAGCCGAAGAATTGACCGAGGAATTCTCGTTGTCCTGGCGATACGACAACACGGCATCATGCAGGTAAATAGCCTTTTCGGCACACGCGATCACCTTAAAGGCAAATGACGTGTCCTGAAAGGATGCCCCCGGAGTCGGCAGGAACTTGATACCGTTGCGCTCAAGAAAATCACGACGGTACACGGCCGACCAAATCGACGGTTTTTGCTTAAAGAACTGCGTCGTATTGCTGGGATGCACCGGTTTGCCACAATCCCTTGCCTTAAACATCTCGTGCAGCGAACGGCGCTCCTCGGGCTTAGACCAGTAGAAATCAAAGTTCGCCTTCGCAAAGTCGGCATTATTGCTATCGGCGGCCGAGACAAGCTTTTCGAGTGCGTCGGGCGCCATAAAGTCATCGGACTCCAAGATGCCAACGTACTTGCCACGCGCCATCTCCAGACCGTGGTTCATCGAGTCGCCGTAGCCGCTGTTGGCCTTGTCGATCATCTTGACGCGCCCATCGCGCTCCATATACTCGCGGATAATCGCCGGCGAGTTGTCGGTCGACCCGTCGTTAATGCAGATGATCTCAATATCCTTGAGCGTCTGCGCCAGGGCGGAATCGAGACACTCGCGCAGGTAGCGCTGAACATTGTAAATGGGAATAAGCAGCGACAGAACAGGGCTGCCAGAGGCGTTAGTAGACAAATGTGCTCCTTAGGAAATACCTGTCGTTTCATGGTATCAAAGGGTCAGCGCGCCAGCGGGCGTTTATATAATCTATGGAGCCCGCAGAGGCAAACCGATAAGAAAGGACGTCATGCAGCCCAAAGCCGCACGCAACATACCCATCGAAGCGCTGCGCTTGGTAGCGGTCGCTGGCATCGCGGTGTTCCACACCTTTCAGTGGACCTTCCAAGCCGCCTGTGTCGGCGCCGTGGAATATGTCCCACTTGCGATGTTCCCCTATTCCGGCGTGCTCGGTTTTATTAACTTGCTGGGCTGCTGGGCCAACGAGGTCTTCTTTATGATCTCGGGCTATTTTCTCATCACTTCGGCCGCGCGTGCTTGGGATGGCGGAGCAACGTGGAAGTCGCAAATGCAACGGACGGCGCAGCGCCTGGGCAAGGTCATCTTGCCCACTGCGTTCTATTGCCTCGTAGCGCTCGCGTGGTCCACGGTCGTCTCCCCCATTCCTGATGTAGCCCTCAACACGCACTACTGGTACACGCTAGGCCTTGAGTTTATCTGGGTCTATGCCGCCACGGTCTTCATGGCGCCATGGTTTGGACTGGCTAAGAGTCGGCTCCCCCAGAAAACCTACATGACGACGGTCATCGCCGTTGGAATCCTCGTATTCGTTGTTAACGGGTATTTGGCCGCCATGAGTGCGACAAGCGCCGGCGAGTTTTCTTGGCTGCAGAAGCTCATGAGCGCCGTCACGTACGTTATCGCGTTTTTGATCGGCGGACTGCTCCGCGACGTAACCGACGCCATAGATTCGGACAGGGCGGCCGCCTCGGGCATGCGCTCGCTCGTAACGGTTTTAGTGCTCACCGTCATCCTGGAAGGCATACTCTCCTTCACCGGCAACCTTACGGCGATGGCAACCCTCTCCTACAAATCGACCTCGTTGATCTCGTTTGTCCTCGCCGCCACCTCCTTGCTCTTTGCGGCAACCCGACGCAGTGCCTCAGGCAATCCGCGGACTGCAGGTGTCATCGTCACCTTATCGACCGCCACACTCGGCTTCTATGTGATGCAGTCGCTAACCAGTAGCCTGTGGCGTCCCGTCTTTAATACGTTGCTCGCAAACATACTGGTCAGCCAAAACAGCCCAGCAGTCATGTGCATCGGCACCGGCACGATCATTAGCATCGTCTTTGCCTTAGCGCTCCTCATTATCGACGCAGCTAGAAGTCTTATCGCTGGCAAGCTCAAGCGGCAATAGGCACGCTACTGCCAGACGCGGCAACCACCACACCCGTGGCAGGTTCCTGCGTTTTATTCAAAGCTTGCCGCCAAGGTGCGCCAAGCCTTTACAATAGGACAGTCCCAAGGACGTATTCGATAGCTTCCGCGCAGCACTCGCCCGCCGCGCGTGAAAGGATATATTGCCCCATGCCTTCAACCCTTCCCGCCCCCATCGATAAGCTCGCCATCGTCGTCGTTACGTACAAGCGCCAGGAACTCCTGGCCAATTTATTCGACTCCATGACCGAGCTCACTGCCGCGCCCTGGCGCATCGTGATTGTCGATAACGAGAATTCGCGCGAGACCGAGGCCATGTGCACCGCATTCAACGAGCGCCTGGCCAACCTGTGGGGCATCGACACCGAGCAGCCCGACGCGCAAGGCGGCACCGACCGTGTCATCTACGCCCCGCAGCTCGAAAACGGCGGCGGTGCGGGCGGCTTCTCCGCCGGTACTAAATGCGCCTACGACCTGGGCGCTCAGTGGTTCTGGGTGATGGACGACGATGTGCTCGTCATCCCCGAAGGCATCGAGCGTCTTGCCAAGTGGACCGACCGCTACGACGTCATCCAGGGTTCGCGCCTGGACTTTGACGGCGGCGCCTTCTTTTGGCAATACCAACTCATCCTTTCGCTCGGCATTCCCAACCCTGTCGCCAAGTGGGACCTGGGACCCGAGGGCTACCGCGCCATGAACCAGCTATGCTTTGAGGGCGGCATGTTCTCGCGCCGCGTGGTCGACAAGATCGGCCTGCCCGATGCGCGATTCTTCATCTACGGCGACGATGCCTGCTATGGTTACGTGGCCAGCCAGCACTTCCCCGCCGCCGTTGTGGCCGACCTGGTGCTCAAGCGCGCCCGCGCCGTCTCTAACTGGGATATCGCCGGCAAGCGCCAGCTCAACTCAACGAGCGACACCAACCGTTACTACATCATGCGCAACCGAGGCTTCCTCGCTCGCTATATGCAGATCTACGGTGACTACCACCCCATGCTGTTCCGCCTGGGCAATGCCGCGACCTTCTGCAAGGAATTCATTCGCCTGGCTGCGGTCGATAAGTGCTTTAAGACCGGTATTCCGGCGCTGCGCCGTGGCATGAAAGACGCCCGCAAGATCATCAAGGATCCCAACTGGAAGCCCATGCCGCCCATGGAGGACACCGAGTAACGGAAGCCGGAAACACCTCGGCGCTTAAAGCCGCTGGCACACCGTAGCCACATGCTGCCCATCAAAACCGAACCCCCAGCGCATGCGACCCACGCCGGGGCGTGGTACACGGATTTCGTCGATGCCGTCGCGCTCTATGTCGAGTAGCGACTGCACGGCCAGCAATTCCAACCCCAGCGCATCCACATCGGGGTCATACATCATGTTGATCGTTATCAGCGGACGTTCATCGAGCATACCGATCGTATCGGCTATGTCAAACACGGCGCCCGTAGGAAAAACCTGGATGTCCCAGCGATCCGCGCCACACTTTCGCCTCGAAGCAGGATTGGCATAGCCCGGCAATCCAAAGCAGAGTCCTTGCAAGAGTAGGTGATATGGCAGCGGTGTATCTGGGTCGGTCGCACCAATTCCCGCATCTCCCAAGATGCGGCTTAGCGCCCGCCTCACGGTGTCCTCGTTCCCATGGCACAGCCCGTCGCGGAACGCATCGACGTCTCGAATGTCTTCCGCAGCGCACTCAAACCACTCAACAATCACTAGACGCAAGGCCTGTCGAAGCTCGTTATTGGGCAATCGCAAAGCACGGAAGCAATCGCCATGCTCTGGCTCCTCAGTCATATCCGTCGTGAGAAAACCGGACAGATACAGCGCTGTCCACATGCCATCGTCAGGCGAGACATCTGGCTCTGCAGTGCCCAAACAAAGCGGGACCTCAGCGCACCCATGGGCCTCGAGCAAATCAAACAAGACCGAAAGGCGGTCGAGATTCCACCCGGCAACTACCCTACTCAGGCAATCGGCATATCCATACAGATCGGCACGCACAGGCGCCGTGCAGCCTCGGCCCAGAAAACCAATCACACGCTCTGGACTCGAGCAATAGGCCCTGCCAAACCGATACCCCTCGAGCCATTCACGCGCATCATTCAGGTATTCCTCGCGCCCAGCATGATTCAAAAGAGCCTCGACCTCGGCATCCGAAAAACCGAACCAACGGTCACACCACGCCGACAGCGGCGTCGTCAGACAATACGAGCAGCCGCGCGAAGAAAGCGCCGCTTCGGCAGGACCGGGACACTCCCCCATCAGACACGTCAGCCGCAACGAATCGCGCGCAGTGGCAATGGCGTCAAACAGCGCACGGTCAAGTAGTTCTGCCGGATCGGCGTCGGAAGTGTCCCTCGCGCTCGCACGGCGAGACCACGCCGCATCGTACCCATCAACGAGCAATACAACCTGCTCATCGCAGGCAATCTCCAGCAGCTCTATGAGCACACCGAGCACCGAGTCAACCTCGTCCGCGCTCGCCACGCCACGCGCGACACGTTCGATGTGACGCACCTTATCTCGAGCTAAATCCGGAGCCTCCAAGAGCGCCAACAAGCGAGCGCACTCGCCCGAAAGGGCATCGCGCACGACGCCGGCAACAGCGGGGCCACGCCTCCCAGCGCCAGAAAAGTCCAGCGATATCACCGGATAGCAAGCATACTCATCCCGATAGCGCCCGCCGTTCGCATCCCAAATCTGAGCATCGGCAAACAAACGCTGACCAGAGCGACCGACCGCTGGACGCTCCAGAAAAGCCCTGAGCATCGACAAGTTCATGCTCTTGCCAAAACCCTCGGGTCGACAGCACACCACAACGGACGCGTCGCAGTCCAACACATCGGCAATAAACATGGTCTTGTCAACCAGCATGCAGCAACCAAGGGCCTCCGCATAGTCGTGCATGCCAATGGGCAAAACCGCATCGTCGGCACAGCCGATCAAGCGCACGCCAGAGCCGGCAGCACAACCATTATTTGCCTGTTCAGACACCAAAACGTTCCCCCTAAATCGCAACACGATGCCAATTGTAATGACCGCCTCGCGCGTACCGATGTCGCCGCGCAAACATATCGGGCAACGGTAGCAACAAGATGTATGAGGGGGCATAACTAATCGTTGCACAACAAAACGGGGCCCGATGCATTCGCACCGGACCCCGTCCCAACTCTTTAGTTATCTAGCAACCAAGAGGCTACTCCTCCGAGCCGTCCTCCCCAGAAGCCTTCTTCTGCTGATCGAGCTTATGCTTACCACTTACGATAGACGTAGCGCCCAGCGTGGCCAAGCTTGCACTGGCAAGGCTCGCCATAACGATAAGGTCGCCCGTCTTGGGCATGTTACCGCCAGATGACTTGGTCGTTGTAGTCGTCATGGTCGTGGTGGTCACCGTTTTGGAGTCATTTTGCTCCTGGACCTGGTCATCGGTGTTGCCCTTACTGCTGTCCTCGCCCTGCTGCTTTCCGTCCTCGGTCTTGTCCTTGTTCTTGTCCTTCTCCTCAGATTCAGACTTCTTGTCCTCGTCCTTCTTCTGAGCGGACTTGTCGTCCTTCCCCTCAGAGCTAGAACCCTTATCGGATTCGGTCTTCTCGGAAGCCTTGTCCTTGGAGTCGCCCTTTGCGGCCTCGGTCTTTTCCGTGGAAACCTGATCAGAGTTGTCCTTGTTCTGAGTCGAGCCGTTATTGACGCCAGCCATCAGCGAAGAGCCCAGCGTAGAACCAAGCTGCACGGAGAAAGAAGGCTTCTTGTCCGGCGAAGCAACGGGAGCGTCCGGCGCCTTATTCGAGTCGTCCTTGGAAGCGTCGGAATCAGGGGTTGCGTCAGAGCCGGAGCCGTTGTTAGAGCCGGTGTCAACGGACGAATCGCTCGAGCCGGTGGATGATTTAGAGGTGCCAGCGTCGGTCGAACCAGAAGCGTCGCTGTCCGTATTGCCGGCAGAGCCTGAAGGCGAATCGCCCGCAGCAGAGCCGTTCGAATCGGAGCCGTTCGAGGTAGAGCCGTCGTTGGTAGTGCCACTAGCAGAGCCATTACCGTCAGCATCGGTCGAGGGCGCATCCATCCTGTCATCGTTGACATCGTCACTCGAGCCGTCATTCGAATCAGGTGTCGGCGAGGGCGCCGGCGCAGGCTCGGGCTGCACGGGCGTCGCAGCGGCAGCGGCCTCGTCCTCGGCGATATAAACCAAGCAGTCCTTCAGCTCGTTGCGGTAGCGGTTCTTCCAGCCCTCATGATACTGGGGCTGACTTGAAAACTTGGTGGCGACATTGTTGACCACGCTATTGGAGAGCGCCGTCGCAAACTCGCGGTCGGACATATCGTTGGAAAGATTCGCCCAGCGGAAGAAGTCTCTGCAGCCACCGGTACCGCACATGTTGGTGATGCTCCACACCATACCCTTGACGCAATCGGCGCGGCCGGAGATGTCAATGCCAAGAGCGCTCTTAAGCCACGCCTCGGTCACCGCATAGTACGAGTTGTACGCATAGGCATCTTGAAGTGCTGAGAACTCAACAGGATCGGTGTTATAAGCACCTTGGAAGGCATCCTGCGCGATATGGCCCAGCACGGTGAGCTGGCCGTTCTCGTACATGGCATTGCTCGTGTTGGAAATCTCGCTGCCGCGATCAATCGCATCCTTGAGCATGCAGTATTTTTCGGGGTAGTAGTTGTAGGCCTGCTTCATAAACGGGATGAGCGACCAACGACGGTCGAACTGGTAATAGCCCAGCGCGTTATAACCGTCGCCATACGAAAAGCCCTGGTTGTAATTACCATGGCTCTCGTACTTAGTAAAGTACTTCATCTCGGGAGTCACGTTGACAAACGAAACGCCCTGGACCGACCTCAGCACGCCCGAGAAAGACTGTTGGGTGTAAAGGCCCTTATCGATATCGGTGGCATCCGAGGCAACGCCCGGCGTGGGCTCCTCGGCAGCGGCGGGTGCCGGCGCGGAAACGGCGCCAAACGAAAGCGCCAGCGTCAGACCCGCGACAATCGCGGAATGCTTGGGCTGCATAAGATCCTCCCTGCATTGGTGTAGTTAAAGTGCAGTTTGCAAAGATGAGACTAAGTATTGCAGCTCGCCCGTTGTTGCACAACAACCCCTCGGTAAACGGCAACAACCCTCCGCGAAACCTTGATTATCGACTTTATCCGAACACCTCCCACATTCATCCGCACATGTGCGG
>ENA-ORSQ01001119-ORSQ01001119.1-human-gut-metagenome-genome-assembly--contig:-NODE-1119-length-14950-cov-5.047600_pt1 | contig 14950 bp, 10 predicted proteins | sample MGYA00241900_ERZ509164 | MGnify/ENA primary metagenome ERZ509164 (study PRJEB26280, sample SAMEA2338807) | human gut metagenome | biome: human gut; feature: human-associated habitat; material: faeces...
TGATTTTCCGCCAGCCGCACCCAGATTTCATCAACGTACGCATCGCGTACGTCTCAAAAAATTGGGCACAACTGACAAAAAATCTTCTCACAAAATCAAGAACAAAAAGATTCCAAGAGTACATTAGTATATAAGTGTCGTGTAATAAACCTGCGCTGTATTTACAATATTTTCTAATAGTGTGGATTGAGTATAGCATAATAAAAAACGAAAGTAAAATCTTTAGGAGCAAGATTAAGAATTATTTAAGAATTGAGTATTAATTGTCTTTAGAGCGTGTTTGAAAAATCATTCCAGCAAGATGCACACCCCAATTTACGGTATATTTTGCCTTCATTCGGTTGCCGTAGCCCGCTACGCCGCCCTCATTCAGGCGAAATCTCCCGCAAATTGTGATGTGCATCTTGCAGAAAGCATTTTTCAAACACGCTCTAGACATGCTGTAGAAAAAATTCATGTAAAAATTAAGAAAATATATAGTAACAATAAATGTTGAGAAAAATAGCTGCAATATGGTAATATATTCAGACAGAAACTTATTTACAGAAGTCATTTACAGAAGAAAATTACAAAGCCACTATATGATTGGTGGTAAAATATGTGATTCACAATGAGATTTCCAGATGCAGGAGGGACAAAAGTGATATATTTTGATAATGCAGCAACAACATTGCAGAAGCCCGAAACAGTAGCAAAAGCAGTAGCGGAAGCTATCAGTAATCTTGGTAATGCCGGAAGAGGAGCCTATGATGCCGCTTTACATAGTATGCGAATGGCTTATGAAACCAGAGAGATGATTAATGAATTTTTTAACGGAGATGGACCGGAACAGGTTGCATTTATGTCGAATGCCACAGAGGCACTAAATACGGCAATTGATGGGATGTTACAGCCTGGTGATCATGTGATTACAACGGCGATGGAACATAATTCTGTGTTACGTCCCTTATATTTAAAAGAACAGCAAGGTGTAGCGCTCACTATTCTTCCAGTCGGAGAAGACGGAACAATTTCAAGTGAGGCATTTGAGGAGGCGATTCGGCCAGATACAGAGGCTATCGTGTGCACACATGCTTCTAATGTAACTGGAACGGCGCTGAATCTGTACCGAATTGGCGAGGCCTGCAAGCGTCATGGGCTGCATTTTATTGTAGATGCATCACAGTCCGCAGGAATTCTCCCAATTGATATTCAGGCAATGAATATAGATGCGCTGTGTTTTACGGGACACAAAGGATTATTTGGCCCGCAGGGAACGGGCGGCCTGTGCCTTAAAAAAGGAGTGACTATTCGTCCATTAAAATCAGGAGGAAGCGGAATCCATTCCTTTGATAAAGAACAGCCACATTCTATGCCGGAACTTTTAGAAGCTGGAACGATAAATGCACATGGAATAGCAGGATTAAAGGCAGGTTTAGAGTACATACAGCAGGAAGGTTTAGAAAGGTTATATACCAGAGAGGCTCTTTTAACAAAGACGTTTTATGAGGGAGTACGCCGTATTGACGGAGTAAAAGTTTATGGAAACTTTGATCAGGAAAAAAGAGCACCACTTGTAGCCTTGAATATTCGTAACGAAGATGCCGGAAAAGTTAGTGAAATACTTTGGGAAGACTATGGAATTGCCACAAGAGCCGGGGCACATTGTGCCCCGCTCATGCACGAAACTCTTGGGACAACTGAACAGGGAGTGGTTCGTTTCAGCTTCTCAAGCTTTAATACTATGGAAGAAATCAAGACAGCGATAGAAGCAATCCGGGAGCTGGCAGCAGAGTAACCTTATATTAAAAAAGACAAAATGACGATAAAAGTTTCAAAAAAGAACAAAATAATTAACAAAATGCATAAAAATGACAGGAATATAGATTGCAGTTTTGATATAATTATGCTATGCTAAATAAAGTGGAAACAAACCAAACACCACAGAAAAAAGGAGGAAATACAGTATGAAGAAAATTACAAGAATATTTGCATTAGCTCTGGCATTAGTGATGGCATTTGCACTTCAGGCACCGGTTAATGCGGCAGAGAAAGCAGCGGTGCCAGTAATGGACAGAGAAATGGAAGCTACGACGATGATGACAGATGTCATAAATCAGAACTTTGCACCATATTATAAATCAAACAAAGAGATTACTTATCAGGTAGCCGTTCCATCGGATGTTACAGGAGTACAGGTTATCTTATATAATTATAAAGGTAAGAAAGTTTCAACACAGAATGCACTTTCCGCATCTTATGGAACAGTGATTCGATATGTGAGGTTTAAAATAGCAAAAAATCAGACTTATACTGTTAAGGTTAGAACTTACTTATCAGTGAATGGAACGACAATTTATGGAAAGCTTTCAAAAGCAAGAGCATTTACTACATTGACGAATATAAAACTTAAGTATAAATATAATTACCGCACTGGTAAGAAAAACTACACAGTAGTAATGCCGAAAGCAAAGAATGCAAAGGGTATAAAGAATTTTACCGTATATATATCCAAAGATAGAAGTAAGGGTTATAAGAAAGTTAAGACGGCAAAGCCGGGTAAGAATGTGAAAATATCCAAATTTAAAGGGAAGGCAATCAAGACGAGGCAGATTTATTATATCAAGATTGTTCCTAATTTAAAATGTAAAGTAAAGAGCGATGTTATTTATCAGTATTAATTCGTATTGTAAATAAGGTTTAAAGAATCCCTCTGTCGTGAATAATTCTCATTTGCGATAGAGGGCTTTTTGTAGGTAATATATCAGATTACATATAGTTTGCACATAAATTTAAGCAGGAAGGAATAGCACAATGAACGAAAAAACAATGAACCTCGTCAACAAAATACTCTACTACATCGTAGCTCCCATACTCATATTGGAATTCATATTAACAGATTTGCAAATCATAACATTCACAAAAATATTATTCATTGCATCTGTTATTGTCCTCCTCATACTGTGTGCCATATCCTTTCTATATAAAAAGAAACATCCGGACTATGAGTTCAAGGCAAACGAAATGTATACAAGAATTCTTTTTGCCATCATATTGCTCGAATGTTTCTATTCGGCCGGATTCTTCAAATGGTAAAGAGATTGCATACAAAGCAAGATTAAACATATGAGATAAGCAGAAGGGTCATCATTAACAAAAGTGTTGTTTTTGTTGTTGAATAGGTATTATCATTATGATATTCTAATTATAACAAATAATTACCATATCACACAAAGGAGGACATATGATATGAAAAAAGTCACTAAAATTTTTGCGCTCGCATTAGCATTTGTAATAATATTTACCTTACAGATTCCGGCAAATGCTGCAACAAAGCAGGCAAGGACATCAAAGGGAGTTTATGGGTATATCGAAGAACTCACAGATGAGTATGTTAGTATTGAGTGCAAGGATACTCAGGATGAAGAATTTGAAGTACAGGTAAGAGATAATAAGGGAAAAGAAGTTTTTTCACAAAGAGAAATTGGATATTTCTTTGTTGAGCTTAGTAAGAATAAACTGTATTCTTTCAGAGTCAGAGGAATGAAGATAAACTATGATACAGATTCCTATGATCCATATACTCCATGGTCTAATTCTGTATATTTCTCAACAGCACAGTATAAGTTAAAACAGGTAGGAAAGACAAAGAAAGCAAAGATTACTACACCAAAGGTTGCAGGAATCAGTAAGTACACAGTCTATATGTCTCTTAAGAAAAACGGTGGATACAAAAAAGTAAAGACAGTAAAAGCTGGAAAGTCAATCACTGTATCCAAGTTTAAAGGAAAAGCATTAAAAGCGAAAAAGAATTACTATTTTAAATTTGTGCCGAATAAAGGAACAGAGACAGTAAAGTCATTACGTATTAAATAGATGATTCTTTGCTGGCAGTAAAAGATATTAGCTATAAGTATGGGGTTGTAGGGCGATAGCGTAACAGCCCCAGAAGAAATAATTAAGGCACAGATGTGATGTCGGAGCAAGAGAAAATACCAAACAGGTATTTTCCTCGCAGCGATTATCTTCACATCTGTGCCTTAATTATTTCTTCTGGGGTGTCTGTTAGCCTAAGAATTATTAGTCAGCCTTTGGACCTGCCTCAGCAATATTCTTAGGCATATTAGGATATTTCTTAGTAAAGTTATCCTGGAACATCTTAGCAAGCTTCTTAGCCTGTGCATCGTAAGCAGCTTTATCTTCCCATGTGTCACGAGGGTTCATGATTTCAGAAGGTACGTTAGGACATGTCTGAGGAATGTCTACGTTAAATACTTCATCATGTTTGTACTCTACGTCATCAAATGTTCCGTTTAATGCTGCAGTTACCATTGCACGAGTGTATTTTAACTTCATACGGCTGCCTACTCCGTAAGGGCCACCTGTCCATCCTGTGTTAACAAGATATACTTTAGTGTTGTATTTTTCAATTCTTTCTCCGAGCATGTTAGCGTATACGGATGGATCCATTGGCATGAATGGTTCACCGAATAATGTGGAGAATGTTGGCTGTGGTTCTGTGATTCCACGTTCTGTACCAGCAAGTTTGGATGTGAATCCTGTTACGAAGTGGTACATAGCTGCGTTCTCATCTAATCTGGAGATTGGAGGAAGTACACCGAATGCATCAGCAGTTAAGAAGATAACTACTTTAGGGATTCCGCCAACACCAGGAATCTGTGCGTTGGAAATATAATCAACTGGGTATCCTACACGAGTATTCTCTGTAAGAGATCCATCATCAAAGTCAAATTCGCGAGTTTCGTCATCCATGATAACGTTCTCTACAAGGCTTCCGAACTTGATAGCGTTGTAGATTTCTGGTTCGTTCTCTGCGCTTAAGTTAATACATTTAGCGTAGCATCCGCCTTCGAAGTTGAAGATACCTCTGTCAGACCAGCCGTGTTCGTCATCACCGATTAATTTACGGTTAGGGTCTGCAGAAAGAGTAGTCTTACCTGTTCCAGATAAACCGAAGAATACAGCTGTCTCATGAGTTTCTGGATCCATGTTAGCGGAGCAGTGCATTGGAAGTACACCTTCTTTTGGCATTAAGAAGTTCATTACAGAGAATACAGACTTCTTAATCTCTCCTGAGTACTGGGAACCACAGATAACTACCTGTTTCTGTTCGTAGTCAACGATGATAGCTGCTTCAGAATGAGTTCCGTCGATTTCTGGAATACATTTGAATCCAGGTGCAACGAAGATAGTGAAATCAGCTTCGCCATAGTTCTCTAATTCTTCTGCTGTAGGACGAATTAAGAGTTCATGAATGAAAAGGTTCTGGCTTGCTAATTCGTTAATGATACGGAACTTTCTTGTGCAGACAGGATCAGCACCAGCCATACCATCAAAGATGAAGATTTCTCTGTTCTGAAGGTAAGCGATTACTTTAGAACGAATTGCATTGAACTTCTCCTGAGTGATAGGAACGTTAACGCTTCCCCATGCAATGTCATCATGAACAGAAGGAGTATCAACGATAAATTTATCTTTAGGAGAACGTCCTGTATATTTACCTGTAGTTACAACGAGTGCACCAGTGTTAGAAAGCTTGCCCTCGCCTCTTCTTAAAGCTGCCTCTGTTAACTGTGCAGGTGTTAAATTGCGGTAAACTGCTTTAGGATTCACAATCCCAAGTTTTTCGATACCATATGTTTCCATAGTATTACCTCCTAAGTTGTATTTAAATTAAACTGTTGTACTTTTTATCGCGTACGTTGTCTATTGTACACTTTTTGTGTCGATTTTCCAATGAAAAAAGAATAAAAATCCCCAATAATGAAATTCTATTATTTTTTCAAACACGCTCTAGTATAACAATGCAGGATTGAAATGTCAATTATTCAAAACAAATAAAATGACCAATTATGAGTAAAAATATTAAAAATATTTAAAAAACGCGTGTATACAAGCAATATTTTTAAGGAACCTTGCTGAGAATTTCTGTTTCCTTTTCTATTTCCTGCCTTAAAATTGCAAAATTGCAAGAACCAACATTCAGAACTGCTTCGTGAAAATCAGAAATTTTAAATGATTTTCCAAGAGAGGCAGCCATCTCCTTTTCTAATTTGTTTAATTCATAATATCCAATACTGTAAGAAAGATAAGTGACCGGATTTTCAATAACGTATTGGTAAAGTTGTTTTGTAGCGGATTTATCAATTCCGTAAGTCTTTAAATAATCGGCCAGTGCATTTTCATCATAATTTTTATAATTCACATATAAATCGCTCAGAGAGGACAGGGAGAGTGAGAGCAGGTCATTATCCCGATATAGCTGGCGGAGCTGTGCCTGTGTTTTTTCATCGACATCTTTAAATTCTGTAAAATTATAGCTGTATAACTGGGCATAAGTCCCCCATCCTTCGTCATATCCGTCACAGTGAAGAAATGTACGGAGAGGGGAAGGATTCGTACTTAAAAAATAATTCGTCTGGTATAAATGTCCCGGATAGCCTTCATGGGCAAGTGTGGAAAACATTTCGTTGGACTCCACACGGTTGTTATTGATGTAAATAATATTTGCATCTTTACTGTCAATTGGAGGTACAAGATAAAATGCACAGGCGGAAGTGCCGGAAAGAGCGTTAGGAACATTTTTTAATTCATAAGAAATGTTCTTTATTTCCGGGAAATCCACAAGAGAATCGTCTTTTAACTGCTCCATGATTTCCTTTGGTTTTGAAAGTGTCGGAACCGCACTGAGATATTCTGTATACAGGTCTTTATTTTGTGTTGTCAGGGAAGAAATATCTTTTATCGTATCTTTTAACTGTGTTTCCAAAGCTGTGATACATTCTTCCGGGGACATGTCTGTTCCGACATCGGACTGGAGAAGAAAACGATAGTAGTCCTGGCCATTTTCATATTCGCAGAGTCTCTCTTTTGTGCTGTTATCAGATGTAGTATGTTTGCTGCCTGTAGAGACCTGTAAAGCAGTTTTTAAATGCTCATATGCGGGAAATACTTTATTTGTAATGAGTAATCGGTTATTTGCGGTGTAGCTTGCTTTCTGATCTTCACTTAAAGTATCAAGGGAATCCAGACGTTCCTCAAAACTTTCAACGAGAAGATTATTTTCTTCGCTTGCATTTAAAAATTGGTTAATCTGGTCGATAGTATCAGAGATTACAAAATCAGGGCTTACAATATCTGCGTTACGGCGCTCTTCCTCAAAATCAAGAACTTGCGTAAAAAGTTCTGGAATTTGATTTACAAGTGATAAATAATCTTTAATATCTTTTTCGTTGTCAAAACGATATTCGGAAAGAGTTACAGGAATATCCGAAGGTAATCCATCTGCACCGAAAGGAGAAGAATAAAGAATATATTTTTCACTCATAATAGTTTCATTTAGATAATCCTGAAAAATCTGCCAGGTAAGTTTCTGTTCTTTTGTCAGGCTGCTTGTTGGAAAAGTATAAAGTTCTTGAAGAAGTTGTTTTGAACGTTTGCAGTTTTTCTTTGCCGTATCCGAAGAAAGCTCTCCATAAGTGGGAGAGGGTTCCTTTTTAATACCGTAAGAAGACGGATCAGAGAGTTTAAAATGCAAAGTAATTGTGTTTTCGGTAGCGAATTCTTTAAAGCAGGAATCAAGAAACTGGTCAAATTTTTTCTGCTTTGAAGAATTATGTGCACTGGATTGTCCACAACCTGCTAAACTGACTCCGCAAATAAGGATAAGAAGTAGAAAAAACAAGTGGGTAAATAGTGCTTTAGACAATGGTCTGCGATGATTTTTTTTCATAGTCGCCCTCCTTTGATAGCATTTTTATATCGGAAGATAAAAAGTATTTGGTATTATACTATGAATTATACAGGAAAACTATTAGTTTTTCAGAAAAATAACCATAGACGAATATTCGGATTTATTCTATAATAATATGTACGCGCAAAATTACCCTGTAAATACAATTGCTGTATAAATCAGGGATAAAAGATTCTAAGGGTACATTAAGGAAAGTTGACGAACAGATAACAGACCTAATGACACAGGTTGCATAGGAGGTATAATAGATAAATGAGTAAGAAACCATATTACATTACAACTGCAATTGCTTACACATCCGGCAAACCTCATATTGGTAACACATATGAGATTGTTTTAGCAGATGCAATTGCAAGATTTAAGAGAAAAGAAGGCTATGATGTACGTTTCCAGACAGGAACAGATGAACATGGTCAGAAAATCGAGTTAAAGGCAGCAGAAGCTGGAATTTCTCCAAAGGAATTTGTTGATAACACAGCAGGAGAAATCAAGAGAATCTGGGATTTAATGAACACATCTTACGATAAGTTTATCCGTACAACAGATGAGAATCACGAAAAACAGGTTCAGAAGATCTTTAAGAAGCTTTACGATAAGGGTGACATTTACAAGGGACATTATGAAGGAATGTACTGTACACCATGTGAATCTTTCTTCACAGAATCTCAGTTAGTAGATGGCAAGTGTCCAGACTGTGGCCGTCCATGCCAGCCTGCAAAGGAAGAGGCTTATTTCTTCCGTATGAGCAAATACGCTGACCGTCTGATTCAGTATATTAATGATAACCCTGATTTTATTCAGCCAGAATCCCGTAAGAACGAGATGATGAACAACTTCCTTTTACCAGGACTTCAGGACTTATGTGTATCCCGTACTTCTTTCTCATGGGGTATTCCTGTAGACTTTGATCCAAAGCATGTTGTTTATGTATGGCTTGATGCATTAACAAACTATATCACAGGCCTTGGATATGACTGCGATGGTGAAAGTGGAGAATTATTTAAGAAATACTGGCCAGCAGACTTACATCTGATCGGTAAAGATATTATACGTTTCCATACAATTTACTGGCCAATCTTTTTAATGGCATTAGATCTTCCACTTCCAAAACAGGTATTTGGACATCCTTGGTTATTACAGGGTGACGGCAAGATGAGTAAATCCAAAGGTAATGTAATTTACGCAGATGACCTCGTAGATTTATTCGGTGTAGATGCTGTTCGTTACTTTGTACTTCACGAGATGCCATTTGAGAACGATGGTGTAATCACATGGGATCTCTTAGTAGAACGTATGAATTCTGACCTTGCCAATACACTTGGAAACCTTGTAAACCGTACAATTTCCATGTCTAATAAATACTTTGGCGGAGTTGTAGCTAACAGTGGAGTGACAGATGGATTTGATAAGAATCTTATGGACGTAGCATTAGATACAAAGCATAAAGTAATAAAATGTATGTCTAAGCTCAGAGTTGCAGATGCTATGACAGAAATCTTTAACTTATTTAAACGTTGTAACAAGTACATTGATGAGACAATGCCATGGGCTTTAGCAAAAGATCCTGCAAAACAGGACAGACTTGCTACAGTTCTTTACAATTTAGTAGAAAGCATTACAATCGGTGCTTCTTTACTTTCTCCATTTATGCCAGAAACGGCAGAAAGAATTTTTGCACAGCTTAATTCTTCCGAAAGAACTATGGACGAACTTGAAATGTTCGGTCTTTACGAATCTGGAAAGAAAGTAACAGACAAGCCAGAAATCCTTTTTGCAAGACTTGATGCAAAAGAAGTACAGGCAAAAGTAGACGAGATGAATGCTTCAAGACAGGCTCCAGCTGAAGAAGAGAAAAAAGATGACGAACCAGTAATCGACATCGAACCAAAAGAAGAAATCACATTTGATGATTTCGAAAAAATGCAGTTCCAGGTTGGTGAAATCATTGCCTGCGAAGAAGTAAAGAAGTCTAAAAAGCTTCTCTGCTCCCAGGTTAAGATTGGCAGCCAGGTAAAACAGATTGTTTCCGGTATTAAGAAACATTATAGCGCAGAAGAAATGGTTGGTAAGAAGGTTATGGTTCTTGTAAACTTAAAACCTGCGAAATTAGCCGGTGTACTTTCTGAAGGTATGCTCTTATGCGCAGAGGACGAAAATGGGGAATTATCCCTGATGGTACCAGAGAAGAAGATGCCAGCAGGCGCAGAGATTTGTTAATTAAATTCTGAGTTGCCGCAGGCAGGGGAGACGCTCCCGAAGAGAGGCAATACCCTATATTTGTGACTTTCGTCGCTGCAGGTTGAATGTTCGCTTAAACGCTCGCATCCAACCCTTGGTCTAAGATCACAGCTATAGGGTATCTTCTCTCTTCGGGAGCGTCTATTTTCCCTGTGGCAAACCAGGGATTAAAGAGGTATACTATGATTTTTGATACACATTCTCATTATAATGATAAACAGTTTGATGCAGATAGAGCGGTCGTTCTCGAATCGCTAAAAGATGCTGGCGTGACACAGGTTGTCAATGTCAGTGCAAGCTGGAAAGACCTGATGGATACCTTAGAACTTATTTCGAAAGTACCTTTTATGTACGGTGCAGTCGGAATTCATCCAGACCATGTTGGTGAACTTAATGAGGAACGGATGGAGCAGCTTCGGGAATATTGTCACAGGGATAAAATCGTGGCAGTCGGAGAGATTGGTCTTGATTATCACTGGAATGTAGAGCCAAAAGAAGTACAGCAGGAGTGGCTTATCAGACAGCTTCATCTTGCAACAGAGGAAAAACTTCCTGTAATTATACATAGCAGAGACGCATCGCAGGATACATTTGACATTATGAAAAAGGAACACGCCGGAACGACAGGCGGTGTAATTCATTGCTTTTCCGGTTCTGCTGAAATGGCAAAAGAATATGTAAAAATGGGTTATTACATTGGTGTAGGAGGTGTCGTTACCTTTAAAAATTCCCGTGTGCTGAAGGAAGTTGTAAAGGCAATTCCATTAGAGTGTATTGTAGTAGAAACCGACTGCCCTTACCTTGCACCAGCACCACACAGAGGAAAGCGAAATAGCTCTGCATATCTGCCGCTGGTGATTGAAGAAATCGCAAGACTTAAGGAAATTACAGCGGAAGAAGTAGAAAATGTAACCTATGAAAATGCTCAGAGATTGTATGGGTTAATTCATTAGGAGAACAGAAGGACAGACGAACTCTGGAAGAGAAAGAATCCATATCTGTGACTTTCGTCGCGGCGTGTTGAATGTTCGCTTAGCCGCTCGCATCCAACACTTGCTCCCAGGCCACAGATATGGATTCTTTCTCTTTTACATATTGTCCCTTTCTTGATTTCGTCTCTTGAATGAGATATCCATTTCATGTATTATTATCTTATTATAGAGAAACTAAGTAAAAATTTAAGGGGAAGACTTCAACATTGATTCCCCAAATATAAAATTGCTTTCAAAATCTTATGACAGCCCAAGGAGGTCTTATGGCGAATTTAGGAAACCCGCAGGAAACGATTGCAGTTTTACAGCGGTATGGATTTAATTTTCAGAAAAAATATGGACAGAACTTTTTGATTGATACGCATGTACTCGATAAAATTATTGGTGCAGCAGAGATTGGAAGGGATGATTTTGTTTTAGAAATCGGACCGGGAATTGGAACGATGACGCAGTATCTTGCGGAGGCGGCAAGGGAAGTTGTTGCGGTAGAGATTGATACAAAGCTGATTCCAATTCTGGAGGATACTTTAAAGGAATATGATAATGTTACAGTATTGAACGAAGATATTTTAAAGGTAGATATTCGCAAGATTGCAGAAGAAAAGAATGGTGGAAAACCAATTAAAGTCGTTGCGAACCTGCCTTACTATATTACAACACCAATTATTATGGGGTTATTTGAGAGTGAAGTACCACTGGACTCTATTACAGTTATGGTGCAGAAAGAAGTCGCTGACCGTATGCAGGTAGGCCCGGGAACAAAGGATTATGGTGCTCTTTCTTTAGCAGTACAGTATTATGCAGAACCATATATCGTGGCAAATGTACCGCCAAACTGCTTTATTCCAAGACCTGCGGTTGGTTCTGCAGTTATCCGTTTAACTCGTTATCAGGAAAAACCAGTTAAGGTAAATGATTCCGCATTTATGTTTAAGATTATTCGTGCTTCTTTTAATCAGAGAAGAAAAACGCTGCAGAACGGACTTTATAATTCAAGCGAACTTCGTATTCCAAAGGAAAAGACAGTAGCGGCGCTTGAAGAGATGGGGCTTACTCCGACAATTCGTGGAGAAAAGCTTTCTTTAGAGGAGTTTGCAAAGTTATCGGATATTCTTGGAAGATAAGAGCGTGTTTGAAAAATTATTCCTGCAATCTGCACGTCCCAATTTGCGGTATATTTTTACAGGATATTTGGTGGCATAAAAGTCATTCTGTAGAATACATTAGTGAAAAAAGGAGTATCATCATGGCAGATTATCAAAGGATACTTTCTTATTTGTATCGTTATGAAAAGGCAGAGAAAAAGGAATGCTTCGGGTTTGTTAAGGCAGAACAAAAGTCAGGCAGCCTTAAACTGACGATTCAGATAGACGATGAGCGTTTATTGCAGGGAATGGAGCTTAAATTATGTTTTTATGAGCGGCAGGGAGAGAGCTGGCAAGTCTGGCAGTTAGACACACTCATTACGCAAGAACATAAGGAAGAAATACATTTGACCTACCCTGCAGCTATGCTTCCGGCTGGTTTTCGGATAAAAGGACAGTCGGGAGTATTACTTTATTATCAGGATGCTTTTTATTACGGAAGTGTATGGATTGGAGAGGAAATTCCGACAGAAACTTTGGAGCCTCTTCGGTGGCATAAGATTGTGAATTCTGCAAAAGATAAATCTCAAATGCAGGAAAATAAATCTGGAAAAGATATTGCTGGTAAAATATCAGAAAAACAGACAGAGACAGAAAAGATTCTTCCAGATAAGATGTCAGAAAAACAAAAAGTATCAACAAGAAATATTACTGATGAAATGTTACAGGAGCAACAAGAATCAGAGGAAAATATTTTAGAAAAAAAAGGTCAGATAAACACAGAGAGTTTTGAGGAAAAGGATTTTCAAAAAAGAGCTGAGAATAAGATAGAGAACATAAAATCAGAGGAAAACTTGCCTGATTCAGAAAATGATATAGCACATAGCAATAATACAAATATAGAAGAAAGTGTTAAAATAAAAGAATTTTCAGAAGATGGTATTGAATCAAAAAATAAATCTGAACTAGAACAAAAATCAGAGTTAAAGACAGATTCTGAACTAGAATCAAAAACAGAGTTAAAGACTGATGCTGAAATGGAATCAAAAACAGAGTTGAAGATTGACTCCGAAATAGAACCCCAAATAAAAATAGAAGCAGAAACTGAGCCAGAAGCCACTTCTGTTGTTGATAATTTTGAAAAAATGTGGATAAATGCAATGAAAAAGAACCCTTCTGTGGACAATATTTTTAATACCGCTTTTTATGAAGGATGCAGGATTTCAACCGCGGATTTGGCACAGTTTGGGGAAGAAGCCAGCGTACTTAAAAGCAATCAGTTCCTTTTGAAAGGATATGGGAGATATCATCATATTCTGGCAGGAAAAGTAAGGTACGCAGGAGAAGAACGCTACTGTATCGGTGTGCCGGGAATTTATGAGAATCGGGAAAAATATATGGCAGAAATTTATCAGTTTCCAGTATTTTTATCACTTACAGAGAATCGTATGAAAACTGGAAGTTTTGGATACTGGTTGTATCTGCTGAGAGACGGAATATAAATCGACAGTTTGGCAGATTATTGCAAATGTATTTTTTGATGTGATTATGGTGATTTTATTGGGGGGAAGGGAAGCTCCCATCTGTAGGCAGGAGGATATCACAAAATATTGAAATAAGTACGTCGCTATTTTACGGGACTATGAGTTTCATAAATGGGAGAATATTTTATGAGAAAATATACAGAAGACGAAAAATTTATGAAAGAGGCAATTAAGCAGGCAAAAAAAGCAGAGGCGATTGGTGATGTGCCAATTGGCTGTGTTATTGTTCATGATGGAAAAATAATTGCCAGAGGATATAATAAGCGGAATAAGGATAAGACTGTGCTTGCACATGCAGAACTTCTTGCGATGAAAAAAGCATGTAAAAAGCTTGGAGACTGGCGCTTGGAAGACTGTACGATGTACATCACTTTGGAGCCTTGTCAGATGTGTGCCGGAGCAATTGTGCAGGCGAGAGTGACGAGAGTCGTTATTGGCAGCATGAATGCGAAAGCTGGTTGTGGCGGCTCAATACTTAATCTTCTTGAAATGCAGGAATTTAATCACCAGGCAGAGGTAGAAAGAGGAGTTCTTCAAGAAGAATGCTCGGAAATGCTCTCAGCATTTTTTAGAAAATTAAGAGAAATTCAAAAAGAAAAAAAGAAAAAGCGAAAGCTGATACAGGAAAAAAATCAGACTGATAATTAGAATTAAAATGTAGCACAAAGCTGGTTGCGAGACTGGCTTTGTGCTTCTTTTATAAAATTGTAAGTTTGAAACGAATAATCAGTAAAGTACTCGGCGATTAAGTGAACGAGGATTCCTGCCTGATTTCCTAAAGAGATAATAACTAGTAACATGTAAAAGTATGCTATGCATTGTATAACACAAATCTCTCAGCAAGAATGCGGAGGCATTCTTGAATAAAAAAGCGTCATAACAATAAAGATATATAACAATCTTCATTATTATGACGCTTTCTATTATGTGAATATAAAAATCGAATTATTAAAACCGTGCGGTCAGCTTTGTATGCTTACCAACAGACGTTACCTCTACAGTTAGCTCGAACCAGGCACCCTCACGGCACACAGGAGAGTCTCCTTAGTGCTGCTCCGTTCCCGACCTGACACGGTTCAGAGGTTCCTGTTGCGCGAGACCCAATTGTCAACACCACTTATAAAGGGCAGCTCCATCAATAAGACATCCGAGGCTGACCATCACTCCTGCTATAGCGGATTTCAGGTACAGGACGCCGCTAACTTCCCAGCTGCACGGTAAATATCAGTATACAGGATTTTTCCAGTTAAGTCAATGGTTTTTTGCTATTTAATTCATTGGAGAAACAACAGACGAAGCCATTGCCCCCAATAAGGCATATTTGTGATTTTAGTCGCG
>ENA-ORSQ01001122-ORSQ01001122.1-human-gut-metagenome-genome-assembly--contig:-NODE-1122-length-14910-cov-2.432110_pt1 | contig 14910 bp, 10 predicted proteins | sample MGYA00241900_ERZ509164 | MGnify/ENA primary metagenome ERZ509164 (study PRJEB26280, sample SAMEA2338807) | human gut metagenome | biome: human gut; feature: human-associated habitat; material: faeces...
CCACCCGACACTCGGCCGCACGACGACTGCCGAACTGGACAGCCTCGATGTGATCCTCTTCAAACGTTCCAATATGAACTTTGTCCGTACCTCGCATTATCCTCCCACGGAACGTTTCCTGGAGTATTGCGACCGCTACGGCATCTATGTGGAGAGCGAGACGGCTGTCTGCTTTGTCGATACCTACCGGCAGAAGAACTATGCGCCGGGCAAGACCCAGGATAGTGCCGAGTTTACGCCCCGCTATCTCTCGCAATGCCGCGAGATGGTGAAGTCGTTCCGTTCCCATCCCTCCATTCTGTTCTGGTCGATCGGTAATGAAAGCGTGTACGGCACGAACTTCCAGCAATGCTGGGATTGGGTGAAGGCAACCGACAAGACTCGCCCGGTTATATTCAGCTATCCCGGATCGGTCGGTGAGAAGAAGCCGGTCTATGATATCCTGAGCATGCACTACCAGGATGTAAACGGAAACCTGAACCAATGGAACCGCTCTACCCATGGTTTCCAGGGGGAAGGGATACCTGCCCTGTTCGACGAATGGGCGCACCCGGCGTGCTACACCTACGCTACCTTGCAGGAAGATCCGAATATCCGCGAGTTCTGGGGGCATTCGATCGAAAGGATGTGGAGCGGCCTCTTTGATGCTCCCGGCGGCTTGGGTGGTGCGATCTGGGGATATGTGGATGAAACGTTTATGCTGCCCGAACCGAAAGTAGGGACTGCCTTCTGGAAAGAGTTTGCCCGTACCGCCAAGCCGGAGGATTATCAGGGTAAATGCGTCGGCTACGGAGAGTGGGGGATCGTCGATGTCTGGCGCCGTGAGAAACCGGAGTTCTGGGCTACCAAGAAAGCCTATTCGCCCGTCCGCCTGATGACGACCGAGGTGGCTTCCTTCCTGTCCGGACAACGTTTGTTGCTTCCGTTGTACAACCGCTTCGACCATACTGACCTGGATGAGATCAAGATACGTTATACCTACAAAGGTGTGGAGAAGGAACTTCCCGCTCCTTCCATCGCTCCTCACCAAAAAGGACTGTTGGTAATCCCTGCCGAGGCTTGGGAGGAAGGCGAACTGTTGTCAATTTGTTTCTATACAGCTACGGGTGAGTTATTGGATGCCGAACAAGTTTCATTGGGCAGCGATTACCACGTTCGCCTTGCCGATTCGGAAGCATCTCCGGTAAACGGTGTGTTGCAGGTAGAGGAAACCGCCGGTATGATGACGATTAAAGGAGACGGTTTCGAGATCCCTTTCTCCAAAGAAACCGGCCTGATCAGCAACGCGACCTCCAAGGGACAGGTCATCATCGAGAAAGGCCCGTTCCTCCATCTCGACATCAATCTGAACCATCTGACTGGAGCCGAAGTGCGTAAGAGCGCCCGGAAGTTCCTGACCTCCGACAGCGATTGGAAGAAGCAGAGCTTGACCTATACCCGCAAAGAGGGAGCGGTGGAAGTCGCCCTCTCCGGCTTCTATCAGGATGTACAAACGGATATCCTGATCCGGATATCTCCCGCCGGGGAAATGAATGTCAGCTATGTCGTTGCGGGACAGCCAAACGGTTACCTGCGTGAGACGGGCTTGTCTTTCTACTTACCCGAACGTCTGGACTATCTGCAATGGGAGCGTAAAGGTATGTGGAGTTGTTACCCCGAAGGCGCTTTTGCCGGAAACACGGGCGAGACTTCCCTTTATAACCCGAAGCAAGTGCGATATGGCGAGAACCCTGCTCAACCCTGGTCGGCCGATACGCACAACTATTACTATTGGGCGGATGCCGGTGCAAACTGTGACTGTCCGTTGACGCAAATGGCAAAGGGTATGAAGGAGAACATCTATCGCTATACCCTTTCCGCTACAGGGGGAGGAGCAGGGCTTACGGTTTGTTCACCGGACGCATCCCTGGCTTGCCGCACCTCCAAAAGAGGAGACGGGCAGTTGATGCTTTACATTAATAATCGTTGGGATTACCCGGAGATTGCCTGGGGCAACTATTGCAAGACGTTGGAGGCGGTGCCTTGCTATGGCGAGATGAAGATTCGGTTCTGATTAAATTAATAAGAGAAGATAGCATGGAACTGTGTCAAAACTGCCTTGTCCCTGCGCTTGACGCGGGGCCGCAAAAGAACAGGCCTTATTAATCAGATATTTATAGGGTCAGTTCTAATGCGATCCCGCGTCAAGCGCGGGAACGGGGCAGTTTTGACACAGCTCCACGTATTGTTTAAAGATGGAGTTTCCCCTTGATCGCCTTCGGTATCGCGTCCTTATGGACCATCACATAGATGGTTTTGGCGCGGACGAAGCTCTCGGACATGTTCAGGTAGCCGCCGAACTTGTTGCGGTCGGTTCCCCATGAGTTCTTGGTGATGTAGTATTTCGTGCCGTTCTGGTCTTTGGCGATGCCGGTCAGGTGCATCAGGTGGTCGTCGGTGGTCACGAATGATTCGAATCCGGCCTGGCGCACTTCCGGGGTCACGTTGATTTCCGGGTAGGGACGTTCGAACTTGAAGACCTCTTCTAAGCGTTCCTTCTCTCCTAATTTCTCGAAGCGTGCGCGATCCGTATTCGACAGGTCTTCCACCTTCTTCACTTCCGGGTTGATGGCGACACCGTTCGTAAAGGAGAAACCCTTCTCGCTCACATCTCCGTCCCAGCAGACCGTATAACCGTTGTTCAGGGCATAATCCACCGTTTGCATCATCTCGTCGAGCGGCAGGTTATACATCAGGGAATGTTCCCAGTTGTCCGGCACTTCCACGTCGAACTTCACATAATACGGATGATGCGTGAAGCTGGTCAGTTCGATATAGTCGTCCATATTCAGCCCTAAAGATTCGGCGAACGACTTCGGCGTATATTCTTTCCCCTTATACGTGAACTTCTCCGGCAGCTTTCCTAAGTAGGTGTCGAACAGGTTAGCAATCAGCTTGTCATATTCCGGACTGCGCTGTTTCGCCTTCACTGCCACATCGGCGATGGAGTGCATGTAGCGAACCATCTCGCTGTGGTTATGCTTCTCGGAGTCGTAGTTGATGCCCGTGTACACCTCTTCCGGGACGATACCCACCTGGCGGTACGCATTCATAAAGGTATGTGAAAGGCTGCCCTGCCCGATATTACCGTCCCCGCGACGCAGGTAGTTGTCCTGCAACTGGTTCATATATTTCTGGCGGACGATGAACATCTCCGAAAGGTCATACGTGCCTTTCCCCATACGAAGCAGTTCGGATTCCATAAACGACGTAGTGGCAAAGCACCAGCAAGTCCCTGTTGCCGCTTGGTTCTTAACCGGGGTAGCGGGAACCGTTACCACTTCCGTAAACTGGTACCCCTGACCGAACGTTGCCGAAGCAGAGAAAGCCAGCATGCAAGATAGAATAAGTGATTTCATGTATATAAAGATTAAATTATTAATTATCGTGTCTTGGAAAGCAACTATTATCTATTATATGAATATCGGTCAATTGTCAATTGTTCAGAATCCCCTCGCGAACATCTTCCAGAACTCATCCGCCATCTCCTGCCAGCGCAGGATTGTCGCTCCTGCGAAGTCGGCCGTGTAGCCGGTCAGGAAAGCCCGTGCGGTCTCTTCCCCTTTGCTGTCCTGCAACTCTTTGTAGCGGTTTTCCACGAAAGGCATTTCGGATAAGCCCTTTTCCTCGAAATGGGCGACCGCGCCGTTGATCTTCTCTTTGGTCAATCCCCAGCGGACCGTAGCCAGTTTGTTTGCCGTCCGGTATTTCCAGACGATGGCATCTTCACGGTGGCGGTGTTGTCCGCAGATACCGAAAGCAGCCGGCAGGTCGGTCGTACCGGAGAAGATCGGGATACGCGGGCTCTGCCCCGGATTGTCGAACGACAGCCAGGCAACGCCGCCCACTGCATCCGGCAACCAGTTGCGAAGCTGTATCACGTGCGAGTAGGAACATTGCGGAACCGCCACTAAGCGATTGCGTGTCACCGTCCCTTCCTTCACGCCGTTCAGCATATTCAGCATATCTGTTCCCATCCAGGGGTTAGCCGCCGGACTTGTGATCGTATCCGTTTCCTTCGTCTCCTTGTTCTTGACAGCCACTTTCAGATTCTTCGTCATGTCCCATTCCGTCCCTTCATACGTCTGGCGTAGCAATGCCATCACATCCGTTACAGCAACCGGCTTGTCCGGCTTCACGCTGATCGGCAGTTCTTCCGAGTCGTACGACAGTTTGAGCGAAGGAGCCAATGCGTTCAGGATGAAATATTCGCGGATGCTGAATGCCTTCGGTTCGCCGAAATAGTTGCCTCCGCTATAGGCTTTCCAGAATTTAAACGGCTCTTTGCCGTCCCAGAACCCCATTTTCTTAGCAACAGAAAATACGTTTTCGGAAGCCATGTAACGATCCTTGTCCTTCAGGTCGAGCGTCGAGATACGCGAGATATTGGCCGATACCCCCACATGATCGTCCGGGATGCGGACAGCCGCCCATACACCCCCGATCTTGTCCGGCCCCTCGCCGAACACCTCGAAATGCCAGACCTCATTCGGGTCGGCGATCGTCAGGCATTCGCCCGAATCCCCGTATCCGTATTCGGCAACCAATTGTCCGATCAGCCGGATCGCTTCGCGTGCCGTCGTGCAACGCTGCAAAGCTATCTTTTCCAGTTCTTCGATCATGAACATCCCTTTCTTGTTTTGCAGCTCTTTGCGCCCGGAGATGGTCGTTTCGCCGATACCCAACTGTTTTTCGTTGAGGCAAGGATAGGAGGTGTTCAGGAACTGGTAGGTCGAGCGGGCTTCCGGTATCGTTCCTTTCAATTCCATATTCGTGCGGTCGGCAGGATATTCGGTGTGCATGCGGCCGTTATAGATGGCGACTGTCGTGTCGCGCTCGTAGCGTGCCGCCGGGACGATCTCCATCCAGGTGCGATAGTTCCCGTCGCAGGTGTGACTGGTCATGACCGAACCGTCGGCCGATGCTTTCTTGCCGACCAGGATGCTTGTACAACTTTCAGGAGTGTTGACCGGTCGGGAGTATTCGATTTCCTGGGCCCGAAGGCTGTTCCCGTAACAGATAAGTACAATAAGAAGGATAATTAGTCTATTCATGGCATTGTCTTTAATTTTGTGGCTAAAGATATGAAATTTTCATATATTTGCTACCCCTTGCCGGGGCTTAATCCCCTGGCAAAAGAGGAATATCCCTGTAAAGGGAATAATTAAATATAAATATGCCATGAGAAAACTGATTTATCTGAGCACCCTGTTGCTCCTATTTGTGTTGCCGATGATGGCACAACACCCTTTGTTCCCGACCCCCGCAAAGGTGCAGAACGGGAAAGGCTCTTTTGTCATAGGAAAGAATCTCCAGGTACAAGGCAATGGCGGATATGCCGACAAGTTAGCCGCCGGACTGCAAACCGAGTTGAAAGAAGCCGGTTTGCAATCGTCACCCGCCAGTGGAACCATCCGTCTGGAACTGACAAACGATTGCAAGATGGCCGATGAAGCCTATACGCTTGTCGTCGAACCGAACAGCATCCTGCTGCAAGCCTCTTCCGAAGCCGGCCTGTTCTATGCGAAGGAAGCCCTTCTGCAACTTTCCCGTTTCGGCAAAGGTAACGTGCGTGCCTGTAAGATACAAGATCAGCCTCTTACCACGCCAAATCAGGTCATCCCGGCGGATCGCTTTCGGCAGCAGATGCTCGATGAAAGCCGCCACTTCTTCGGTAAAGAGAAGGTAAAACAATATCTGGATATCATGGCGTCCCTTCGCCTGAACGTCTTCCACTGGCACCTGACCGACGAACCGGGCTGGCGCATCGAGATCAAGCGTTATCCGAAGCTGACCACCGAAGGAGCTGTCGGCAACTGGCACGACCCGAAAGCACCCGCTACGTTCTACACCCAGGAAGAGATCAAGGAGATCGTTGCCTATGCAGCCGATCGCCACATCATGGTCGTTCCCGAATTCGACATGCCGGGCCATGCTACTGCTGTCTGCCGTTCCTATCCTGAAATCTCCGGCGGAGGCGAGGGCAAATGGCAGCATTTCACGTTCCATCCCTGCAAGGAAGAGACGTTCGAGTTTATCAGCAACGTGCTCGACGAGATCGTCGCCCTGTTCCCGTCTCCCTATATCCATATCGGAGGCGACGAGGTGCACTACGGCAACCAAAGTTGGTTCACCGATCCCGAAATCCAGCAGTTTATCAAAGATAAGAACTTAGGCAACGAAACGGGCCTGGAACAGTATTTTATCCGCCGTGCTGCCGATATCGTGGCTTCCAAGGGCAAGACGATGATCGGCTGGGACGAGATGATCGATGCCGGTGTCTCTCCCGACAAGGCTGTCATCATGTGGTGGCGCCACGACCGCAAACACCAGTTGGTGAAGGCGCTCGAAAACGGCTACCGGGTGATTATGACCCCGCGCCGTCCGTTGTATGCCGACTTCGTCCAGTACGGCGGCCATAAGGTGGGCCGTGTGTGGGGCGGTTACAACACGATCGAGGACATCTACCGTTTCCCTGAACCGATCATCCATCTGACACGCGATTATGAAGACCAGGTGATGGGCCTCCAGTTCTCCCTTTGGACGGAACGGGTCGCTGATGCCAAGCGTCTGGACTATATGACTTTCCCCCGCCTGGTAGCTGTCGCCGAATCCGCCTGGACTCCTGCCAAGTCGAAGGAATGCAGCCTCTTTATGCAGAAGCTCCCTTACTTCCTGCGATTCCTCGGTGAAAAAGGCATCTACTACTTCAACCCCTTCAACCCCGAATCTACACCCGAACCCAGTGCACCGGACAAGGACGATGTGTTGAAGAATGGATAAGATATAAAGCACTGTCTTTTGCTGTCTGCTTCAGCAGACGGATGAATAAATATCCGGCTTTTCCAGTTCCTCTGTGGGGTTTACCCTCCTTTTTGGAAAAAGTGCAAAAAAGGGACAGGTCGGGGCTTGCCGGAAAATGTCTCTAAACAATTGATTACAATATATATAGTAAAGTCTTTTATCTACTGGTGGAAAGTTCATTTTCTGCCCTGTTTTTAGGGGTAGCTTTTGTCCTGCTTTTGCTTGTATATTATTGGGAATAAATAAGATAGGAGGCTTTTTCAAAATGACAAAAAAACGTACGTTTAAATTCGTCATAATTATATAACAAAGTTAGCAATAATCGGCGAGATATGGAAAAGTAGAGCAAAGTTATTGAGAAATAGGCTTTTGAGAAAATAGTTTCTGTAACCAGATGACGGGAAAAGTTAAGTCTGAACCAAGTTAAGACTTTGCTACGTTACCGATTCGTCATCCTGCATAATTGGTGGTATCGGAGCTTGGGAAGAATAGCGAAATACACTATTATATAGTGAGTTACTGACAACTTACGCAACAATTCCGGTAACGGATGATAATTGCGCCGTTCCTCTGCGATTTGCGTATTGACGAAGATGGTGGCATGAAGATACAAATGATGTCTTTCCCTTGCCGGGGCATCCCCCGGCAAGGGAAAGAAGTAATGAATCATCAAATCATCAGTCATCAGCGATTGTGCAACCCGCATTGCCTTCGCTTGTACCTGATGGTATTGGGCCTGCTGGCTTTGTGGGAGGGCCGTTCGGAGGTCGTGTTGGGGTGTTTGGGAGCCCTGTTGACACTCTCGGGGTACGGGGATACGGAGAGAGACATGACGGGAAGCGGAAACAAAAACAGCAACTCCCCGTCGTTGCCGGCTGGGGGTTGCTGATGTATGCTGCGGTCTCCTGTTTCTGTTAGCGTGAGGGAGGAGGATTAGAAACGTCTTTTCTTACGAGCGTCGCGTGCGGCGGCAGTCCGTTTCCACGGGCGGTCGCTGTCGCGTTCGTCTTTGCGGAAGGTGCGGTCCGAACGGTCTCCACCCCGGCGTCCACTGTCTTTGGAACCCCGTTTGCCTTTGTAGCCGTCATCGCTGCGCCGTCCGCCGTAACTGCGTTTGCCACCGCGTCCGCCTTCTTCTTTTTTGCCCTGTGCAGGTTCGACGGAGATGCGCCGTCCGTCCACTTCGAACCCGTTCATGCTGTCCATCACGCGCTGGGCTTCACCCTCTTCCACTTCGAAGAAAGAGAAGTTTTCGCGCAGGTCGATCTTGCCGATGCGCACCTTGCCCGGCACACATTTGTTGACCAGTTCGATCAGCTGGTTCGGATATAGGCCGTCGGCCTTGCCGAAGTTGAGGAAGAAACGCGAATAGCCCTCTTCGGCCGCATGTGCACGGCGTTCGCCCCGTTCGCTGCGAGAGGAACGTTCGTCTACCTGCTGGATCTCGTCGGCATCCTTGTAGTAATCGATCATACGGTTGAATTCGAGCGAAACGACACGTTTGATGATGTCTTCCTTGTCCAGCCATTCCAACTTGCGGTAGATTTGGGGCATCAGGGAGGCGATCTCCTCCTCGTTCACCTTCACCTTTTCGATCTGGTCGACGAGGTTGAAAAGCTGCTTTTCGCAGATAGCATGTCCGGTAGGCATTTCGCCTTTCTCGAATTTCTTGTTGATGATCCTTTCGATCTCGCGGATTTTGCCTTTCTCCTTCACGTGGCAGATGGAGATGGAGATACCCGTCTTTCCCGCACGGCCCGTACGGCCACGGCGGTGCGTGTAGGATTCCACTTCATCGGGCAGGCCGTAGTTGATCACGTGTGTCAGATCGTCCACATCCAGGCCGCGGGCAGCCACATCGGTAGCAACTAAGAGTTGGATGTTTTTGACGCGGAACTTCTGCATCACGTAGTCGCGCTGCGCCTGGCTCAGTTCGCCGTGCAGCGAGTCGGCGTTGTAGCCGTCCTGTATCAGTTTGTCGGCGATCTCCTGCGTCTCTTTGCGGGTACGGCAGAAGACGATGCCGTAGATGTTCGGGTAGAAGTCGGCGATGCGTTTCAGAGCCAGGTACTTGTCGCGTGCCTGTACCATATAATAGATATCGCGGATGTTCTTGTTTCCTTCGTTCTTGTTGCCGATCACGATCTCCTTCGGATTCTTCATGTACTTCTTCGTGATGTTGGCGATCTCTTTCGGCATGGTGGCCGAGAAGAGCAGCATGTTGCGGTTCTCCGGCACTTCGGCGAGGATGGCGTTGATGCTGTCGGTGAACCCCATGTTCAGCATCTCGTCCGCCTCGTCCATGATGACGTTCTTCACCAGGCTGAGGTCTACCGTCTTGCGGTTCATCAGGTCCAGGAGGCGTCCCGGAGTGGCTACGACCACGTGCACGCCACGCTTCAGCGTCTTGATCTGGCTCTCGATGCTGGAACCTCCGTACACCGGGAGGACCTTCAGGTTGTCGATATACTTGGAGTAGTCGTTCAGGTCGTCGGCGATCTGTAAACATAGCTCACGAGTGGGACAGAGTACGAGTGCTTGGGGGTGGTATGTAGTCACATCGATTTTTTGCAGGATCGGAAGGCCGAAAGCGGCTGTCTTTCCCGTACCTGTTTGTGCTAATGCAATTACGTCGTTGTCATCTCCCAGTAGGAAAGGAATCACTTCCTCCTGTACCGGCATGGGCGATTCGTAGCCCATTTCTTGAATTGCCTTCAGTATTGGTGCGGCAACTCCTAATTCTTCAAATGTTTTCAAAATGTGATATATGTATATATAATAAATTCAGAGTGGGGACAAAGGTACGCAAATAATTTGGATACCGGTTAGTTTAGTATGATATCTTTTAATGTATCGCGCTCTTTTTCCGTGAGATGCAATCCTTTCGACAGATATTTGTCGGTCGAACCATATTCTTTCTTTATTTTATGGAAGGCCAGATCCAGCCATGTCTCGTTTGCACCGAGCAGCACGGTGATGGTTTCCTGGGCGTCCGTATTGAGGTTGCGTGCCATATAGGCAAGGCTGCGCAGGTCTATGTGGTTGTTGGAAGCCATATAGTCTTTCATGATCGTTTCTTCCGGCACATCGAGGGCTGTCAGCAGCATGGCCGTCAGGAAGCCGGCACGGTCTTTTCCCATCGAGCAGTTCACGAGGATCGGGTAGTTGTCCTTGTCGAGAAAGACTTTCAGGGCTTTGCCGAATTGTTCGCTGTTGTCCGTCACATAGCTGATATAGGTGTCCTGCATATACACGAGCCCGTCGCCTTTGCGTATGCGTCCTTCTTCCAGGCGTCGGGTGATCTGTTCTTTGCCTTTTACCGGGATCGGGATGGAGATGATGTTCGCCCCTGCATATTTTTCCGGAGCGAGGGCTATTTCGTCTTCTCCCCGTAGGTCGATGACAGTTTTGATCTTCAGGTTATCCAGCCGGATCGTGTCGTTGCGGCTAAGTGCCTTGAGCTCGCCCGAGCGGAATATCTTGCCCCAGCCAGTCATACGGTTCCCGTGTTCGCTGAAGTAGCCACCTATGTCGCGCAGGTTCTGGACGCTGTCCATCTGTACCGAGCGGGCGCCGACAGTGCGGTAATATTTGTCGTTGAAAGACAGTAGGAAATATTTGCGGGTGATGTTGTCGTTCGTGATGTAGGTCACTCTCCCGTCATTGATGTCGGCATAGCTGCACGGTCGCGATATGTCGAAGGAGTTGGGGGTGTCGGATACATAAAGTTTCATCGTCCCGTCGGTATGGGGGGCTGTTTCCCATTTGATAATATAGTTGCCGATGTCGTCACGCAGGCATATGGCACGAATTTCAGGTGCTCTGCCGGAGCTGCATCCTGCCAATAAGGCCACACTGGTGAACAAGAAAAGAATCCGTTTCAATATCATACTTCTACTACTCATGCAAAGCAAAGATAGTGAAAAACACGTGTCTTTATACCCCTTTATCTTCCCGGTTAATGATATTTAAGACTGGGAGAGGTAGGAGGTTGCGAATTCTTTAGAAATGTAATTGTCGTAGCTGCGGCAAACCTCGGTTGCCAGATCGATCCCGCACCGGATGATATTCGCCCATGTCTCTTTCGGGAGGGTGGCGAGGTCACGGTGACGGACATTATTTTTTAACAGACCGTAGAGGATGCCAGCATTGAAGTTGTCGCCGGCTCCGATCGTACTGACCGGGCGGATGGAGGGCGAGTCGAAATGAAGGCGCAGGTCGCCGTGGTAGAGGTTCACGCCTCCGGCTCCGTGAGTGGTGATGAAACGGTCGCAGTAGAAACGGATATGGTCGGTGTAGACTTTTTCACTGTCGGCCTCCCCGAAGATATTGAGGAAGTCCTCGTCCGAGCCGCGTATGATATCGGCATATTCGAAGTTTTCGAGCAATGTCGGGGCGAGGTGTATCGCTTCATGGGCGTGCGCCTTGCGGAAATTCGGGTCGTAGTAGAGGATCGCCTTGCGCTGGCGTGCATAGTCGAGAAATTCCACCATCCGTTCCCTAAGCGCCGGGTTCAGTGAGTAATAGGAGCCGTAGATGAAGATGTCGTCTTCGTTGATCTCCGGCAGGGGCACGTCGAGGCGTTGCTTCGGATAATCCTTGTAGAAAGTGTAGTCGGCATTGCTGTCGTTGTCCAGGAACGCGAGCGAAATCGGGCTTTTGCCATCCGGGAAACGGTCGACGTAGCGGGTGGAAATGTTGTTTTCCTTCATGAAGTCGCGTATGATGTCGCCGACATGGTCGTTTCCCACTTCGCTGATGAAAGAGACAGGTACACCCAGGCGTCCTAACGAGATGAGGCCGTTGAAGGTCGATCCGCCGGGCACTGCCGTATGGGGTCGGTTGTTCCTGAAGATGATGTCGAGAATGGTTTCCCCGATGCCGATTACCTTCCTCATGCTCTTTATTTGTTTACGGTTTTACACTGTTCGCGGCTTTTCGAACCCAGGTAACCGCCGTGATGCCGTTTGGCATAGTCGGGATAGCCGAAGTTGATGCGTTTCATGGTGCCGACTACCAACAGGTCGCCTATCACCGTCATGACCGTGGTCGATGTGGTGGGGGTGAGGCCTAAAGGACACACTTCTTTCGGCGCACCGGTCGGCAGGCAGATCGTCGCTTCGGCTGCCAGCGGGCTGTCGGGGTTGCCGGTGATAACGATAAACTGCATCAGCACGATGATCAGGAAGATGTCAGCTCCACCAGTTCGAGCAGTTCGCGTGTCTTGCCGGAGTTGGAGATGAGCAGCATGACATCGTTCTTGCGGACGATGCCGAGGTCGCCGTGTTGTGCTTCGCTGGGATGCAGGAAGTAGGCAGGCGTGCCGGTCGAACAGAAGGTGGTCGCGATGTTCATGGCGATCTGTCCTGCTTTTCCCATACCGCTGGTGATCAGATTCCCTCCGAGTTCGTGTACATGTTTCACAATGAGTGTCACAGCCTCTTCATAGCCGTCGGTTATCGGAATATTGCGTACTGCTTCAGCTTCCTGTTGCAGAATGGATGAGATTGCTTCGTTTATCATAGCCTTTAAAATGATTCTATATGGTGTTATGAACTTAACAAAGTGCAAAAGTATCTATTTTAATGATACCTGCACATGGAATGACCTATATTTTTGTACTTTTGTGCCTCCTAATGAATGGATCATGGAAAAAGATTACTTCTCACATATTTTACCGAACGGTTTGCGTATCGTACATCTTCCTTCTGCATCCCCGGTGTCGTATTGCGGGTTTGCCGTGAATGCCGGGACACGGGATGAGGAAATGGATGAATTTGGCTTGGCTCACTTTGTCGAACACATGATATTCAAGGGGACGGAAAAGCGTAAGTCCTGGCATATCCTGAATCGGATGGAGAATGTGGGAGGGGAGCTGAACGCCTATACCACAAAGGAGGAGACTTTCGTCTATTCTATTTTTATGGAAGAGCATTTCCGGAGGGCTTTCGAACTGCTGTCCGACCTGGTGTTCCATTCGCAGTTCCCGGAGCAGGAGATCGAGAAGGAGGTGGATGTGATCCTGGACGAAATCAATTCATACGAGGACAGCCCTTCGGAACTGATCTTCGATGAATTCGAGAATTTGCTGTTCGACGGACATGCGTTGGGACATAACATCTTGGGGGACGAGCAGTCGCTGCTCGGTTTCGGCAGCGAGTCCGGCAAGTCGTTTATGAGGCGGTTCTATGCCCCCGAAAATATGGTGTTCTTCTCGATGGGCCGGATTCCGTTCAAGAAGATCGTGCAGATGGCGGAAAGCACCCTGTCGGATATCGCTTTCCCGATGGCGGCACGTAACCGGACGGCACCCGGCGAGCTCCTTCCCGTCAGCCGCCAGATACACAAGGATACCCATCAGGCGCATGTGCTGATCGGGGGACGGGCATACAGCATGCACGATGAGAAACGCCTGCCGTTGTTCTTGCTGAATAACCTCTTGGGAGGGCCGGGCATGAACAACCGTTTGAATGTCTCTCTCCGGGAAAAGAACGGGCTTGTCTATAACGTCGAATCGAACGTGACTTCTTATACCGATACGGGGCTGGCAAGCATCTACTTCGGGACTGATCCGAAGAACAAGGAGAAGGCGATCAGGCTTGTTTACAAGGAACTGGCGAAGCTGCGTGAGGTGAAGCTGACCGCGACCCAGTTGGCGGCGGCCAAGAAGCAGGTGATCGGACAATTGGGCGTCTCCGGCGATAATCGGGAAGGCTTGTTTTTGGGGCTGGGTAAGAGCTTTCTCCATTATAACCGCTACGACACCCTGCCGGAAGTCTTCGCCAAGGTGGAGAAGCTGACCGCCGGAGAGATACGAGAGGTCGCCAACGAGATCTTTGCACCTGAACGGTTGTTCAGTCTGATCTACCAATAAGAAGCGTTTACCAGCATTCCGCCTTGTCCTTCAGTTCCGGCAGCTTGTTCTTGTCGAACACAGGGCTCTTGATCCCGCTACGTTTTTGAGCAATGTAATCGTGCAGCAGCAGGAAGGCCTGTTTGCTCAGCAACGAGATGGCGAACAGGTTGCAGATCGTCATGAAAGCCATCGTGATATCCGCCAGGCTCCAGGCGAGTTCCAGACTTGCTAACGCCCCGAACATCACCATACCGCCGACCGCCAGACGGTAGATATAGAGCACGCTTTTTTTCGGTGTGATGAAACGAATGTTCGCTTCCCCGTAATAGTAGTTCCCGATAATGCTGCTGAAAGCGAACAGGAAGATCGCTACGGCAACGAATATCCCTCCGGCTTTTCCCACTTCGAGCGTCAGGGCATGCTGTGTCAGTTGTACCCCGTTTACCGAACCGTCCAACGGCGCCCCGCTGAACAGGATGATAAAAGCCGTGCAGGTACAGATCAGCAGGGTGTCGGTGAAAACACCCAAAGTCTGGATCAATCCCTGTTTGACCGGATGTGTGACGGATGCCGTGGCCGCTACGTTCGGAGCCGATCCCATACCTGCCTCGTTGCTGAACAGGCCGCGCTTGATCCCTTGCATCAGAGCGGCACCGATCGTACCGCCTGCCGCCTGTTCCCATCCGAAAGCGCTGCTTACGATCAGTTTGATGACGGCCGGCAGTTCCGTTATATTGAACAGTACGATCCCCGAGGCGAGCGCCACGTATCCCAATGCCATTACGGGGACGATCACGCTGCTGACTTTGGCTATTCGCTGGATTCCTCCGAAGATAATGGCAAGTGTCAGTACGGTCAGTACCGCGCCTACGATCCTCGGATCGAAACCGAACGAGCCTTGCATGGCGGCGCAAATCGTGTTGCTTTGTACCGAGTTGAACGCGAAACCGAAGGTGACGGAGATCAAGATGGCGAACAGTATGCCCATCCAGTTCAGTCCCAATCCGTATCGCATATAGTAGGCGGGCCCCCCGATGAAGGATTCTTTTCCTTTCCGTTTGTAAAGCTGTGCGAGTGTAGATTCGACGAAAGCGCTGGCCGAACCTAACAGGGCGATGATCCACATCCAGAACACTGCTCCCGGACCTCCTACGGCTATGGCTGTGGCTACTCCCGCCAGGTTGCCTGTCCCGACACGGCTGGCAAGCGAT
>ENA-ORSQ01001129-ORSQ01001129.1-human-gut-metagenome-genome-assembly--contig:-NODE-1129-length-14861-cov-12.070715_pt1 | contig 14861 bp, 9 predicted proteins | sample MGYA00241900_ERZ509164 | MGnify/ENA primary metagenome ERZ509164 (study PRJEB26280, sample SAMEA2338807) | human gut metagenome | biome: human gut; feature: human-associated habitat; material: faeces...
TCATAGCGAAAGGGGGTGTGATTTTGAAACCATCAGACTTCCAAAAGACAATACAATGTCAGTTTGACTGTAAGTTCAAAAAGGTTGTGAAAGGCATTGTCCGTAAAAAAGATGGTGTTTCTTTTAAACAATTTATAGAAGAAACCTACCTGCCATGGTATAAAACACAGGTAAAAGAAAGCACTTATCTTAATCGTGCCACTACCATCAAGAAACATTTTTCATATTTCTATAAAATGAAAACAGATGAAATAGAACCTATCCATGTGCAAAACTGGCAGTTAAAACTTGCAAAAGATTTTAGCCCTAATTACATTCGTATCGTACAGGGAATGCTTTCTATCGCATTCGACAGAGCTATTGTTCTTGGAATTGCGAAGAAAAATCCCTCTCGTATGATAGGCAATATCAAAAGCAAGAAAACCAAAGTTGATTTCTGGACATTAGAAGAATTTCAAAAGGTTATTTCCTTACTCTGTAAGAAAGACTATTATGAACATTATCTGTTTATATCGTTCTGGTTATTATTTATGACTGGTATGCGAATTGGCGAAGCGTCAGCATTACATTGGTCAGACATAGATTTTGAAACAGGCTTGCTTAGCATTACCAAAACATTATATTACCGAACAATGACGGACTATAAATTCGTTGAGCCGAAAACACAGGCAAGTATCCGTACTATTTATATTGATTCAGATACACTCAATGAGCTAAAGGCTTGGCAAAGTGTTCAGCAACAGGTTCTTCCCGATTGTTCACTTGTACTAAGTTATAACGGAACTCCAACCAGTAAAACAACGCTTCCCAGAGCTTTGGAAAAGTTGTCAAATTTAGCAGGTGTTCATCGTATTAAAATTCATGCCTTGCGACATTCACACGCTTCATTGCTTATCAGCATGGGCGAAAATCCTTTACTTATCAAGGAACGTTTAGGACATGAAAAAATACAGACAACACTCGGCACTTATGGTCATCTGTATCCAAATACGAATCTTGAAGTTGCTAAAAAGCTGACTGGAATATTACAAGTACAATCTGCTACTGAAAGCATTGCTAATTATACCAGCAATCAACATACAGCAATCTATCACAGAACAGTTGAAGAAAAATAATGCAATGAAAATGCAATCCTATAAAGGAAAAGCTGTAAAACCCTTGTAAACAAAGGCTTTACAGCTCAGCTTCAACTATTCAAACTCAATCGTACCCGGTGGCTTGCTGGTCAGGTCATAGAATACGCGGTTAACGCCCTTAACTTCGTTAATAATGCGGTTCATAACCTTATTCAGTACTGCATACGGAATCTCAGCAGATTCGGCTGTCATGAAGTCGATAGTCTTCACTGCGCGGAGCGCTACAGCGTAATCATAAGTTCTGAAGTCACCCATAACGCCTACACTTCGCATATTTGTCAGTGCTGCAAAGTACTGGTTCGGCATCCATGAAGGATCTTCACCATGTTCTTTCTTATACTCAGCTGCAGCATTGTCTACCTCTTCACGATAAATGAAATCTGCATCCTGTACAATACGAACCTTCTCTGCAGTAACTTCACCGATAATACGGATTCCAAGTCCCGGTCCCGGGAATGGCTGACGGAATACCAGTCTCTCCGGAATTCCAAGCTCCAGACCTGCTTTACGAACCTCATCCTTGAAAAGGTCGCGGAGCGGTTCGATGATTTCCTTGAAATCAACGAAATCCGGAAGTCCGCCTACATTGTGGTGAGATTTGATCACTGCGGACTCTCCGCCCAGACCACTCTCTACAACATCCGGATAAATAGTTCCCTGTGCCAGGAAATCTACCGCACCAATCTTCTTGGCCTCTTCTTCAAAAATACGGATAAATTCTTCACCGATGATTTTACGTTTTGCTTCAGGCTCTGTAACACCTGCCAGCTTGTCATAATATCTCTGCTGTGCATTGACGCGAATAAAGTTCAGGTCAAACTGACCGTTTGGTCCGAATACACCCTCAACCTCATCTCCCTCATCTTTACGAAGAAGACCATGATCTACAAATACACAGGTAAGCTGCTTGCCGATTGCTCTGGAAAGAAGTCCTGCTGCAACGGAAGAGTCAACACCACCTGACAGGGCAAGAAGAACTTTTCCATCTCCGACCTTCTCGCGGATTTCTCTGATAGTGTGCTCAACAAAGGCATCCATTTTCCAGTCTCCGGCACATCCGCATACACCAAGTACGAAGTTGGAAAGCATCTTCTTTCCTTCTACTGTATGAAGCACTTCCGGATGGAACTGGATCGCATACAGCTTCTTCTCCTCATTCTGTGCAGTTGCTACCGGACAGTCTGCTGTATGAGCAGCAATCTCAAATCCTGGTGCAACCTGAGAAATATAATCTGTGTGGCTCATCCAGCAGATTGTTTTGTCAGATACGTCTTTGAAGATTTTAGAATCTGTCTTATCTACCAGAACCTCTGTCTTTCCATATTCGCTCACATCTGCTTTCTCAACTTTTCCGCCCAGAACATGCATCATAAGCTGTGCGCCATAGCAAAGTCCCAGAACAGGAATACCAAGCTCAAATAATTCTTTATTGCATGTAGGTGAATCTGCCTCATAGCAGCTGTTCGGACCACCGGTAAGGATGATTCCCTTAGGATTCATTGCCTTGATTTTCTCAAGATCGGTCTTGTATGAATAGATTTCGCAGTATACGTTACATTCTCTTACACGTCTGGCAACCAGCTGATTGTACTGACCACCGAAATCCAGTACGACGACTGTTTCTCTTTTCATGTTTTCCTCCTTGTTTCTCATTATTTGTAACTGTAAAGATATTGAACCGTTACCATTGAATTTTATTATAAATTACAGTTCGGATTTTTACAATGCTTATTTTCAGTTTTCCACCTTGTGTTTTCTTCCTACGTTATTGTTCACTCCGTTCACAGTAACGTAGCCAAAATTCATTCCAGATTGCCTGCGGCAATGGAATTTTGGCTTGTATGTCTCGGGATTTTGGCATATTCATGCCAAAACACCTCGCGGGATAGTGGTGTGTGAACAGTAATCTTACTTCCAATTTATAAGTTTTTTAGAATTTAATCACATTTTTTTCAACAGTCCATCACATTTTACTCACAAATTCCCTGTATATTAATAAGCAAATAAAGCAAATGCTTTACAAACAGGTTGCAAATGCTTTTTCACATAGATTTTTAACTTTTTTCTTTTTCATACTTATGCCGGGCCGCAAGGTCCGGCCCTCCTTCTTTTTACAGACCTTTTCAGGTCTTTTTCTTTTTTTTATAAGTTTTTTAGAATTTAATCACAATTTCTTCAACAGTCCATCACATTTTGCACACATTTTCCCTGTATATTAATAAGCAAATAAAGCAAACGCTTTATTTATAATAAAACTTTTTCTTTTTCATACTTGCCGGATCGCAAGATCCGGCACTCCTTCTTTTAAAATGTGAAATCCCGCTCACAGTAAGACACAACTGTGAGCGGGATTTTTGTGTTACCGCAGAGAACTAGTGTGCCGACAAGTTGATTCTTGAAACAATCTTGCAGGATAAATTTTCTTATTTCAAGGCGGAGGAAGGAGGCGTAGCGGTGGCTACGGCGACCGACGACAACGCGGAAATAAGAAATTTAGACGCAAGATTGTTCGAGAAATCAACTTGTTGGCACACTTACTTGATTCGGTTAAATTCCCATTGTAAGAATCTCCATCAGTACCCCAAGCAATGACGGATTCAAATTCATGGATACCAGAACTGGCACTGCCTCTGTGCCCAGCTCTTTCACTACTTTATAAACCTCTGTCTTCTGTGCATAGGTAATCTGTGCTTTTTCCAGAATCTCATAGACCTCTTCTGCATAATCTCTCTGATAAACAGCTGCATCTGCCGCAAAAGTAACCTTCACCTGTGCATCTGCCGGCACATCCTTGAGGATCACTATTGTTCCATGAAGCTTCTTATCCTCTGCGAACTCTGCATCCTTATATACCTGTCCGTTTACAGTAACCTCCTGCGGTTTGTCCTGAATGTTGCAGAAGCGGATCTTCCAGGAACGTTTCTGCGGGATTACTGCTGTATTTCCCTGCGCAGCTTCTATAATAAATACTGTTCCATTCTCATCTGCAGTCTTCGTCATTCTGGTGGACACCCAGTTCTCATCCAGGTCTTCCGGTGTATCCCCACCGTCTTCCCAGAGTACAAATTCTCCTGATTCTCCAGGATATACAAGTACTTCCAGTTTCTCAGGATTCTCAATGGAATTATCATATCCTTCCATGTCCTTCAGTGGAATGATGCTACCTTCACGCACAAGTACCGGCATCTCATAAATATCTCTCCAGAGATCCACTTTTCTGCCGCCCTTATATGCTCTTCCGTTAAAGAAATCATACCAGATTCCCTGCGGAATCCATGTCTTTGCGCCTGCAAGTCCTGTTACCGGATCCAGCTTATCTGTGATTGGAGATACCATCATCTCTGTGCCGAAATAATAGTTGTTCGGTACTTCATAGGTTTCCTCACGCTCCGGCTCCAGATAATACATCGGCTGTACCAGCGGCAGTCCCGCTCTGCTTGCACGACGGTTCATGGTGTAAAGATACGGAACTAGCTTATGACGCAGTTTCAGGAAATTCTTCATTACTGTTTCTACAATCTGGTTGTATTTCCACGGTTCTTTTCCATTAAACGGGTTATCTGTGCTGTGCAGACGATTCATTGGTGAAAAGACTCCAAGCTGTACCCACCTTGCAGTGAGCTCGTCGTCTCTGTATCCAAACATATGTCCACCGATATCATGACTCCACCATCCAAAACCGATGTTGCTGGCATTTGCTGTGAAATATGGCTGGAATTTCAGACTCTCCCAGGTAATGAACGTATCACCGGAAAAACCAACCGGGTATCTGTGGCTTCCTGGACCTGCATATCTTGAGAAAGTCAGCGCACGTTTTCCTTTCCACTTGCTGTCCAGATAGTGATAGTGGTTCAGCATCCAGAGCGGATCCAGTCCCGGAACCTTGGTTACAGTTCCCTGCTGCCAGTCAAGCCACCAGAAGTCTACTCCCTCTTCTTCCATCGGATGATGCAGTTCCTCAAAATATGTCTCAATGAATTTCGGATCTGTCATATCAAAAAGTACCGGTTCCTTACTTGCAGGATCAATTCCCATCTTCTCTGCAACTCTCGGATAGGCTTCTTCATAAGCACGCACTCCATCTGCCGGATGTACGTTCAGTGTGATCTTATATCCATGTTTGTGCAGCCAGTCCATAAATTCAGGCGGATTGGGGAAAAACTTCTTATTCCAGGTATATCCTGTCCATCCGCTTCCATATACAGGAGGTACATCCTCTACCAGATGCCAGTCCATATCTACAACTGCAACAGAAAACGGCACTTCTTCTTTCTCAAAACGCTCTACCAGTTCTTTGTACTCTGTCTCTGTGTATTTGTGATATCTGCTCCACCAGTTTCCGAACGTATATCTTGGAAGCAGAGGTGTTTTTCCACATAATCTGTAAAAATCCTGCAGACATTCCACATATCTGTGACCATATCCAAAGAAATAAAAGTCTGCTCTGTTTCCCTGACGTGGCTCTACCATTCCATCTTCGCCCATAGCCATTGTGTGGGAATCATCCAGCACTGAAAAACCGTTTCTGGACATAATTCCATGACTCAGCGGAATCTCACCGTCTGCTTCATCCAGGGTTCTGGCTGTTCCCAGCAGATCTTTTGGTTCATCACCATAATGCCACACGCGCTCGCTGGCTTTTCCACCCGCTACACGTATCATCAGACCGCTTGGAGAAAATTTCTGCCTGTCATAGTGGATTTCCAGGTCTTTGGTGTAAATATGTAATTCCTCACCGCCATCGCTCACCCTGAATTCCGGCACCGGGAAATCACGATTGCATACCATCTGTGTTGCTCTGTCCTCAAATCCTCCGTCTTCGCTATACTCAAAACGGATCAGGGCAGTTGTCAGCATTGTAATCCTGAAATGATCGCCCACGATCACAGCTTCCTTTCTGCATACAGGATTACCTTCCAGCACAAATTTCTTTAAGTTCATAAAAGCTTTTCCTCCTTTACATCAACAACAGTTGTAACAGCTGCTTTTATGTCTATTTTAATCTTCTGCAGTCTGATTGACAACGCCTTTTTTCAGCTACTGAACATTTATATGACATATACTTGTGATATTATTTTCTAGAACGTGTCTGAAAAATGCTTTACGCAAGATGTGCGTCACAATTTGCAGGAGATTTTGGGAATGATTTTCCAAACACACTCTAAAGCAGCTGCCGAAGAGGACGAATGATAATCCTGAGCACGCCGTAGTATAACTTCTTTTTCCGATTCAACACTTTCCCCTGGTACTTTGCGCCTTCGGTTTCCTGACCGTTTGCAAGTACCTCTTTGCTTTTTTCCATATAATCTGATTCTGTTTCGTGAATCTGCTGATTCAGTTTTTCGCTGTCAATTACCAGCATCAGTTCCGTATCCAGATAAGTACTTCGCATATCCAGATTATAGGAACCTACTACTGACAGACGGTCATTTATCAGCACAGCTTTTGTATGAACCGGATAATCATTCATCAGTTCATACACATCTGCCCCTGTTTCCAGAATTTTCTTTTTCTGATTAAGATAATCTGTACAGCCCCATGGATTAGAGCCTTTTTCCACTGCATTCAGCACGATCTGAAGCTTTGCATGATCTGAAATCCCCTGCAATACATCATACATGTAACCATTACAGATCACATAAGGAGTCTGTATTATTACATGATCTGCATTTTCAGTAAGATACTGAATTGTCTGGAGAACCTGCGGTGTTTTTCGTCCCGCCTCAATTCCATTATTGATCAGAGTGATCTTGTTTGCTTCTATCGTATCCTTTTCCCATGCACTGTAGGTTTCTATATCATTGTACCTTTTCAGCAGAGATATGTAAATTTCTTCCATGTGCCGGTATGCATCCGTATATCTGGAAGATTGTTTGCCGTTTTTAATGCTCACACAGCTTTCCTTCCATATTTTATGGAAATAATCCTCAAGCTGGTTCAGAGACTCTCCCTGTCCTTCTGATGTATCATACACCAGGATATCTCTGTCTTCATTAATGCCTTTTGTCTGATCCCCCAGAAAGATATCATTGCTGTTGCGTCCGCCCAGCAGATACATTTTCTCATCCACGATCAGATATTTATCATGCATGCGATAATTCACCTTAAACAGATTGACCGGTGTCACCGGATTGTAAACTCCCACTTCCACATTCTCATATGATGCCAGAGCCTGGAAATCGCTGCTTCCAGCCAGAAACAGTTGCTGATAAATTCCATCGATCAATAACTGAATCTTCACACCTCTTGCCGCAGCGCAATTCAATGCGGCAAGAATTTTAGTGCCATTATCATCCGCGCGTAAGTCAAAGGTAGACAGTACAATGCTCTCCTTCGCAGTGCCAATCATACGAAGCCTCCACAAAAGTGCCTCTTCATTATCGTCAATGCAGCAAATCCTTTCTACGCCTGCTGTCTCTGATGTAAATTCTGTCTTTCTCAGACTTTCCACATATGTTTCGTCCGGTTTCCTGCAAAAAAGAGGTGAAAGTATATTTACCAGCACCACGATCAGCAGGAAAAGGCAAAATATTTTTCCTGTTCTTTTTAGTATTTTTTTCATTCGATACCGTAACCTCCTTTGACCAGACCGGAACCCAGATATTTGACTTATTCCTCTTCTTTCGACAATACACTGAGTATAGAGTATAACATAATCAGAAGCCATAGTGCATATTTTGATACGAAAAGCGTTAAAATCTTTTCACAAACCCTTTTCTTTTTCTTGCAATGTCTTATATGTTTCCGACTTATAAAAATTCAATGTCATCAACTCTTTCCAACAGGGAGGGATTTCAATGTTATCAGGATGGTTTGTATAAAGTGTGATGACTGGTTATAAAGAGAGTTTATCTGCATCTTGCACAGCAGTCTTCTCTCCTGCATGAAGATATTTACCAGCTTGACCCTGTGTTCTTCAAGCGCTATCAGCAGCATAAAATACTTTTACGCCCTTGTGGAACTTTCTCCGCAAGGGCGTAAATACTTCATTTCTCTCTATTTCCCAGACACCTTTATTTTTCACTTTCCCGTAAAACATAAAAAACACCGTCCCCGCGGCAATCGCATTGTCCGCAAAAACAGTGTTCTTAGTGCGCCTTCAGGGGTTCGAACCCTGGACACCCTGATTAAGAGTCAGGTGCTCTACCAACTGAGCTAAAAGCGCATATTCTTTTGTTTTTCTCTGTGTTGAAGTTTTGCATCACCCTCAACGCAAGTGATATTATATATAATAGTCGTTTAAATGTCAATAGGTTTTTTCAAAAAAATCAAGATTTTTTTCTATTTCATTTATTTTTCCTTTTTTTCGTCGTTTTGGGACATTTTGTTAAGTGTTTTATTGACCTCTTCTGCGGATTTCCGCAGGCGGCTGAAAGTATTATCAAAGTTTTTGTGTTCATAACGGAATTGTAGCATCTTATTATGGAAAGAACTTTTTCGTTTCACTGGCTGACTCCTTCGGGGCGCGAAGCGCCCCGAAATTTTCTTATACTATAATATGCACTGCCAGCCACAACAGATAGTCAAATGGATCATCGCAATCCACTTCACTATGGAATCGCTATAAACCAGATAATTGCTCTGCTGTTTTATCTGTGATACTCTCTGGAAATCACCATCTTACAGATTGGATTTCCCATAGAAGAAAATTTCTCTTCATATTCTGTCATAACATTTCCCTGTACCATCTCTTCATTATGATGCAGATCAAAGGTAGAAGCTTCCAGATTCCATCCGGCTTCCTCCACTTCTTCCAGGGAAAATTCAAACAGTTCCTTATTATCTGTCTTAAATTCCACTTTTCCATCCTGAACCAGAATCTGGTCGTAACGTGCCAGGAATTCTCTGGATGTCAGGCGACGTTTTGCATGGCGGGCTTTTGGCCATGGATCGGAAAAGTTCAAGTAAATCTTATCTACTTCACCTTTCTCAAAGATTTCCGGCAGAAGTCTGGCATCCACTCTCATAAAAAATAAATTAGAATAAACCTCTCCATTCTCCTCCAGTTCCTCCCTCTTCTGCAATGCGCGAAGAAGAACGCTGTCATACATCTCAATTCCTATATAATTGATATCCGGATGCAGCCGGGCCAGATCCATAAGAAATCTTCCTTTTCCCATCCCTACTTCAATATGAAGAGGCTGCTTTTTCGCAAAAACCTCCCCCCAGTGTCCTTTCTTTGTCTGTGGTTCCTGCACCACATAAGGGCTCTCCAGAATTGCATCCTGAGCTCCCGGAATATTTCTTAATCTCATAAAAATCTCCTGTTCCTTTTCTTATATCTCCAGAGCGTGTTTGAAAAATGCTTTACGCAAGATGTGCGTGCAATTTCCTGCCACCAATAAACTACCATACCATACTCCTAACGTCAATTACATCCCGGACAGATATTCGCAGGAGATTTCTTTAACTTGTCTAAAAAATAACAATTTTTTCCTTTCAGAAAAAAATTTAGATGGTTTTTTTTAATAAAAGGGTGTATGATATCTAACAGATATTACTATTTTTCGCATAGTAAATCTGGTTTTTTTGTAAAATTTTGACAACTAAGGAGGTTGAAGATGGAGCAGATACTTAACAAATTATCTGAAATCGAGCTTACAGCCCAACGCATCATGGAAGACTGCGACCGGCAAAAGCAACAGCTTTCTGAAGAGGCAGAACAGAAATGTAAAAATTATGACGAGCAGCTGGAGACCCGGACAGCAGAGCAGATTCGACGGATCCGTCAGCAACTGGAAGAAGAAAAAGATTCCCGCCTGGCACAGTTACGTGCAGATACAGACGCTACCTTTTCTTCACTGGATGCTCATTACGAACAGCAGCACTCACAACTTTCCAGAGAATTGTTTGAGAAAATACTGACTATGTAAAGATCTGTCTCAAACGCTAAATGACATCAGGAAAGGAAGTGAAAAACAATGGGAGGCGTACTCTCCTACAGCGGACTTTCCACGAAAATCCGCGCAATGCAGAGCAGGCTTACTACCATGGATCAGTTCGAGGAAATCCTCCAACTCTCCGATGTCACGCAGGTAGCCGCCTATCTGAAGCGAATGCCGGAATACTCTTCCAGGTGGGATGCACTGGATGAAAATACCCTGCACCGTGGCCAGATTGAGAAGCTTCTGAAGAAATCCATATTCCAGAATTTCTCCAGAATTTATCACTTTGCCAACCCGGAACAGCGTAAATTTCTGGATCTGTATTCCAAGCGATATGAAATCCGTGTACTGAAGGAAGTCATGACAAATATCTTCGATCACCGCGACACGGATCCTGTAGATGTTTCTCCGTACCGTGAATTTTTCCGTCTGCATTCCAATATTGATGTAGACCGGATCACTACCTGTTCCACCATGGAGGAACTGATCTCCTGCCTCAAAGGAAACGAATTTTACATCCCGCTTTCGAAGATCCAGGAGCATGAAACAGCACTTCTCTTCGACTATGGTATGGCACTGGATCTGTACTATTTTACCCAGATCTGGAACATCCGTAAGAAGCTGTTTAAAGGTAAAGATCTGGAAGAGATTACCCACACTTACGGTGAGAAATTTGATATGCTGAACCTGCAGTTTATCCAGCGTTCCAAAAGGTATTACAACATGGATCCGGCAAGTATTTATGCCCTGCTGATTCCTGTAAATTATAAGTTAAAGAAAGAAGAAATCACAGCTTTGGTGGAAGCGCCTTCATACGAAGAAGGTCGAAGAATTTTCCAGAAAACATGGTACGGCAACAAATATGAACAGCTTACCGTAGCCAATCTGGAAGAATTCTACAACCACATCCACCGCTCGATCCTTGAGAAGGAATCCCACAGAAATCCATATTCTGTAGCAGTGATCTATTCTTATCTGTATAACAAGGAACACGAAGTAAACCGTCTGACTATCGCCATTGAATGCGTACGTTACGGTGTGCAGCATGATGAAGCCATGCGTTATATTTGCAACAGTTGATTTCTATATGGCGCATAACTGAATAACTGCTTCGCAGTTTAAAGAACATTAACCAGGAGGTGAATTTATGATTGAGAAAATGAAGTTCCTGAGCATTACCGGACCACGCGCCGACATCGACCGCATGACAAACCGGTATCTTTCCAAATATGAGATGCAGCTTGAAAATGCACTTACGGAGCTCAAGACAGTAGATAATCTGATGCCATTTCTGGAAATGAACCCTTACCGTGATCCACTCGCAAAAGTGACACAGTTTCTGGGATATATGAAAGACATGCCAGCAGAGCCATCCTTTGATCAGAGCGAAGACGAGATCCTTGAGATGATTCGTTCTATCAATCATGACTACATGGATCTGCAGCAGCAAAAAGAAGAACTGAAAAAAAAGAGAGAGAATATCCAGGCACGTATGAAAGTCCTGGAACCTTTTACTTCTCTGGATTTTGACCTGCATGAGATCATGCAGTACAAATACATCCGCACAAAATTTGGAAAAATCAATGTGGATTATTATCACCGGCTGGAAAAAGCGCTTCTTGAAGACATTGATGCATTATTTCTGGAAGGCTCCAGAGATGCCTCTTATGTCTATGGCGTTTATTTTGTATCGGATGCTGATGCAGGAAAGGTCGATTCGATCATGCGGTCTCTCCACTTTGAAAAAGTCGATCTGCTGGAAGACTTTGGCGGAACCCCGCTGGAAGCTTACCGAAGCCTGGATAAAGACGTCCAGAATCTGACCGATGAAATCCAGGCAGTGAAGGATAAACGTCAGGAGATGTTCCGCAAGAACGCTTCCAGACTACTCGGTGCAAGAATTCAGCTGGAACGTTTTTCCGATAACTTTGATATCCGGAAATTTGCAGCACGAACCGAGACAGACGAACAGGAAGAATACTACATCCTCTGCGGCTGGATGTCCGAAGAAGATGCAAATGCATTTATCAAAGAGGCACAGGGAGATGACAAGGTTTATATCGTAGTAGAAGAGGACCGGGAACAGTATTTTGGAGAACCTCCTACCAAGCTTGAGAATCCAAAGCTTTTCAAACCATTTGAAATGTTCATCAAGATGTACGGACTTCCCAAGAGCGGTGAGATGGATCCGACCATTTTTGTAGGTATCATGTACAGCTTTATCTTCGGCGCCATGTTCGGGGATGTCGGTCAGGGGCTGCTGCTCTTTATCGGCGGTGCGATCCTGTATTTCACAAAGAAAATGAACCTTGCCGGAATCGTATCACTTGCCGGAATCTTCTCCACCTTCTTTGGATTTATGTTTGGAAGTGTGTTTGGATTTGAAGACATTATAGAAGCCAAATGGATCCGACCGATCAATCATATGACCACCTTACCGTTTATCGGAAAACTGAATACCGTATTTATCGTATCGATTGCTTTTGGTATGGGAATCGACAAATCAAATGTGCGTTGGGTCATTCATTATAATCTGCCCAAAAGTATCGAAAGTTTTTATCAGGAGATCGGGCGTGCCGGACGTGATGGGTTGCCGAGCGACACGGTTCTGTTCTATTCGCTGGGCGACCTGATCCTACTGACCAAGTTTGCCACGGAAAGCAACCAGCAAAGCATTAACCTGGAAAAGCTCCAACGGATGCAACAGTACGCAGAAGCAGATATCTGCCGGAGAAGAATCTTATTGAGCTATTTCGGTGAAACGGCGACGGAGGACTGCGGTAATTGTGACGTCTGCAAGAACCCTCCGCAACGGTTCGACGGGACTGTCATTGTACAAAAGGCATTGAGCGCCATTGCACGCACAGAACAGCAGATCGGTACAGGCGTATTGATTGACATTCTTCGTGGAAGTTATTCGGCGGAAGTGACCGGAAAAGGGTATCAGGAACTTAAAACGTTCGGTGCCGGACGCGACATTCCTCCTCGTGACTGGCAAGACTATCTGCTTCAAATGCTGCAACTCGGCTATTTCGAAATTGCGTATAATGAGAACAATCATCTTAAAATTACGCCAAGCGGAAGCGATATTTTATTCGGAAGAACAAAAGCCATGCTCGTCGTCATTCACCGTGAAGAAGTTTCAACAAGCAAAGGGAAAAAGAAAAAAATAGTGGTTACAAAAGAACTACCACTCGGTTTGCCGGGGACGGAGAGCGAAGATTTGTTTGAAGCGTTGCGCGGATTAAGAAAGCAGCTTGCCGACCAGGAAGCACTTCCCGCTTACATTGTTCTGTCAGACAAAGTATTACATTTGCTTTGTATTTCCCGCCCCACCACCATTGAAGAATTCGGTTCGATCAGTGGTATCGGTGAATACAAAAAGAAAAAATACGGAAAGGACTTCGTAAATCTGATTCGGCAGTTCGTCTGACAATCCGTTGAAAAAAATCCATTTCTTGTCAAGAGCAAGTTTACATATTATTAACAAGGAAGGGGAGGAAACGAAAGGACAGTAAAGGAATCAGCTCCTCTCATCTGTTCTTCCCCCTCATCCCCGGGGTGTATAGGCATAAGAAGGAAGACGAGCAACGGTCTGCCTAGGGGTAAAAGGTAATGAGGTGCCTTGTGAACGGTTTAAACAGAGCCTCTATTTCCGGTAAACAGAGCCTCCGTTTCTATAAAATAGAGGCTCTGATAAGGAGAAACAGAGGCTCTATCCGGCAGAGTAGAAACGGGCAGATACAAAAATAGGGAGGCAATCGCCCCCCTATTTTATCTCAATTAAAATCAAATGATATCTTATTATTACTTATACAAAGATACTATATCCAAAAGCCAAAGTCAAGTTTTTAAGGCATTATTTTCATCCGTTTACTTTCAAAAGGCATTTAGCATAAACTGCACATTACTTACATTGCTGAAGTTGTTCGTGCAGATCGGCAGGCGGTACGCCCAAAGAAATAGCTTTCTCAAAATCGGCTTTCGCCAGCGCTTTCTTTTTCTGCATCAGGTAAATGTTACCGCGCAACAAATATGCGTCAGCCAAAGAAGCATTCAGGCGAATAGCTTCTTCCAAATCGACCAGTGCCAGGTCTTCATGCTTCATTTCCCGTTCCACATCGGCGCGGGCAACGTAGAGCGTAGCGTCCTCCGGAGTCTCTACGATCATCTTATTCAGGATGTCGAGCGACTCACGGAATTTCTCCTCTTTCTGTTCCAGAGTAGCCAGTCCGAGGCGGCCGCTGTAACTCTGCGGGTCAAGTTCCAGCAAACGGTTATAATCAATCCGTGCAGCAGGATAATCTCTACGGAGGATGTAGATATAAGCACGCATCAGCAAAGCCTCTTTATTCTGCTTGTCTTCATCAAGCACTCGGCAATAGTCGGTATAAGCACGGTCCGTCCGCCCCGTTTCCATGTAGATAGCGGCACGGTCGAGCAGAATCGGGACTGCCAACGGAGCGAAGTTCAATGCAAAAGAATAGGATTCGAGTGCCTTGTCATACTCGCCCAGACGACGCTGCACCAAGCCCAGATTGGAAAAGAGCAACGCATTTTTCGCATTCTTCGGTTCCAGTTTCAATGCCTGGAGCAACAGTTCTTCCGCCCGGTGAAAACTGTCCTTCTCAATACACTCTATCGCTTTCTCGGACAACTGCTGATAGGTTTGCGCACTCAACGCAACCGGAAAACAGAACAGCAACGCTATAATAATTCTTACCATACGGTTCAGGTTTAATGAATAACTTAGTCCAACGGATACGCATCAAATGCGAACAACTCTGTTGACAAATAACGCTCTCCCGTGTCAGGTAACAACGCTACGATTTTTTTGTTC
>ENA-ORSQ01001142-ORSQ01001142.1-human-gut-metagenome-genome-assembly--contig:-NODE-1142-length-14787-cov-2.261132_pt1 | contig 14787 bp, 9 predicted proteins | sample MGYA00241900_ERZ509164 | MGnify/ENA primary metagenome ERZ509164 (study PRJEB26280, sample SAMEA2338807) | human gut metagenome | biome: human gut; feature: human-associated habitat; material: faeces...
GGCTGCCGTTACCGTGCAGAGCGGCGCGTCTGTCGGCTCCATCACGGTAAACGCAGAGAATGCGAAGATCACCGGCGCCGGCAAGGTCGGTGAGGTCAGGGCGAACGCCGATAACGTGAACGTTTCCACCTCCGGCACCCGCGTTTCGGCGTCCGAGGACGTTTCCGGCGTGCAGGCAGGCAGCAAGACCGTTGCGGCAGGCAAGACCGAGACGGTTTCCCAGACTTCGGGCGGCTCGTCCTCGGGCGGCGCATCCTCGGGCGGCGGTTCGTCTTCGGGCGGTTCCTCGAATGGCGGCTCGTCCAATGGCGGCTCGTCCAATGGCGGCGGCAGTTCTTCGAATAACGACCAGAACGTAAACGCCGAGATTGCGGACGCCAAGGTCGTCACCACCGATGCAGGCGCTTACCTTGCGCTTTCGTTCAAGGACGGCTTCAAGGCGGACGCCACCACCGTGACGGTCGACGGCGCGGATGTGACGGCGGCGGTCTCCAAAGTAACGGACGACGGCGCGGTCTCCAAGCTGCCGCTGACGGCAAATCCGGGCTCGGTCACGCTGACCTCCGGCGGCAGGACCCAGACGATCTCTCTCGGCACAGCGCAGGCGAACGCCGTCTACACCGGCGAGGACTACCTGCCGGACTACTTCATCAAGCACGGCCCGCTCGCCATGTGGGATTATTACCTGACCAACTACGATGACGCAGGCAGCGTCCGCGTCCTGCCTGCCAAGACGACCTTCGGCACCTCTGCTGTCCGAAGCGAGCACCCGAGCTACTCCGAGCCGCTCGTTCTGGACGAGAAGGGCGAGGGCAGCGTGGTTATCATGTTCAACTACAATACCGCGGAAGAAAAGGCGTGGTTCGACAGCATTGCGGCCTTCAACGAGGATAACACGGAAGGCGCGGTGCAGCTGGTCGCATACGATCAGGAAAAGAACACATGGAACCGCAACCTGAAGTTCGAAACGGGCACGACGGAGCACAACGGCAGAACGGTCGCGACGCTGACCATTCCGTTCGGTCAGAGCAATTTCCGCTCGAACGGCCGCTATTTCGTCCGCGTGACCTCCGCGAACGCACAGGGCGTCAAGTCCTCCGCACTCGCGTCCATCCACGTGCAGAACCATGACGCGCCGACCCTCAAGATCAAGGAAAATCCGGTTTCGGGCAGGAACCTGCACTTTGCTGTCAGCGATCTGGTCTACGGCATCACCGACCCGATCGAAAAGGTCACGCTGACCGACCCGACCGGCGAAACCAAGACGCTCGAAAAAATCAAGGATTACTACCTCATCAGTCAGGACTTGTTCGTGCTCTATAACGACGTTTCGGCAACGGACGGCCGCAACAACCTGCCGTACAAGGGCGACTATACGCTCACCATCGAGGCGAACGGCTTCCGGAAGTTCAGCAAGAGCTTCACTGTAGCGGAGGGCAAAGAACCGGCCAAGCAGACTGCCGTCACCTATGACGCCGTCAGCCGTGCAACCGGCAGCACTTCCTCGGGCAGCGGCAGCAGCGACAGCTCGGGCGGTTACGCCGTCTCGACCGATTTCCTGTTCGACAGCGACCTTGTCGCGAATGCCTGCGTGCTGAACAAGCTCGGCCGCGATACCGCGGACTCCGCCGCCGTCCTCGAATACTGGAATTACAGCGCATCCACGCTCGACTCGGTATTCAACAAGGGCGATACCATGTATTATGACGGCACGGACTACATCGACGCGACGAACAAGGCGCTCTGGGTTCCGTTCTCCGAGTTCATCAAGACCGCTAAGGCAGGCGTTTACCCGCCGCACGCCACAAAGGCAGTCCTTGAGGACGGTCTGCTCGGCGACATTCAGGACAGCACCGTATCCGGCCGACTGGATTACGTCGTGCCGACCGTTTCCGGCAATCAGCAGGGCAGTGATGCTGTGCTGACCTTCGAAAACGGCGCGGATTACCTCGGCAAAATCTCCGCGCTTTATCTTAACGGCGACTGGCGCGAGCTGGACGAGAAGTATTATTCCATCGAGGGCAACGTCATCACCCTCAGCAAGGACCTGCTGCATGTCGGCGAGAACGCACTCAAGATCGTATCGAACGGCTATAAGACGCAGACGGTCGAGTTTACTTACGGCAAGGTGAACGAGGAAAATCTCTCGCTCTCGGCAGATGTCAATAAGGACGCGCAGACCGTTAGCCTGACCGTCAACGGCTCGAATGGCGATTTTCTGAAAAATCTGACATCCGTAAAGCTTGGCGAAGATACGGTTTACGGTAAGGGCGTTGAGGGCAGCGACGCGGTTTACTACGTTCTGGGCGCGGACAACAAGACCATTTCGCTCTATAACGTCAAGCCGGGCAGCTATCAGCTCACCCTGTCGGCAAAGTATTACGAGGATTTGACGGCGGAGTTTACGATGAAAAAAGTAGATACGCCTGATACCAAGACTGCACCGGAAATTTCCTCGTATGAGCAGAAAAACATTTCTGATTTCGTCGGAACGCAGTATCCGGTTTATCGCTTCAGCTTCAACGGACTGAACGCCACCGACCTGAAAGGGTATCTGAATGCAGTAACCTCGGTTAAGGTAAACAAAACCACGCTGACCAAGAACACCAGCAGTTTCAGCTTCGACGAGAAGGAATTCCGTCTGTATTCCACCGGCAGCGAGAACGGCGGCGCTATGTACGATTATGACAGGCTCGACCTCTTTGTCTCTCTGTTCAAGCAGCCCGGTACCTACACCATCACGCTTACCGCACCGGACTATGCTGATGTTTCCTATGAACTGACAGTCAGCGGTTCGACTGAACCCACCGAGCCGACTGACCCGACTGAGCCGGGCGAGAGCGAAGTAAAGGTTCCGACCGAACTGCCGGCGATTACCAAAGGCAGCAACGCATATTGTACGCTCACATTTTCCAATGCAGAAAAGTGGCTGGCGCAGAGTTTAACTGTTACTGTAAATGATGTGGCATATGACAAAACCGGCTCTATCTATAACCTTGATAACGGCGGAGCGTATTATATCGAAAAGAACAACATTTCTCTGAAGATTCCGTACGAATCGTTTGATTCCAAGACGAGTATGCTTGTAATCTCCGATGGTACTTCGACTATTAACTTTACCGTTACAGTGCCGGGGTCTTTCAGCTTTGGTGCTGAACCGACCATCGCATTTACCAAGTAAACACCGCTCCAAAGGAAGCCCCTCGCGGGCTTCTTTTCTTTACGATAGGGAAATACTGCCGCAGTTTTCATTGTGCGGTGCTGCCATAGATATAATACACTCCCCCTTATTGACAACCGCACGCTCTGTCCCGTATAATAAAGTAGTCGAAAAAAGGGAGGCGCACGGATATGCGGCACGAATACACATCATGCGGACACCCGCCCGTTTCCCCGAACAGACCTGTATGACCAAGGACCCCCTGCCCCCCAAACGGCAGCCGGTCCTTTTTTGTGGGAGGAAAATGAAATGATCGAAAACTGGAACGACGTCCACATTGTCCCGGAATTCTGCGACCAGGGCGTGGACTGCTACCGCCTCGAGGGCGGCAGCTTTCTCAACGAGTACTACATCGTTTCCGAGGCGGAGACGCGCAAGCTGATGAACCATCCCGAGGTCGTCGGCTACGAGGTCTATGCCTCGCTCGTCACCGCGACCTCGCAGATGATGTACTACCTCAAGGAGCAGAAGAAAATCACGTCCGCCAACATTCTCTCCATCCTGCGCGGCGCGCTCAACTATCCGCTCGAGGAGAGCTGCTACAAGGAGCACATCCGCGTGCACGACATCAGCTTCATGTCCAGCGAGCGCGTGTTCGGCGAGAACGACGAGATGTCGCTCGACATCAAATACTGCAAGCTGACCATGGTGCCCAACAGCACGCTCATGATCGGCGACATCATCGCCTCGGGCGAAACGCTCGTGCAGTGCCTGCGCTACGTCACCGACTACTACCGCAGACAGGGCGCGCAGCTGCGCAACATCGTGCTGTTCACCATCGGCGGCACGCAGGGCATCGAGATCCTCGAAAAACTGACCCGCGAGATCCGCACCTACTGGCCGGACTTCGAGGGCTTCATCACCGTGTACTACGAGGGCGTGTTCAGCTGCTACGAGGAGGGCGACAAGGGCGTTTCCGGCATCAACCGCGCGCTCATCGACTTCTACTGGAAGGGCGGCATCATCGCCCCGGCGTTCCGCCGCGAGACGCTTTCCATGCAGAACCCGCTGTTCGAAAAGTGCACGATCTATGACGGCGGCGCGCGCCGCTACGAGATCCATGAGCACATCGACGAGGTGCTCGAATTCTGGAACGGCATTCTCGAGCGTGCGGATAAGATCGACAAGCAGGCGCTGCTCGAGGAAAAGCTCGGCCACGCTCTGCCGATCTCCTACGAGGACTGGGTCAGGGACTGCCACTACGGAAAGCTCGATGAAAAGCTGACGCGCTGGCTGTATCAGCAGGAGCGCGGCTTCGTCGAGAGCCTGCGCGGCATCTCGCTCGAGCAGATCGCCCTTCAGCGCATCGAGGAGTTCACCTCGACGCTCAAAAAGTACATCCTGTAACAGATTCACAGCAAAAGATTGGACGGTAATCAATGAAAAAAGAACAAACGACGGTAGATATCGATTTTGCGGAGGCGGCGGTGCCGCAGTACGCGCGCCGCGGTATCGTGACCATGTTCATGATCATGCTCGGCTTCACCTTTTTCTCGGCGAGCATGTGGGTCGGTCAGGAGCTGGCCGACGGTCTGGATTTCGGCGGCTTTCTCGTCTCGCTCATCATCGGCGGCCTCATCCTCAGCCTGTACACCGGCCTGCTCGGCTACGTCGGCGCGGAGACCGGCATGAGTCTTGATCTGCTCGCGCGCAAGGCCTTCGGCAGCAAGGGCTCGTATCTGCCCTCGGCGATGATCTCCTTCACACAGATCGGCTGGGTCGGCGTCGGCATCGCCATGTTCGCCATTCCGGTCGCAAACGAGCTGCTCGGCGGCAGCACCGCGGCGGAATGGGCGCTCGTCATCATCGCCGGCGCGTGCATGACCGCTTCGGCGTACTTCGGCATCAAGTCGCTGACGCTCATCAGCTACATCGCGGTTCCGCTCGTCGCCATTCTCGGCACGATCGCCATGGTCATGGCGGTCTCGCGCGGCGACGGCACGATCATCGACCAGTTCGCGAAATCCAGCGGCACGCTGACCGTCATCGGCGGCGCGGGTCTGGTCATCGGCTCGTTTGTCTCCGGCGGCACGGCGACCCCGAATTTCTCCCGTTTTGCGCGAAACGGCAGAATCGGCGCCATCACGACCGTCATCGCCTTCTTCATCGGCAACTCGCTGATGTTCTTCTTCGGCGCGATCTCCTCGGTCTACGTCGGCGGCAACGACATTTTTGAGGTCATGATCAACCTCGGTCTGTTCTATCTGGCTATTCTGGTGCTCGGCCTCAATATCTGGACGACCAACGACAATGCGCTCTACTCGGCCGGTCTGGGTCTCGCGAACATCTTCGGTCAGAAGAAAAAGCCGATGGTCCTCATCTCCGGCATCGTCGGCACGGCGCTCGCCGTCTGGCTGTACTGGAATTTCTGCGGCTGGCTGAATATTCTGAACTGCACGCTGCCCCCGGTCGGCATCATCCTCGTCATGAGCTTCTTCATGGACCGCGAGAAGTACCGGGACGTCGAAGTCACCGAGACGGTCAACTGGTATGCGGTCGCAGGCGTCATCCTGGGCGCCGTGGTTGCAAATGTTGTGTCCTGGGGCATCGCCTCCATCAACGGCATGATCGTAGCCGCTGTCTGCTACCTGATCGGTCACGCCCGGAAAAACAGATAATCTCGTATTCGGGATGATCTGCATCCTGTCTGCGCGGATCGATAAGGAAAACAGAAACCGGAGCATAGTTCACTTTTCTGTTTGATACAGCAAAGCCCCCGTTCACAAGAACGGGGGCTTTGAGATTGCCGACAAACTTCGTTCTTCCGACAATCCGTGTTTTGCCTTCGCAGAACACGGATCGTCCGCAAACCGAGGTACACGCCGCGCGGTTTGTGCTTTATTCCTCGGCAAGCTCCCGGACGGCGGAAACGGCGGCGTCCGCTTCCTCCTCCGTATTAAAAAAGGAAAAGCTGAACCGCACCGCACCCTGCTGTACCGTGCCGAGCGCCTCGTGCATACGCGGCGCACAGTGCGCTCCGGCCCGTGTCGCGATGCCGTAGTCCTCGGCCAGAATATCCGCGATCTCGGCCGAGTCGTAATCCCGGATGTTGAGCGTCACGATCGCAGCGCGCTCCGGCGCGGTAAAATCGCCGTAGACCGTCACACCGGGAATGCTGCGAACGCCCTCGTAAAACCGGCGCATCAGCTGCCGCTCCCGTGCGCCGATGGACTCCGCGCCCTGCCGCAGGATAAAATCGAGCGCCGCGTGCAGCCCGGCAAGGCCGTGACCGTTGAGCGTTCCGGCCTCGAGCCGCGCCGGATATTCCTTCGGCTGTTCCCGGTCGTAGGAGTGCACGCCCGTGCCGCCGCGCAGCAGCGGCCGCAGCTCCACGCCCGGCCGGATGCACAGGCCGCCGGTGCCCTGCGGCCCCATCAGACCCTTGTGGCCGGTAAAGCAGAGCACATCAATGCCCATTTTCTGCATATCGATCAGCGCCGCCCCGGCGGTCTGCGAGGCGTCGATCACCAGAAGCGCGCCGTGCGCGTGCGCCATCGCGCCGATCCGGGCAATATCGAGCATATTTCCGGTCAGATTGGAGGCGTGAGTGCAGACGACCGCCCTTGTGTTCGGGCGGAACAGCGCCTCCATGTCCTCGTATCGGATGTTTCCGCGGCGGTCTGCGCGGACAAAATCGACCGCCGCACCGCGCGTCTGCATATCGTACAGCGGGCGCAGCACGGAATTATGCTCGAGATCGGTCGAAATGACGTGATCGCCCGCCGAAATCAGTCCGTAGACCGCGATATTCAGCGCCTCAGTCGAGTTTGCCGTGAAAACGACATGGTCGGCGCGCGGACAGCCGAACAGCTCCGCCAGTCTGCTCCGCGTCTCGAATACCATGCGCGACGCAGACAGCGACGCGCCGTGCGCGCCCCGCGCGGCATTCCCGGTGGTCAGTATCGCGTTTTTCACCGCCTCGGCAACCTCCGGCGGCTTGTGCAGCGTTGTCGCCGCATTATCCAGATAGATCATGTCTGTCTCCATTTGTCAGCCGTACATTTGGACGACCGCGTCCGTTTCGTAGCCGCAGCCTGCCTGCGCCAGAGCCGCAAGGAGCTGCGGCCTTTCGTCGACCTCCGCCTTCCATGCGAGACCGCAGCCGGCGCTGACCTGCGACGGGATGGGGATCATGCGCCCGGGCAGGCCGCTGTTCGTAAACAGCGCCTCTGCGGCAAGCGCCTGCTCGGTCGAGGAAAACGCGATCACGAGCACCGGCCTTCTGCGCCGCATCACGGACGAAGGACCAGATCGGCCTGCATCTGCTTTTCGGTGATAACGTACATATTGGTAACGCCGCCGACCTGAAGCCGGTCGGTCAGGCCGTAGTGGCTCAGGCAGGTGCCGCAGGTCAGGATCTCGACGCCGAGCGCGGCGAGATTTTTCAGATCCTCGAGCGACGGCGAGCCCTCGCAGGTAACGCGCGCGCCGCCGTTGTAGAACAGGAGGGTCGACGGCAGCTTTTCCTGCTGGGTGAGTGCGAACAGGAAGCCCTTGAGCAGGATGCGGCCCAGCTCGTCGTCGCCCTCGCCCATGTGGTCGGCGGAAATGACAACGACGGTCTTTTTCTGCGCGGCCGGTACGGTGCAGGAAATTTCCTCGTCTCCGCTCTCTGCGACCGCGCCCTCGGTCGTGATGGTCACGCAGAACTCCTTTTCGCCGCGCTTTTCGGTCCGGATGGCGCAGCCCTTGCTCTCCGCAAGGCGCGTCAGATTCTGCACCGCGATCTCGTTGTCCACGAGCGTCTGCACCGTGCCGGCGCCGTTCAGCTCCTGCAGCGCGTGCAGTGTTTTTACGACCGGGATCGGGCATGCCTCGCCCATCGCATTTACCTCAATCATCAAACTTCCTCCTTCGGGATATTCTGCTGTTATTATAGCACGACAGTGCGCCCTTTTTCAATCGTTCTCCATATTGCGCAGGAGACAGCCGGGAAGCGGCGTTTTTCTGTCCTTCGGGAGATCCGCCGCAAAAAACGCTTGCGTTTCCGCGTGTTTGCGGTATGATGGAAGTATAATATCCATCCGATCTGCCGCAGTACAAAAGGAGATACAGCCGAAAATGGAGCACTACACAAAAATCGACATGGCGACCTGGCCGCGCCGTGAGCACTACCGCTATTACAGTCAGACGCTCAAGGTCGAATTCAATATGACCGCACCCGTAAACGTGAAAAATCTGCTCGGTTTCTGCCGCGCGAACGGATACCGCTTTTACCCTGCGGCGATCTACTGCGTCACCCGGACGCTCGGCCGCATCGAGAATTTCCGCATGTTCCGGAATGCGGACGGCGAGCTGTGCGTCTGGGACCGGGTCGTTCCCAACTACACGATCTTTCACGCGGATGACTGCACGTTTTCCGACTGCTGGACGGATTTCTCCGACGATTTCGGCACGTTCTACCGCGCGGTCACGGCGGATATGCAGACCTTCGGCGGCAATCACGGCATCAAGGCGAAGCCGGGTCAGCCGGCGAACTTCTACTGCGTGTCCTGCACGCCATGGGTCTCGTTCACCGGCTGCAGCAGCCGCGTGACGGGCAGCAGCGAACCGGCCTTCTTTCCCATTATCGTGATGGGAAGATATGAGGAGAGCGGCGGCGCGGTCAGAATGCCGGTCGCGCTGTCGATCGCGCACGCCGTTGCGGACGGCTATCACGCTGCGCTGTTCTTCCGTTATCTTCAGGAGGAGATGGACGTGCTCGCGGCCTCCGGGGCCGGACTTTGACGCGGATGCTCCTCCGGGAACGGCCTGCTGTCTGCAAAACGCGGACGGCGGGCCGCTTTCGTTTTTCTGATGCGCCCGCCGAGGGTGCTCTGCGGCAGCTCAGCAGGAGATCGCGCAGCGCGCTCTCGTCCCTGTGCGCCCTGGCGGTGGAGACCGGACTGCCTTTGCGTGGAAAGGGACTTTTCCGACAAGCTGCACATTGTAAAATCTGCGCGGAAACCGTATAATTGTATCAGACGAAAAACGAGCGGAAGGGCGCCTTCCGCAGGAGGATACCGTTTATGAAATTTTTTGAAGCCGTGCCGGACGAGCTGTTCTCGCCGCTCGCGTCCCCGAACCGGGCGCTGTACGCGGACGCGCTCGATGTGCTCTGCATGGCATACCGGCAAAAGCTCAGGCTGCCCGAGGACGAGCTGTACTCCATGCTGCGCAGCCGTCTGGAGCAGCAGCTCGCGGACGCGACCTTCGAGGGCGAGGACATCGACGAAAGCGAGCTGCGCGATATTTCCGGCCGCGCGCGCTTTCTCATCCGCAAGCTGTGCGCGAAGGGCTGGTTCGAGAAGGAGCGCGGCCCGGATTTCCGGGAGTACATCACCGTGCCGGGCTACGCGAGCCGTCTGCTCGAGCTGTTCCATGAGCTGCGCGATGACAGGCCGGCGCGCGGCTTTTCCTATGTGCTCGGCACCTATTCCGCGCTCCGGGTCGCGGACGAGACCGGCTCTGCCTATGAGAAGATGGCGGCGGTCTATACGGCCTTCGACAATACGCAGGCGCTCATCCGCCTGCTCCGGCTGGTCTATCACAACGTAAAGCACTATTTTCAGATGCAGCTCGAGCTGCACGACGTCGGCGAGGTGCTTTCGTCCTATTTCGATGATTTCGGTCAGAAGGTCATCGAGGCGTACATCCGTCCGCTTAAGATCAAGGACTCCGTGCCGAAATACCGCGTGCCCATCCGCACGGTGCTCATGCGCTGGGCGGAGGACGACGAGCAGCTCGCCGCCATGGCGAGGGCGGCGCAGCAGGAGCGGCGCGGCGGCACGATGGAGGACTGCCGCGCGGACATCCTGCGCCGGATATTCTGGGTGCAGGAGTGCTATGACGATCTGGAGCACGACTATCTCGATGAGATCGACGCACAGGTGCGCCGCTATACCCGCGCCGCGACGCAGAAGATCGAAAACCTCACGAGCCGGGAGCAGAACGTTCGCGGCGACCTCGACGCCGTGCTGACCGCGCTCTCGCACAGCCGCAGGGCGGACGGCCTGACCGACAGGCTGCGGCCGGTGTTTCAGCTGTATGAGCAGTCGTATCTGTCGGAAAAGAGCCTGTGGTACCGGAAACGCCCGGGAAAGCGGTCGAGAGCCGCCGCGGTGCTGATCGAGGAGAACGAAACCGACGCCGCCTCCGCCGCACAGGCGGCCGCGCTGCTGCGCTCGGAATACGGCCGCGCCGCCGTCGCCGCCTGCGTGCAGGGCTGGCTGGGAGACCGGGATACCTGCCTGTCGACGGACATTCCGCTCGAGAATGACAGGGACTATGTGATGAGCCTGCTCGCCGTGCTGTCCGGCGGCTCGAGGCGGGCGGCGTATCAGGTCGAGGAGCTCGGCGGCTCGGTCTGTGAAAACGGATATTCCATTCCAAAGGTGCAGTTCAGCCGGAAGGAGAACGAGAAATGAATCTGGATTTTATAAGCAGCGCGACCGCGAAGGAGCTTCAGCAGTTCAAGTCGGTCTGCAATCAGCTGCTCAGCCGCACCTTTGTCGTGCGCACGCTGTACCGCCCGGGCAGGGAACGCCTGAACAACCCGGACTATACCTTTCTGTCCATCCATTTTGAGGCCGTGCGCGATTATCTCAGTCTGCTCGACTGGGATCTGCGGCACGACGAGGCGAACGGCTGCTTTTACGTCATCAACACGGACGAGGCAAACCGCCTCATCCTCTCCAAGAGAGAGACCGCCATCCTGCTCGCGCTGCGCATGCTGTACGACGAAAGTCAGGAGCGTCTGGGGCTGGAGCAGGACGCGCTGTGCACCGTGCGCGAGGTGCTCGAAAAGGTCGTGACCGACTACGCCATCCTCCCGGCAAAGCCGAACATGGATGAATTCAGGCGCGCGATGCTCGTGTTCGAGAACCACGCCGTCATCCAGCGTATCGAAGGCAGATACAATCAGGCGGACTGCCGCTTTGCCATTCTGCCGACCATTCTGACCGCCGTTTCCGCGGAGAGACTGCACGAGGCGGCGGCTGTGCTGAGAAAGGAGGAGAACGCCGATGAAGAAGCTGAAGAAAATACTGCTGATTAACTGGCTGTATTTCGACAGGGAGCTGATCGAGGTAGGGGACGTGAACTTTCTGACCGGCAGGAACGGCGCCGGCAAGTCCACCGTCATCGACGCGCTCCAGATCGTGCTCCTCGGCGAGACCAACGCGCGGAACTTCAATCTCGCCGCGAACGAGCGCTCGCAGCGCACGCTGGACGGCTATCTGCGCGCCGACATGGATGAGAACAATCCGCGCTCGCGCCGCGGAAAGGATTTTTCGAGTTATATCGCCTGCGAGTTTTATGATGATGCGGAGCGCAGCAGCTTCGTGTGCGGCGTCATGTTCGACTGCCGCCGCGACGGCAGCCGCCGTGACCATTTCTTTATCTACACCGGCACGCTGCCGGAAAACTGCTTCATCGAGAAAGGGGAGGCCATCGACCTGCCGAGCCTGCGCCGCTTTCTCAAGGAGAACTGCCGCCGGGCGGAGGTCTGCGAGACCCAGTGGGAATACCGCCGCAATCTGCTCTCGCGCTGGAATGTACATACCGAGCAGGTGTTCCGCATGCTGAAAAAGGCGGTCTCCTTCCGCCCAATCGTCGATATCCAGCAGTTTATCACCGAGAATATCTGCGATGTTCCGGACAAGCCGGACATCGAGGCGATGCAGCAGAATATCCGCGACTACAAGCGTCATGAGCAGATGGCGCAGCGGCAGGGGGAAAAGCTCGCCGCGCTGAACGAGATCGCGAAGCTGTACGGGGAGATGCGGGACACGGCCGGGCGCTGGAAGCTCGAGTCGTTTCTTGTGCACTGGTCGCGCAGCGAGACGCTTCAGGCGCAGATCGACGGCCGCGAGCAGGAAAAGCGCACGTGCAGCGAGGAACGCGCGGCGGCGCAGCAGAAGATCGACTGTCTGGCGGCCGAGGTACAGCAGAAGGAGGCGCAGCGGCAGGAATACATCCGCAAAAAGGACAGCAGCAATGCCTGCCGGGAGCTTGAGGAGCTGGACAGGGCAGGCCGCCGTCTGCTCGACGAGCAGGAAAAGCTGACGCGCAGGCTGGAGAACGAGGCGCTCGAGATCAAGCGCGAGGCGCTGCGTCTGGAGCATCTCGGAGAAACGGTCCTGAGCTGGGACGAGAAAGGCTCCCTCGACGCCGTCTGCGCGGCGGCGCAGCAGGTGCGCGGCGCATATGAGCCGCTGAAGAGCGGCGAAATGAGCATTTTCGCGCAGCCGCAGAGCGTGTTCGAGGCGGCGCAGGAGGCGACGGACGCGCTGATGAACGCCATGCAGGAGGCTTCTCACCGGCTCGGAGACCGTCTCACGGAGGCGCGGGAGCAGCTCGGAAAGAGGAAAAAGGTGCTCGCCGGTCTGCGCGATAACGTCAAGGACTATCCGCGCGGCCTGCTGGCGTGCCGGTCGCGGCTCGAGAGCGAGCTTGCGCAGCAGGTCGGCTCGCCGGTCGCCGTCAACATCCTCGCGGATGTTCTCGAGATCGCGGACGAGGCATGGCGCGGCGCGGTCGAGGGCTATCTCGGCAGTCAGAAGCTGTATTTCCTTGTCGAACCGGCGTATTATCCGCAGGCGCTGCGCCTTTACGACAGTATCAGGCGCGACCCGAAATTCCGCGCCTTCGGCCTTGTCGACATCGGCAGCCTGCGCGAAAAGGAGCAGCTCCGTCCGATGGACGGCAGTCTTGCCGGAAAGGTCGAGACCGAAAACCCGCTCGCGCGCACCTATGTGGACTATCTGCTCGGGCGCGTGAAGTGCTGCGCGTCGGTCGACGGGCTGCGGCAGTACAGGACCGCGATCACGGCGGAGGGCATGCTGTATCAGGGTTATGTCGCCCGTGCGCTCAGCCGCGAGAGGATGGATGACGCCTTTATCGGCCGCTACGCGGTCACGCTGCGCATCCGCCGTCTCGAGGAGGAAACGGCGCAGCTCGAGGACGAGCTTGCACGCAGGGAGCCGGTCTTTTCCGTACTGTCCCGGCAGAAGCAGCCGCTCCTGCTGCCGTATTTCGTGCAGAAGGTCGTGCCCGAACGGCAGGGCGATTACCTGCGCGTCGAGGAGATACGCGAGGAAAATGCGGCGCTCGAGGAGCAGCGCGGGCATATCAATCTGATGTGGATCGAGGAGCAGGAAGCGCTGATCGAGCGCCTGAGCGGGGAGATCCATGCGCTGAGCCGGCAGAAGGAGGAGCAGATCTCGCTCCGCGGTCAGCTCGACGAGCGCATCCGTCAGCTGACAGATGAGATCCTGCCCGGACAGTACCGCGAGCAAAGCGAGATGCAGACCTTGCTCGAGAGGGAGTACACCGAGGCGTACCGTGATGAAACCGGCGTGCCGCGTTACCGCATGGAGCTTGCGCGGCTGAAAAAGCCGGAAAATGTGCTCCATGCGTTTTCCGAGAGCCGTGAGCAGGCCGAGAAGGACACGGAGACCGCGCGCAGCCGTCTGTTCGCGGCGCGCCGCGCGTATGCCGAGCGCTTTGCGCCGTGCCCGTTCCGCGCGGAGGCGCTCGACAACGACGAATTCGACGCGGAGCGCCGTGCGCTCGAGGAGAGCGAGCTGCCGCGTTACCGCCGCAAGATCAGGGCGGCGCGCGAGAGCGCGATGGAGCAGTTCCAGAACGACTTCCTCTCCCGGCTCAAGAGCAGCATCGAGCAGGTGCAGGCACAGGTGAGAAATCTGAACCGGGCGCTGCGGCAGGCGCAGTTTGGCACGGACAGCTATCAGTTCCGCGTCGACCGCAGTCCGGATTACGCGGATTACTACGACATGATCATGGCGCCCGAGCTGATGGAGGGCGATATTACGCTGTTCTCCGCGCAGTTTCAGGAGAAATACGGTCCGCTGATCGACAGGCTGTTCAGCCAGATCACGATGGCGGACGATACGCAGCCGAGTGCCCGCAGGCAGAGCGAACTGCAGGAAAACATCGAGCGCTTCACGGATTTCCGCACCTATCTGAAATTTGACCTCGAGACCACAGACCAGAACGGCTCGAAGCAGCTGCTTTCGCAGACCATGGGCACGAAATCGGGCGGCGAGACGCAGACGCCGTTTTATATTTCGGTCCTCGCCTCCTTCGCGCAGCTCTACCGCGTCAGCGATACCTCGAGTCTGGGCAACACCGTGCGGCTCGTGGTGTTCGACGAGGCGTTCAACAAGATGGACAGCGAGCGCATCGTGGAAAGCGTGCGCCTGCTGCGGGGGATGGGGCTTCAGGCGGTCATCTGCACGCCGCCGGACAAGGTCGCAGACCTCATGCCGATCGCGGACCGCACGCTGCTGGTCGACAAGCAGAAATACCGTATGCACATCCTGCCGTTCGGCAGGGAGCTCGCGCAGGAGTAAGAACCGCGCAGGCGCATCAAAACCGGGGACAGGCTCCCCGGTTTCAGTCTGGCGATAAAGTCCGTTTTCGCGATGTTGACGATGCCGCGCGGCAGCGCGCATGAAATAATGTTTGCGGAGCAAATATATCAAAACCGGGGGCGTGTACCTCGGTTTTGATGCGTCTGGAGGGAGAAAGTTTCCGCATGGGAACTTTCGGACGACTCGTGTTCT
>ENA-ORSQ01001152-ORSQ01001152.1-human-gut-metagenome-genome-assembly--contig:-NODE-1152-length-14733-cov-5.599537_pt1 | contig 14733 bp, 10 predicted proteins | sample MGYA00241900_ERZ509164 | MGnify/ENA primary metagenome ERZ509164 (study PRJEB26280, sample SAMEA2338807) | human gut metagenome | biome: human gut; feature: human-associated habitat; material: faeces...
TTTATCCCAATCTGACCGGCACAGAGAACCTGCGTATCTTTGCTACTCTGCGGGGTGTACCAAATAATCATGCCATAGTTGATTGTCCGATTCTGTTCCTTACAGCTAAAACAATGGAAAATGATATTACTTTTGGTCTTGGCCTGGGGGCGGATGACTATCTGACGAAGCCTTTTCGCATCCCGGAGCTGCGGGCCAGAGTAAATGCCCATATACGCAGGGAACAAAGGGAACGCCATAGCAGCCTGAACTTTGAACGCATAAGAATAGATTTATCAGCTAAAACAGTACAGGTAGACGGAGAAATCATATCCCTTACCAAAAGCGAATATATGATCTGTGAATTTCTTGCCCGTAATAAAGGACAGGTGTTTACACGGGAACAGATTTATGAGGCTGTTTTCAGTTTGGACGGAGAAAGTGATAATTCCACGATTGCCACTCACATTAAGAATATCCGGGCGAAACTGAACCAGTATTGTATTCAGCCGATCACAACTGTATGGGGGATTGGGTACAAATGGGAATGAAAAAACAGTCATCACTGAAAACAGCCTTTTGGCACTTTTTATTTAAGTTGTTTGGTGGTTTGCTTGGCACAGTTGCTGTTCCGTTTCTGCTTATGAACATCAGCACGGCTTTAGGGGTTACCACATACGGAGATTATTCGGAAATACGGTCAAATGAGCTTGCATCGGTTCTTGCAGCTACGCCAGATTTATCTGAAGTTGAAATTCCAATGGGAATTGAATATGTGCTGTTAGACAAAAGCTATCAGATTATCGAAACTACTTTAGATGAAGGTGAGCTGGAACACGCTATGCGGTATGCGACTACAGGTGTTATCGACCAGAACCTGAAAAAAAGATACCTGCTTGTCACTCGTGAAAATGAGTATGTTGTCCTGCAATACTATATTGGTGCTCAATATACAAATGAGTGGATGAATACGCATTTGCCGTCTCCAGATATATTGTTGATTATTTTGATTGCAGCGGGAGGAATTTTTGTTTGTCTGTTCTTGACAACCAGATTTGCTAAAAAGTTACGATTGTAGCTTGATCCTTTGTATGAAGCAACTTCGGAAGTGGCAAAGCAGAACCTTGATTTTGAGGTTGGACATTCAAACATCAAAGAATTTGAAGATGTGCTACTTTCTTTTTCTCATATGAAAGAAAGTCTGAAAGCTTCTTTGGAGCAACAGTGGGAAGCCGAGCATATGCAGAAAGAACAAATTGCTGCGCTTGCCCACGATTTGAAAACGCCCCTAACTGTTATTCAGGGAAATGCTGATCTTATCAGCGAAACAGAGCTGGATGAGGAACAGCGTTTATATGCGGAATATATCAGCAGTAGTTCCGAACAGATGCAGTTATACATTCGGACGCTGATTGATATTTCACGGGCAGCGTCCGGCTATCAGCTTCACATGGAGGATATTGATGTGCTTTCCTATGTGGAACAGTTGCGGGGGCAGATCGATGCCCTGTGCCAGACGAAAAAAATCGGATTGCAGATGGAATTAGAACACTTGCCAGATGTACTGTCTGCGGATAAGTTGCTGTTAGAACGAGCGATTATGAATGTGATAAATAATGCAATGGATTATTCCCCGCAGGACAGTTCCATTCATATCTCGATAATAGGCGGTAAGCAGCATCTGAAAATCACGGTAACAGATGCTGGTCCTGGATTTTCGCAGGAAGATTTGCTGCACGCTAAGGAACAGTTTTACATGGCAGATCACAGCCGTAGCTCTAATATGCACTTTGGAATGGGTCTGTTTATCACAAAATCCATTGTCCAGCAGCATGGAGGACAGCTTGATTTGAGCAATTCCGAGAAGACAGGCGGCGCACAGGTTACAATTTCAATTCCATATTGATTTTATGGGTAGCTTTTAAGCTGCCCATTTTTCAAATCTTTATAAAATCTTCAAAATTGTATTTTACGATAATCCTATAAGAAATTGGTTGCCCACGAGGGCGGTATTATAGGAGGATATCGTTATGTCAATTTTTGTTATTCATAGTACCATGGGCTATACCAATTAAAAAAGCCTTGCCACTCCTCTGGAGGGATGACTATCTATCAGTATTCCATCGTTCTAACTATACCATTGAACTAAGTACAAAAAACGGAGCAAATAGTTGTGTAAGAGAGACTGAAAATAATAAATAATATTTTCTTCCAACCAGTTCTGTAATAAAATTAAACTTTAACGAGATTAAAAATGAGGGTAAAGGTCACAGAAGAATATTAATCTTTAAGGTAAGAAAGATATGTAGGTGTTACGAAAGTTTACAACAAAAGAAGGAGTTTTAGTTCTATATATAGCGTTTGGTGGTGTCGCAATTCGAAGTAGAATTGCGACACTTTTCTTTTTGTGGACAGAATTCTGGTTTTTAATCCTTTTTCTATGTGAGAGGGCAAGATCACCGCCACTCCGATTTGATTTCAAAAAATTCAGATCGGAGGTAAAGAAAGGTGATATTTCATAAAGCGAGTGAAGAACGGAAATGGAAACAATGGAAGGAACAAGAAGAACGGATTTTACGGGAATCTGGTGTAAGTGAGAGTGTGATTCAAAGACTTCGGGAACTGGATTGGCAGGATTTTAATACAGAGCGAAGATATTGGGAACATTTTTCACCAAATCAGGAAGAGCTATATACCAAAGAGCTGGAAGAGCAATCTCCTGTGGCACTCACGATCCAACAGTTACTTGACAGCGTGGAAAATGAACAACTGCTGCAGATTCTTCTGGAATCGGATAAGAAAACCTTGCAGATTTTACTGCTGAAGATGTGGGGATTTTCTATCCAGGAGATTGCAGAGCAGACAGGTATCCCGAAAAAGACGATTTATACACGAATGGATCGTCTGAAGAAAAAAATTAAAAAATTTTTGAAAGGGTGAAGAAAAAAGGCGGTTTTCATCGGCTCTATATATGAAAGGGGTAATAGGCCCTCGTTCCTTGACAACCGCATACCAGCATTACAGGTACGTTCCCAAAGATAGAAGCGTGACAGTATAAGCGCCAGGACGGATGGGGGCAAGCACTGCAGGATTGTTATGACAAGGTCTGTACCAAGACTAGGGCGGATCATTTCGTAAGAAAACTGTCAGTGCCTGTTCTCATTCTGAGCGAGTCCTTATAGCTGTGAATGGACTTTCGCAGGTCTTTCGCCAGGATCATCTGCGGGGGATAATGATACGAATTTCTTCCCACAAGGAAGAGGATGGACTCCAAGTTGTAATCAGCAAGACTTTCAGAAAATCTGCGAGCGATGCGAAGCGAAGCATCCGCCTGTAATGTTCCCTGCCATAGATGTGGTGCGGCAGCCGGGGAGTCGAGGACAAATACGGTGCTAAAGAAAAAACGATAAGAAATCAAAAAGAGTGTGTCGTTGATATCAGATATATGCGGCTGTGGGAGATCCTACAGCCGTATCCTTGTGGTATTAACGTCATGCGGAAAGAAGAAACAATATGTTTTACAAAGTTGAATATCAAAAGAGAGCGCATCAGGAAGTAGAGAAGATTTTCCGGGTGCTGCTTCCGGAACAGGGACTGGCGGTCAGGGAAGAACAGATCCGCTTGTGCCATGAAATGTTAGATACCTTGCTGGGAGAAAGAATTGCGCTGTGTGACGCAGGGGTAGGAATTGGCAAGACGTATGCCTATCTGGTAGCTTGTGTGTTGATGCGGAAATATTCCATACTAATGGAACGAAACAGCCTGCCAAAACAGCATCCGGTGGTAGTATCCACTTCCAGCATTGCCTTGCAAAAAGCGATCTTGTCCGAATATGTTCCGTTTTTATCAAGAGTTTTGGTAGAACAGGGCATTATTCAGACACCACTTCGGGCAGTGGTACGGAAAGGAAAAGAACATTTTGTCTGTGATAACAGGCTGGAACAAAGAATCGAGGCTATCCGTTACAAGCAGAAGAACGCAGTCCAAAGAGAAGCACTGCTGTCTCTGCGGAAACATTATGATATGGATATCGTAAAGGATTTGAGTGGGTTTGACAGAAGGTTGGTGTGTGTGCCGAAGTTCTGTCCAAGGGAATGTCCAGGCAGACAGATGTGCCGCTATCAGAGGTATCTGGAAGAATCCAAGAAACAGGATGTGTTCCTTCAGATTTGTAATCACAATTATTTACTGGCAGATGCATTCCACCGGAGGGAAGAGTATAAACCATTGCTGGCGGATTACCGGGCTTTGGTAGTGGATGAAGCGCATAAACTTCCGGAGGCGGCTAGGCAGATGTTTGGGAAGAATTTATGTATGGATGATATCCGGGAGATTGCTTATTATCTGGAACGGGAACATCAAAATGTGGAAGCCCGAACTTTAAAAACCGGGATGTATAGTATTTTTACGATTATCAGGGAAAGTCACATGTTTTCCCATGGTATAAAGGAAAATTTTCAGTTGACCGGAGAATGCGAATTTTGTTTATGGGAGGGAATCCAGATGATTGAAAGAATGATGGAACAGCTAAAAGGAGTAGTGCCAAAGTGGGTGTTAAACAGGCTTCAGGAGGCAAAAGAAGTACTGGAGTGTTTTTTACAGAAAAATTCTAAGTATGTACTCCATCTGCGTATGGATAAAGAAAAGATTCCGGTCTTATGCGCAGCCAGCCGGGAGATTCCACAGCTCTTGCGGGAAATGCTTTGGGATCGGGAGCAGGCACTGTCTGTTATTTTGACCAGTGGAACTTTGAAAGCAGGAAAAGGATTTGCACGTACTTTGCAGATGACCGGACTGGAAGGACGTACAGATGTACAGTCTTATGTGGCAGAATCCCCGTTTGCGTATGAAGAAAACTGTCTGTTATATCTTCCAAAAACTTTGCGGAAGTGTAAAAGGGGAAGCAGGGAAGAAGTTGAGATGGTGGCAGGCCAGATCCATTCCCTGATCTGTTCTACTTACGGGCATACGCTGGTCTTGTTCACTTCCTATACATTGATGGGAAGCGTGTACCAGATATTAAGGGATGGGATTCCCTTTCCGATGGTAGAAGTATGGAGACATTCCCAGGAAGAGATCCTGCGGTTTAAGACGATGGAGAATGCGGTGCTGTTTGCAGCCGGCTCCTGTTGGGAAGGGGTGGACTTTCCGGGGGATATGGTATCTTCGCTGATTATTGTGAAGCTGCCTTTTGCAGTGCCAGATCCTATCAGCGAGGCGGAGAAAGAAACCTATGAATCATTGGAAGATTATATCCAGGCGATCATTGTGCCGGATATGCAGAAGAAACTGCGGCAAGGGTTTGGACGTGCCATCCGGACAGAAACAGATACCTGTGTGGTTTCTATTTTAGATTTTCGGGCTGTAAAAGGCGGAAAGTATCATGAAGATGTGATGTGTGCCCTTCCACCCTGTCAGATGGCTGAAGAATTGAGAGAGGTGCAGGATTTTATCCGCAGCCGGAAAGGCGTGGAATATTATCTATAACAGGAAAAATCCCCTTTCCAGCCTTGTTGCTTGTGCTTCATTTTTGGACATTTTTACAGGAAAAGTTTAGTACAGTTTTTGAGGTGGTTTTGGAGGGATTGTTGGTATTGATGAATAGCTATTTTGGCATGAAGTGGATATACTGTGTATAGCGTTAGAGGAAAGGACGGTGAGCAAAATGGCACGATATGCAGTGGAACATATCTGGGAAGGGAAAAAGGAGTATTTCTTGATCCGGGATCACCAGAGCTGGCAGATGGTGCTGCTTCCGTCAAAATATCTGACGCATTTGATCAGAGCAAACCGTTCCCCGAATACTGTTGGCAGAAGGGCAAAATCCATTCGGTTTTACTTGGAATATCTGAATGAAACAGAATTGGAACTGTCCCAAGTGGCGGAACAGGAATTCCAGGAACAATATGAACATTATGTGGGATTTCTCCACTGGTTGAAAGCTGGAAATCATTTGAATGACAAGAAAGAGAAACTGCCAAGCAATAAAACCTGTAATGCGTATTTAAAAGACGTGTTCAGGTTTTTCTGCTTTTTAGAACTGGAAGCAGATATGGAAAGACTGAAGGTGTTATATTATGACAGCTTTACCACCCATGATTCTATCGGCGTGAAAAGAAAACTGCGGTTCCGGTCATTCAATGGATATCTGAAAGAGGAAGAACGAAATGTCCGTCCGGCAGAGCATAATGAGATTTTAGAACTTTTGAAGCAGTGTACCAATTGCAGGGATCAGCTTCTTATCATGCTGCTGGCAGAGACAGGATACCGGATCGGTGAGATTCTAGGTGTGAATTATACCAGGGATATTGATTATGAGCGACATACTATCCGGGTATTTTTCCGGGATGACAATGAGAACAGGGCAAGGGCAAAGAATGCCGCCTACAGAAAAGCTAAGATTAGTGATGCCACCTTTCAGTTTTTACTGTTTTATCTGTCAAAATACCGGGAACTTCTGCAGCATCAGCAGATGTTGTTTGTAAACATCGAAGGGGAGACGAAAGGGAAAGCATTGCAGGTGGATGCGGTCTACCGAATGTTGGAACGGATGGAGAAAAAAACGGGTATCCATACGACACCCCATATGTTGCGGAGATATTTCGGGAATATGAGACGGGATGCCGGATGGCCGCTGGAAATGATCAGTGAGGCGTATGGACATAAACACACCGACACGACCATCAAATATCTGAACATTGTAGATGACCAGCTTATGGAAGCCAGCGACCAATATTATGCAAAACATTCCGTACTTTATGATGTGGAGAAACTCCTGTAGGAGGTGAAGGACATGCCCGCTTATCAATTATATGTATATGAAGATCAGAAAAAGCGGGAAGCACTGGAACAAAAAATCTGTGAGCAGGTGGATGCCTGTACAGAGGTAAATGGGAAAATACGAAACCGGGTAAAGAAGTTCCTGATAGAAGAGGGAATTACTGATATTTCGGAGATGAATGCAGCTCTAAGAGTCCGGTATGAAGGGTATCTGGAAAGAAACGAAACCGTTCATGTACCGATTACCTGCCTTCGGGGATTCGACAGAATTTTCCTCCATCGGATGAAGGAAGAACTAAAAACGCTGGCAGGACAGAGAAAATATACTACAGAGTATCGTGATCAGTGGTTGTGCTTAACCCATTATCCGGATGTGGAAGTTGCAGAATCCTTTCTGACGAGTAAAGATGGGAAGGAACTGGTATGGAATTTTACTCTGGAGTGTCCGAGAAAGTTGAAAATGCAGATTTTTACGGTATTGAAAGAGGTGATCCATACCTATGAAGGCTGGACACGAAAAGAAAAATTGCTGGTACTGCAAAGATTATATCAATTTTGTGTAGTGAATCAAGTGTCTGACATTGAAACCATGACGCTGGAGGAAGAACAGAAGTTTGCTTTGAAACTCTCGGAAGATTTGGGTGAAAAAAAGAAAAATGCTGTGTTTGGTATTTTGCGGATGAGCAGAAAAATTCTGTTTTTACAGGCTCCGGAAATCAATTGGAATGCGAATGTGTGGTTTTTAGAACGCTTCCATTTTTCTAAAGAACGGATAAACCCCAGCAAACCTGTAGAGCTGGTGTCTTTTAAAGAAGTGACAAATTTGGAGAATCAAAAGATTTTGCAAAAATATTTGCGGTATCTGTTTGGAATCACAGATTTATGTATCAGCACCATCCGAATCAAGCTACTGGAACTTCGTACATTTCTGGTATATTTTAATGGAGAAGAAAAGCCAATCTATGAAGTGGAGGCAGAGAAAATTCAGAGATATCTGGAATCTATTCAAAGACAGGATACTCGTGAAAAAACAGCAAATGGAAGAATTTTTATGATCCTGCAGTTTTACAACTTCCTCGTAGTAAAAAGATATCTGAAAAAGATTCCCTTCCGGTATGAATATTATCTTCAGAAAGAAGTGCATGTCCACAATGACCGCAGCGTACCAGAAGGAGTATATACGGAAATTTTGTCTAAGCTGGCAGAATTCCCAGAACATCTTCGACTGATGTTCCTTCATCTATGGTGTACCGGAATCCGGGGAAGCGAAGTGTGTACCCTGACAGGTGATGGTTATGAAGAAAAGGATGGAGATTACTGGCTGAAGGTCTATCAGGTAAAAATGAAAACTTATAAGCGGATTCCCATTCCGGAAGCATTGTACAAACTGGTACAGGTGTATAAAAAGAAATATCAGATTGGACCGGAAGAATATCTGTTTCAGAATCAGACAGGAGGCGCTTTCCGTTATGGAACCTTCCGGTATCAGATGCTGAAATACTGTGAGAAATATCAGATTGCAAACGGGGAATATATTTTCAAATCCCATGATTACCGCCATAATCTGGCTACGCTGTATTATGATAGCGGAATTTCCCTCCAGGCAGTGCGGGATTATCTGGGGCATGAATATGAAGAAATGACCAGACAGTATGTGGACTATATGCCAAAGAAACTGGAAAAAGCCAGTGAAGCATACTTCCAGGAAGAAACCCACAGCTTTGCGGCGGAACTGATGAAAGGAGAGTTCCATGGATGAAAAATTATATCTAACAGATTTGAACTGCTATGCCAGAGCAGATGAAAAACAGAAAAAGAATGTAAAAGAATCCCATTGTTTTGATTTTGGTCTGCTTCCAACAAAAGGACTTCAAAAAGAATTTCGTTCATTTATTGAGAATCGAAGTAGACAATGTGCATTGGGAACGATGATACAGGAACGAGTAATCTATCAGAGATTTTGCAGAATGGTAAAGGATCAGCGCATCCAGGCAGACAGCCTGCATGAACTGGAGTGGGAACAATGGCTGTTAAAAATCCGAAGCTGGCTCCTGGAACATGGACAGAAATTGACAATGCAGAAAGTCAGCGTATATGGGAAAGAAAAGATAATTCCATCAAGCCTCATCACTTATGCGCGGAAGGCATATCAATTTACAAAAGAGGAAGAGGAACAGGATGAAATTGAGAAAGATATCTGGAAATTAGAGAATCTGGACATTCCTTATAAAAAGAACCTAATTAAAAATTATCAGACTTTGAATTTCACAACGATTATTCAAACGGATTTGCGAGAAGAAACGAAAAAAGCAGTTTATGAGCATTTACATCATGAAGCGATTGCAACGATCAGCAAAGAAATGACAGCCATCCGGAGGTTATCCAAATATTTGAAAGAAAAATATCCCGACATTCATTCCGCAGAAGAATTGGATCGGGAACTGTTGGAAGAATATCTGACATACCTTGCAACAGAAGCAGAGGGCGTGAACAATTACCGCATGGATCTGACAAGACTCCGAGGGATATTGGAAACCATCGGGAAGTTATATGGATATCCACATCTGGAAAGTTTATTCCTGACCAGTGATTTTCCAAAACAGGTACAGCCTAAATTGAAATCTTATTCAGACAGTGAGCTTATTCGTTTTAATGCAGTGCTTGCAGAACTGGATGAACAGATTGAGCGACTCATGGTCATTCACCAAATGTTAGGGACAAGAATCTCCGATACGTTAACTCTTCAGAGGGACTGCTTGTATCGCCAGAATGGGCATCCCATGATTCAGATCAGACAGATGAAAACAAACACATTTGTGAAACCCATCAGTGCAGAATTGGAACTGCTGATCGAAAAAGCAATTGAGTACACTGAGAAAATGTATGGGGATACGATTTACATTTTTGTAGATGAGAAAAATACCCGGAAACCTTTGCAGTACAATACCGTTCAAAATAGAGTGATGGACATTATTCAGAAAAAAGACCTGCGGGATGATAACGGCGAATTATTCGGCTTTGGAACGCATATGTTCCGCCATGTGTATGGAATCCGCTTGACAGAGATGCATCTGGATGATTGGACTATCGCAAAACTACTGGGGCATACATCGGTAAAGAATGTGAAATTTTATCGAAAGATGAGTCTTCAGATCATCGCAGATGAAACAAGAGAAATCAGAGCAGAGATGAGCCGGATGATCCGGGCGAACCTGGCAGGATGGGGGAAAGAGTATGAGCAAATATGATAAGATGCTGGAGGTCAATCATAAGCAGAGTGTGGAAAAAATCCAGCGGGCAAAATTGGCAATTCAGGAGATGATTGAAGAAGAGGATAAAGTGACCGTTCCCAAACTGATGCAAAAGACCGGACTGTCCAGAGGATTTTTTTATAAGAACCCGGAAGTGCGAAAGGCAGTAGATCGTGCCTTGCAGCTGCAGGCTGGCATGGTAGATAAGAGAAGAAAGATTTTAGATATGGCAATGGACAACCGTATCCTGCAATTAGAACAGCAGGTGGCAAAACTAAAAAGAGAAAATGAGACATTACGGAAAGAAAATGAAGCAATGCGAAAAGCATTGAATAAAAGAGATTTGAATTTGATCAAGAATTTTTAATGAAGAAAATAATCAGCGGCTGGCAGGGGCGTGAAGAACGTGCCTGCTGGTAGTTGTGGGGATAAAGCAAAATGGAAAGAGAAGTAAGACTTTCCATTTTGTTATTTAGATATTTCATGATACAATAGTGCTATAAGTTAAATTTGAGGGAGGGATTTCTACGATAGTACTTTTGGAAAAATTTCGTGAAGTAATAAATAAAAGAATACAAGAGAAAAAGAAAAATGAATTTACAGACTTGGCGCCCATTGATGATATTGAAAATGGAGCTGAATATTTAAAAGCATTACATTGGGCGATAAAGAAAAAGAAAGTTAAAAATATTGCACTGGCAGGTCCATATGGTGCAGGAAAGAGTAGTATCATTGATACATATTTGAAAAAACATAGAATGATTAGAAATAAATCTCTTCGTGTTTCAATGGCAACTTTTGTTGAAAATGAAACTGATGAGAACGGGAATCCTAAGAAAATTTCATTGGGACAAGATGAAATAGAATTAGGAATTTTGAAGCAATTATTTTATAAAGTCAATTATAAAAAGATACCGCAGAGCAGATATCGGAAGCTGCACAAAATTAATTGGAAACGTGTCTGGGGATATTTGGTTTTGATATTTTTAATTTTGGGAGTGATGGAATTTATATTTTTTCCAGATACTTTTCAAATGATAATCGAAAAAATAGAAGAGGCAGGTGGAAAATTTGGATTAAAAGGAATGGTTTCGGATATTATTTTCCTTGCTTTTTGTGTGGGAATATTGGCAATTATTGCCCGAACATATCGTTTGGTGCTGTTTCGTTTTAAAGTAAATGAAGTAAAATTGCCAACAGAGACAGTTGTGAAAAATTCTGAAACTGCAGCGGAAACTGTATTTAATAAAAATATGGATGAAATTGTATATTTTTTTGAAGAGACAAAGTATAGAATTGTGTTTTTTGAAGATCTAGATCGTTTAGAAGATCCATCTATTTTTATCCATCTTCGGGAATTGAATACATTATTGAATAATTACGATGGGATTAAGGGGCGCATCGTTTTTGTTTATGCTATTAGAGATGATATATTTACGGACACAGACAGAACAAAGTTCTTTGAATTTATTATTCCTGTAATCCCAATTATAAATTCTACGAATTCAGGGGAAATCTTTTTACAAAAACTTGAGGAATCTGAAAAGAAAGGGATTGTTCATGAAATCTCACAGGAATTTATATTAGACGTATCTCCATATGTTGAAGATATGCGAATTCTTCAGAATATATACAATGAGTTTGTCATCTATAAGGAAACGATTCGTACTGATCAGGAACTGAAATTGTCAGATGAAACAATGATGGCATTGATTATTTTTAAAAATTTGTATCCACGGGAGTTTGCAGAACTTCAAATGGAGAGAGGAGTTGTGAAACAAGCTTTTGAGGATAAGCAAAGATATATCTCTGGACAATGTATGAAATGGCATAATGAAGTTGATGAACTTACACAGGAATTAGAAAAATATCATGATGACTGTTTAGAACACATAAAAGAACTTAAAACAGCTATGCTTGGTGCTATGGTGAATTGGCAAGGCATTCCATATAGTATTAATAAAAGCTATTGGGATAAATGTTCAGTAAGTAAAATAATGGAGGATTCGTTTGAATTATCGAAACTTGCGGAATTAAAAGATGTTGAAATTGAGTATTATACATGGAGTTGTTTCCAGTCGGAAAAATCTGTGAGTGATTTTCAAGAAGTTTTTCAACTATATTATGAAAGAATTAAAAATTTTCAATTTATCCAAGAAAAAGGTGTTAGTTCAATAAAGAGTGAAATTGAAGATTTGAAGAAGAATGTACATGAACTTTCAGGCTGGTCACTTAAAAAGCTGATAGAAAAATTTGGAGTCCATAATGTACTATCTGAAAAAGTTGCTGAAAATAAATTGCTCGTATTTATGCTTCGAAGAGGATACATTGATGAAAAATACGCAAACTATATCAATTATTTTAAGGGGACAAGCATTACAAAAGAAGATATGAATTATATACTGGCAGTAAAAAATATGGAAAAGCTACCATATAATTATAATTTGACAAAAGTTGGAATGGTTATACAGCGTTTACAACCGTATGAATTCGAACAAAAAAGTATTTTCAATTTTATTCTTTTGGAATTTTTATTGTCTGAAGAGAATGAGAATGAAAAATGTATGATATTAATCGATCAATTATCTGATAGAACAGTGGAAAGCTGGGAGTTTATAGATGAATTTATTGAGCAAACTCAATATAAAGAGAGATTGATTCAATTATTAGCAATACGTTGGCCTGATATGTGGAATGATATTGTCCAGGATATATCGATAACATACGAAAGGAAAATTTTTTATTTACAGTTACTTATTGATAACGTGGATACAGAACGCTTATTTGTTTTAAATGACAATAATGAGATGAGTGGTTTTATAGAGGAAAATCCAGATATATTACAGCAGCTATCATCTATTCAAGATCAAAAGGTGATTTCCTTAATTGAAACACTTGGAATTGTTTTTACGAATGTTTCTATTGCAAATGTTTCGGAGGAAATTTTGAGATATGTTTTTGAAAATCAGTGCTATGAGTTAAATGATACGATGATACGTAGGATTGTGGAATTTGAAAATGATACAATGCTTTCTGGTTTAGATACTCGAAATTATACAACAATTATTTCACTAGGATATGAACCATTAATTAAATACATACAAGAAAATTTGAAACAGTATGTGAAGGAAATTATATTAGCACCTAATAATACTAAGGAAGATGTTGAACAGATTATGGATTTGTTAGAAAGAATGTTGGAAAATGCTCCAGAAGAGACCGAAATCTGTTTGGAATTAGTGAATCATGAAGAATTTTGCGTAGATGATATTTCTGAATGTTGTGGAAAGTTCGATTCTGATTTTGATAAGGACGTGAAAATTCTTTGGGATGAGTTATTGGATAAAGGAAAAGTAAGTCTGAAATGGGAGAATATCAAATGTTATTGGGACAGATATAAGATTACGCCAGAACTACTTCAATACATTGAAACAAATAGTGATCAACTTACATTTTTAGAGAATCAGTGTTTAAATGAAGTGTTTGCCGAAGAACTTATTACAAGTACAATTGATGATTCTGCTTTTGAAAAACTATTACCTCAGTTGGAATTAGAATTTGATATTCCAATAGAGAAGGTTGAGAGACAGAAAGTTGGAATTTTGATTAAGAAAAAATATATTCCTTTTGATGTTAATAAATATGGTGAAATTAAAGATGCCTATCCTGATTTATGTCCAGATTTTATTTTGTATAATCAAGCGGAATATATGGAAGTAATGGAAAAGATTCCAATGGGAGAAACATTATTAGAAACACTATTGCTTTCGCCTATTCTCGACTTTTCTAATGCAGAAGTTCTGTTGGATGCTTTTGGAGAAAATTATATGACTGCAAAAATTGCTGAAAACTTAGTTGATTCAAATGTGACGATTAACAAATCGATATTTACAGCAGCCTGGGAATATGTAGATGAAAAAGGGAAAAAGACGTTGATGTTTAAATGCCTTTCGATTTTAGAAGCGGCTGATTTTGAAAATTGTTTTTCAGAACTTTCACAATGGTATTCAGGATTTTGCGATAGAAGTAAAAAACATAGCGTTGAATTACCTAATAACGAAGAAAGCCAAAGGCTTGCTAAACGATTACAAGAAGTATCGTACATTACAAGTTACAAATTACAAGAAAAAGAAGTCTATGATTCTGTTACGGAAACAAAAAAGAAAAAGAGTACTTTTGTGTGTTGGATAAAAGCAATCAAAGGATAAAAGAAAATTTTTCATAGTATTTAAGGGAGATCAAGGTAGGGTATAAGAGCCCTGCCTTTTTCTGAAGAGAAGTGTACACAGTACACAAATGTACATACCGTTAAAGCCCCTATTTTCAAGGCATAATGGGATAGGGGTACAGTTTACGGATGAGCCGACCGGAAACCTCGATTCCAAGTCCGGAAAGATTGTGATTGATGCATTGAAGGACATTAATGAACATATGGGAAAGACGATTATTATGGTCACACATGATCCGCAGATGGCAAGCTATTGCAGCCGGCTGATCCTGTTGAAAGATGGTGTGATACTGGAAGATCTGAAGAACAGTGGGGATCAGGAGGCATTTTATCAGGAGATTCTTGAGAAAATGAAAGAGTTGTAAAAGATTCACAAAAATTGAGCATTTCTAAATTACATATTGAAAACAGAAATAGTATATCAGGAAAAGTTATTGAAAGAATTTGAAATTTAACAATATCAAAATAAAGAATATGTACAAGACTAGCCATTAT
>ENA-ORSQ01001154-ORSQ01001154.1-human-gut-metagenome-genome-assembly--contig:-NODE-1154-length-14717-cov-3.055790_pt1 | contig 14717 bp, 9 predicted proteins | sample MGYA00241900_ERZ509164 | MGnify/ENA primary metagenome ERZ509164 (study PRJEB26280, sample SAMEA2338807) | human gut metagenome | biome: human gut; feature: human-associated habitat; material: faeces...
AATATAACTTTTTTTCGAGTAATCAATTAATGCCTCTCTTGTAGCAGTATTCGTTGTTAAAATAAATTTATTTAAAATTTTTGCTTCTTCTACTACCATTGGATATCCTTCAAAATTCGATAACAAACAAAAGAAATCGGCCCTCTTCACAAATGGATATGGGTTGTTCCTTGCACCTAATAGCTTAAAAGTTTCTTCTACGTTTTCTTCGTAAATCTGTTTTTCCAAGCTTTCCTTTAGTGGTCCGTCACCTATTACAAAAATTTTATGCTTATATCCTTGCTTTATAAGTTTAGAATGAACTCTTATCAGTCTTTCTATTGCTTTTTGACTTACAAGTCTTGAAACTTGAACTATTATTGGTCCATCATTTTCTTCTGTTGCAAATACTTTCTTATCTTGTTCTATTAAGTCCTTCTCTGCTAATTTTAGTATTCTTTCACTATTAATGTAATTGTTAATTACTTTTTCATGAGGTAAGTCCATGTCATCATACACTTTGTTAAACTTGTCTAAATTATCTATACTAACAAAAACAAGAGTATCAAATTTTTCATATATATTTCTGTCTAAGATTCTCTTAATTCTAGATTTTGGTCCTTTTCCAAAAACTTTAGAAATATCATTGTGAATCCATGCAATTTTAGTAGACTTTTTGTCTTTTACACTAAAAATTCTAGTAATAGGCCCCTCCAAAAAAGCGATTTGTGTAGAATATTCACCACTCTGAACATATTTTTTAAATATTTTTTTCTTTTCCAACAAGACTTTGATAGGTATTAATTTTTTCTTTAATTTTCCCATATCATTATACTTAAAATTGAATAGACTTATAAGTTTTATTTTAGAGTCAAGCTCTTTTTCTAGCTCTCCTCCAGCATAAATTGTAAAAATTGTAACCTCATACTTTGCTATAAGCTTATTTGCAACATCTACTAATACCCTCTCAGCACCTCCAAGTGTAAGACCAGTTATTCCAAAAATAATTTTTTTCATATTGTAGTTTTCCTCCACCATACAAATCCGATTTTCAAGTTATATTTTTAATCATTTTTTTATTTCATAAATCTTAATTTCATCATCTTCCAAATCTTTGCATCCATTAAATATAAGTGTTACAAGAACTATTATAATCATCATGCTTGATGAATTGAAAAATGTATATCCAGATAGAAATGATATGAATATGGCAAACCATAAGCCTAAAGTGCTCATCATAAATTCAATATTCATATTTTTTATTTTCTTTACTGCCATATAAGTTCCATACATTGCAATAGCTAAAAACGGCATAAAATATAAGAAAAATCCTATTACTCCAAAATTATATAAAAATGCTGGAACTTCCATTTCAAAAATCATCTCATAAAAATGTACCATATATCCATTACCGAAAAGTAGCATTGGAATACTGTCTTGATTTTTTATTAATCTACTATGGTATATAAATTGCAATGCTCTCATATTAGTATTTTGAATTTGCTTTTCATTTGCAATATCATATAATTCTAAGTAAGTTTTTTGCATACTCTCAGGCATATAGCCTTCATCAATTTCGTTATTTTTTATTTTCTTCACAATATCAACAATATCACCTGTTACATGAGCAGTTTTTCCAGTCATTGTATCTATAATTTGATTTTCTCTTTCTTGAAGGTCTTTTCTTCTTTCAATAGTTTTTGAGCCAAATGCAATTACTGCAATACCAATAACAACCAATGCAAGTAAAAATGCTGGCAGGGCCTTTTTGTTTAATTTGCTATTTTTTATCAAGCTGTTAATTATACAAATTATGCAGTACATCAGTATTACAATTATAAAGCCAAATAAACCAGTTCTAGTTCCTAGTAAAGTACATAAATATGCTCCAGCAAGAACTAATGTCATAAAAGTCCATATTCTAATTCCAGTTTTATTGTTTTTTCCTAAGTTTGGCAGAATAATAAACATTTCTAATAACATTATTGTACCTATACTATTTCCGGATTCAAACCATCCCTTATAACCAATTTGAACTTCACTATATGTATATGAAGATGTTCCTGTAATTAAAGAAATATACATAAGCACAATATATACTGTAAACGAGATTAGCACAGATAATTTCAATTTATTTATAATCTTTGTACCATCTTCATTTTTAAGCTCTTTTTCTCTATTTTTATAAACAAAGAAATAAATGTAAATAAATAAATTCATTATCATGAAAGTGTAATTAACCAAATACTGAATTTCTTGAGTTATACCTCCATATGCACATCCCGTACTCTTTTTATAAAATATGTAAAGATGGCATATTGCATATATAAAATACGTGCCTCCCGCCATAAGAATATAAGGCTTTAACTTATCTTTAAAAAATATATAACAAATTGCAATTATTGGTATAATTGGTCTTATAAATGTAGATATCGAAATATTAGTGTTAAAATAGTTTCTAAACAGGAAACTTGCAGCATCCAATATCGGACATATTATTATTAAAAAACACAATAAATTTTCTATTGTGATAATATTTTTCAAATTAAGCTTCTTTTCTTTTTTGATATTATCTCCCATAATTAATATCTTCCTCACTAAACATATATTGAGTTGAAAAAGCTAAAATGGTAATCTTTTTTCAACCCTTTTCGATTGTAATTTTTCAAGATTATTATATATACTAAACGCTAAAAAATCAAGCAAAAAAGCAGAACATATCATAAAAAGGTTTTAGTATAAAAATTACCATACTAAAACCTTTTCTTTTACAATTCTTCTGCAAATCTTCTTTCTAATTTTTTAAATACAAAATATCCAACAATGCAAAGAACTATTCCCATTATAAATGCAATTAGCAATCCTCTAAAATCTGGCATTGTTTTACTATAGAATATAGATCTATAGCCATCTATCAAATACGACATTGGATTTAATCTTAATAACCATCTAAAATTTGCTGGTACAGCATCCATCGAATATACGATTGGTGTTGCGTAAAATAACAATTGCATAAATACACCTAGTAAGTGTAATAAATCTCTAAAGTATACTGTTAAACTACTTACAAGAAGTGATATTCCTATAGATACAATGAATTGTATTGCAAGTATTAAGAAATACCATAATATATTCCATGATAATCCGATTCCACCAAAAACAACAAATCCCAGTATAATTATTGTTGCAATTAAAAAGTTTACTCCTTCACTTGCAACAAGTGATATTGGCAGAATTTCTCGTGGAAAATACACTTTTTTTATAATATTGCCATTATCAACCATTACAGCTGCACCTCTTATAACAACATTAGAAAAATATTGCCACGGAATTAAACCACAACACAAGTAAACGGCATAGTTCTCTATATCACTTTTTAATATTACTTGGAAAACTAATGCATATACAGCAATTTGAAGTAGTGGATTTAGAAAAGACCATAACACGCCTAAAAATGAGTGTTTATATTTTCCACCTACATCTTTTGTTATATTTGTTTTTAATAGTTCTCTATATGCGTACAAATCCTTTATTATGTTCATTTACAAAGTCTCCTTCAAATATTCTTCTATTACATCATCTGGTTTTCCATCCATTTTTACGACTCCGTCGCATAACCATACTGCTCTAGTACAAAATTCTTTTACTGTTCCCATACTATGAGTTACAAATACCATTGTTTTTCCTTGAGCCTTTAATTCTTTCATTTTGGCAATACATTTTTCTTGGAAATGTTGATCTCCAACAGCTAAGATTTCATCAACTAATAGTATGTCCGCATCAACATTAATAGCAACTGCAAATGCAAGCCTCATATACATTCCAGAAGAATAAGTTCTTACAGGGTTATCTATATAAGAACCCAATTCTGAAAATTCTATAATATCATTAAGTCTTTCATCTATTTGCTTTCTTGTTAATCCAAATATTGATGCATTAAAATATATGTTTTCTCTTCCAGAGAAATCAGGGTGGAATCCTGCGCCAAGTTCTAATAATGAAGTTAATTTCCCATGAGTTTCAATCTTTCCTTTATTTGGATAAATTATTTTTGTCATTAATTTAAGCAAGGTAGATTTTCCACTTCCATTAACACCTATTAATGCAACAGCCTCACCATTTTTTATGGTAAGATTTATGTCTTTTAATACTTCTCTTTTTTCTTTTCTATTTCTGTTCCAAAATAATAATTTTTCTTTTAAACTATTTGCCTTGTCCATATAAATATTGAATGTTTTATATACATGGTCCACAACAATTCTATTTTCTTGTTCAGCTTTTGACATCTTACTTTTGCCTTTCTTTTTATTTTTCGATATCATTATATTATATAATGTTTATATTGTCAAAATTTTTAGCTATTCATTTTAATGTTTTCTATTTTTCTTCCTTGTAAGCAACATAAAAATTACAATTACAGCCAATACCATTATTACACAAATAGCTGTTTTATTATCTTTTTTGTCTTTCGGAATATTAGAAGTTTCTCGACTACTTTCTCTTATAACATCTATTTTGTAAGATACTGTTTCAGTTTTGCCTTCTTTCGATACAGTTATAATAATAGTATTTTTTCCATCTTTTAGGTTTTCATTTCCTTCTACCGTAATTTTAGCATTTTCATTTAAACATGACGTATCAACATCAATTTTTGAAGCTCCGTTATATATTTTTGCAGTATAACTAAATACGTTTTCAGAAAACGATGGTGATAAATCAACTTCATCTTTATTTCCATTTTGGTCAACTGCATTTAATTTTATAGAAGAAAGTCTTAGAGTCTCATCTTGAATTTTTCTAGTTACTTTTATGAAATAAGTTCTTACAGTACCATTTTCTGCAGACACGTCAACTCTTAAATTATTTTCTCCAGTCTGAAGCTTTATATTACCTGTGCCTGTAATGTTTGCTCTTTCATCATCAGCAATTGCCTTTATAGTTACATTATCTTCTTTCGTATCTGAATCTAATGTATATTCTTGAATTTGTTTATCAAATTCAGGTAATAATCTATATCCTTCTACTTCCAATGATGAAAGATAGTTATTACTTGATTTATTAGCATTTTCACTTTCTGCCTTTTGTTGATTTGTAAGTTGTTCGTTTGCAAGTGTATCTGACATTTCATCTGTTAAATCTGCCATTCCTGCATATGATTTATTCATTGCTATCATTATCACCAATAGGACCATCAATGATATAACTACCTTTATTTTACTTTTCTTCATATTTTTTCCTCTCCTCAAGGTATAAAGTAGGCTGGAAATAATTTAATTATATTCAGCCTTTTTTTATACTTTATAAATTTATCTTAAATATTTGCTTGGTATAAATGCTTGTCTTCCATCTGAAATTATTATTCTATACCAATCATAACCATTTATATTTTTATAAGTAGAATTATCTATTACAGTTACTTCTGCATTTTCAGCTAATGCTGTAAGCTTTGCGACATCTGTACTTGGTCCAATTCTCACATTGCATCCATATCCGTCATTAGTCTTTACATTAGCTTTATAGTCACAAGTTTTAACATCATCTATTTGCTTTAAATATTTTCCAGATATATAGCCTATAGTTCCATCTGGTGCAACTACCTTTTGCCAGTCCGAATTAATTCCCCTTTCTATTGATAAAAATACTGTTCCTTTGTTTGAAATTGTTCTAATTACACTTGAGGAAGTACTTGGTCCAGATCTGAAAAGTAAATTTGTTCCTGTCGTTTCAACATTCATAGGATATGTTTCTGAGCTATTAGATGGTAGTGGCGTTATTGTTTTATCCATCTCTTCGTACACTGGAATTATGAAAGTAAATTCCGAATCTAATTTACCTGTATTCTTATACATGCTTTGCAATGTTTTTGCTTCACTATAAGCTCCCATTAGGTTTTGCATATATTGATGAGTATATAATGAAGTTCCGTTTGTAGAGTCTATATCAAATCTATTTTGATATAATGTGTTTTGATAGTTTTCAAGCCAGTTGTCCTTACAGAACCCAATTCCGCCTTCTAGGGCTTTTTGCATTGTATCCCAACCTTCTTTTTTTGCTCTAGCTAAGGCATTTGCATAAATTTGCTCCCATCCAGTTCCATTTGCACTAATGTTGAATGGATTATAATACGTTTTTCCATCTCCACCATCCATGCCTCTTCCAATTTGCGTTCCATTATTTCCTTGTTCTTGAATTAGTCTTGCAATTATGTAATATGGGTTAACATTTGTGTTTCTACATGCTTTTTCTATATCGTCTGCATATTTTTCTAAATATGTACCTTTAACTTTAGCCTTTATTCCTTCTAATGTGCAAGCTTCATCTAAATATTCATTTACATCTTGGAATTGAAATATATTTACTTCATCAAAAAAGTTTCTTGGGTCCATGTAATATGCTATAGCTTTTTCAGAAGCACAGTACCAGCCACTATCATATAGTTGTGTTCCACAAGTCGAACATACCCATTCTCCACTATTTGATGTTTCCACTAAGTTTCTTCCATGTACTTCTGCTTCACCAGCAACTGCACTATCAAATTTCAATCCTGTATATAGGAATTTTACATTCCAATTTGGATGAGAGGCTAATAATTTTTCGAGTGTTGCTTTATATCCGGGATATTTATTATCATCTATGTCTACAACAATTTTTGAATCAGTTATTGTAAATTTTTGTGCAACTCTTCCTGAATAATTTTGAATTGTTAAATTAGCACCTTCTTTAACTTCTTCATTCTCAACAGTCATATATAATTCACTATTTTTAGAAATTATGTAATATTCTCCATTTCCGGCTTCTTTTATAATCCATTTTTGTGCATCATAGCCATTGTTAGCATATTGAGTAATCTTAGTTCCAATTATTGTAGTTCCATTGGCAAGTTCTATTGATGTATTTGCATGTGTTGCAGTTATTGTGTAATATCCATCACCAACATATTTTATATTAAATTTTTGATTTGCAGTTTTGCCATTTCTCCATAGTTCAATCTTTTCACCATTATCTTTACAGCTATGAGGAATATCTATTACAAGCCTTGTATTTGCTACCGAAGCAATAGTATAAGTTCCATCTTCTAATGTTTTTGTACCTTTCATTGCAGTTGGAACAGTAAGCTTAAACTTTTGGCTTGAAGAATTATTTAATTTTGACGTTACTATCTTTCCGTTATCAACTGTTAAATACAAGCCATTACATTTTGAAATTATGTAATAATATCCGTTTCCAGCGTCTCTAATTACCCACTGTTGGTTATTTCCACCATGGTACTCCCATTGGTCAACAGTTGCACCATTTTGTTTTGAGCTTCCTGCAACATCAATATATTTTCCAGAATGCATTGCAGATATTGTATAATAACCGTCATTTCTATATTTTATATTAAATTTTTGGTTGGCTGTAGATGAGTTTTCCCATACCCCAATATTTGTGCCATCTTGAGTAGAGCTTCCACCTATATCAACAACCTTTGATGTATCTTCAGCAGTTTGTATTTGATAAGTTCCATCATTTATTGTTTTAGTTCCTGTAGGTGTTTCTTCTCCCTCTTTTACAAATTTAAATTTTTGATTATTGCATCCATTACTAGTCCATACCTGCACTAATGAGCCATCATGAGCGTCAGAATGAGGTATATCTAAATATAATCCATTGCTCTTAGAAATTATGTTAAAATAGCCATTTCCAGCATCTTTTATAATCCACTTTTGGTTATTTCCACCATGATATTCATATTGTAGAACTCGTGCTCCCGGGTTTTTTGAATTATTGGCAACATCAATAAGTTTTCCAGAATGTACAGGTGATATTGTATAACATCCATTTCCAATATACTTAATGGTAAATTTTTGGTTATTTGTTCCTCCACTTGTCCATAATTCCACCTTAGCATCGTTTGTTTTTAAACTGCTGTAAATATCAAACACAAACTTCTCGTTTAGAGCAGATTTTATAGTATATACTCCATCTTCAAGAGTTTTATTTGCATCAGTCGCAAAAGTAGTATTGCTGATGTTAAGAGTTCCAAAAAACACGCTAAGCAATACTACTATTTTTATAATATTTAAAATTTTTCTCTTCATAGTTTTATCTTCTCCTGTTCTTAAACTTTTTGTCACAAAAACAAATTTTTTATCTAATTTTGTCTCTTTTATTTTAACACAAATTTAAGAATTAGAGAATAGTTTTTTTTATTTTTTTATAACTTTTTTCTGGTAAAAATGCTTTTCTTGGTAATTGAATTTTTATTTTCTCAAATTTTCAATTTGTTCATATCTTAACAAATTTAATTCATAATTTTCCCTGTGTTGTCTTGTTATTGTATCTAATATAATTGCACATTGGAAGGCAACAGCAGACAATCCCATAAAGCCTGTTGCAAGTATTGCAGAAGGCACCTTAGTAATAAAGTGTGTGTTAAAGAATTCAACAAGTACTGGTACTCCAACAGCAAGTCCCAATATAAAGAATATTAAGGCAATAGCTCCAAAAAATTTAAATGGTTTATAATCCTTAAACATTCTTGCAATTGTTTTTACAACTTTTATACCATCACTTATAGTGTTTAATTTTGAAGAGCTTCCCTCCGGTCTGTCTCTATAAATTATAGGAATTTCTTTTATAATATATTTTTTATCCAAGGCATATAAAGACATCTCTGTTTCTATCTCAAATTTAGGACTAAGAACAGGCATGTTTTTCACAAATCTCTTGTTAAATACTCTATATCCTGTCATAATGTCTTTTAAATCTGTCTTAAATAACACATTTATAGATTTTTTTACTAGATTATTACCTAATTCGTGGAATGGTCTCTTGTTTTCCTTTTGATATGTTCCATTTGAAAGTCTATCTCCTATTGCCATATCAGCTTCACCATTTTTTACGGGTTCAATCAATTTGTGGACAAATTCAGCAGGATATGTGTCATCTCCATCAACCATTACATATATATCTGCTTCGATATCTCTAAATTGGCTTCTTACTACATTTCCTTTTCCTTGTTTGTATTCATCTACAACTATTGCACCATTTTTCATAGCAATTTCTCTTGTTCTGTCTTTAGAATTGTTGTTGTAAACATATATATCGGCTTCTGGTAATTCTTTTTTGAAATCTTTTATTACTTTTTCGATTGTTAGTTCTTCATTATAACAAGGTATTAGTACTGCTATTTTTTCCATCTTCATTATTTCCTTCCTTTATAAAATTCATTCCAAGATATACTGGTAATGCTAAGAATATTGGATATGCATATCTGTATTCACAATAAGCAGGTGAAGCAATAAGCGTTAGCCATAATATAAATGTTGGTAGATAAACTAGCAAATATTTATATTTTTTCTTATAAATGGTATAGCTTAGTGCAATTACAGTAAGTAAAACTCCTGCTCCAATACTAAATACAAAGCCAAATACTGGTATTCCTCTTGCATCTATCAATCCATCTATCTGTTCAACCCATTTTCCATCTATTAATGGTGTTTGTTTAATTCCCATGTTATGGTCCATAGTAACTCTACTAACCACCGAATTTCTTACCTCTGGATAATAATATCCATACGAATTTGATATAAATGCTTCTATATAATCCTTAGGATATTTTACGAATAATTTTAACCAAATCGATATAAATTCAGATTTATTTTCTGAAAAATATTCGTTATTAAAATTAAACTTTACAGGATCTGATAATATAGGATTGTAGTCTTCCCATACATTTTCTACCATAAAATATTTATTTAATTTTTCGATTGTTTCTTCGTCAATATCTTCATAATTGTCTTTTACAGTTCTTACTATTTGTTGCATTGGAACAGATAACATTTCTCCTACTGCTCCTTTTTCAACCTTAAGTATTTTAAATACCACAACATTGTAAGCCTCATAAATAACAAGTATAGACATGAACATAATTAATAATTTTTTCCAATGTTTCCTTAGTACTATAAATATAAATGGTAAACTTAGTACAACAACATATAAACCATTATGTCTTAAAATCATTGTGAATATTGAAATTAGCACATATCCTACCATGTTTCTTTTCTTAGCTAAAAATTCATCTGTATTAAATATAAGCTCTATGTTTTGTATTATAAACAAAGGCATTATACCAGAGAATAATATGTCTTTCCACATTGTTATACTGTACATTCCATTTACTGGGTAGAACATGTAAAACAATAAAGTTATTAGCTGAACAAATGCTGGAACTTTTTTCTTTCTTAAATATTTCAATACAAATGCTGCAAAAGTTGCCATTGTTAGCATAGAGAATATGCTATATAAAGCAATTCCTGTATTTATGTTTCCAGATAATTTCAATCCTAAATTTACGAATATTCCTATTATTGCCGTGTGTGTAATAGGATGATGATCCTTTAGTGGTAATATTCCTATTGTTTGTTCTATTTGAGAATACGAATCCGATGTTACAATTCCAGGATAATATCTTAAAAAGAATGGCAAATATGATAAAAATATAAGTAAAATTGTGATTATAACAAGAAATCCTTCATTCTTAAGTAACTTTATATTTGATAAATCTTTTCCGAATATTGTTATATTTTCAGTTTTCAACTTATTGTTTTCAAATATATCATAAACCCATAAAACTATTATGCTGAACATTGTGAAATACCCGATAAAGTTTACTATAAGCCATTTATTTAAAATGTGATTAAGAGTAAAATCTGTATTTATACTCTTTCCTATTATTTCTATTATCGTGTATATAACTGCTACAATTCCCGCTGTTATCATTTCTCTTTTTGTGTTCTTTGTCGATTCTAGTGTTTTCTTTATTACAAAATAGCAACTTGCAAATATAAATACAAATATTATGTTATTGCCACTTATTAGAAAGTTATGCCATATACATATAGTAAGAATGCATGCAAGTATAAAAGATATAATATTGTTTTTGTACTTTTTCATCTTCTCCTAGAGTTTTTTAAGCTCTTTCTCCTTGTGTAATATTTAGGTTTTAAGGGTTACCCATACCCCTATATAATTTCTAAAATTTTTGAATATATTTTATATGTTGATTTATTTACAGTTCTCATATATTTATTTTTACCAATATTTACAGTTTTTAAAATTACATTCTCTTTCCAGTTTGGAAAATTCGAGTTTAGTCTTTTCCAGCTCTCTGTTAGTAGTTTTTCTCTAATTGTCTTATCCTTTATTTTGCACATTCTTTTCAAAGAACTGCATAGTAAATATCTTGCATAATTATATTCTAGTTCATCTCTATACTTTTCATAAATATTGTTCTTTTTATAAAATTCGATAACATTGTCCAATACGGTAAATATCTCTGCCGTTCTTTCATTTTGAACATTTGCAATAGAGCCTTCTCTTTGTACATAATGAATGAATGGCTTATCAACATAGGCAAATTTATTTATAAATGGTATAAGCTTATAAGTAAATTCTACATCTTCATATCTTAATCCTTTTGGAAACTCTAAGTTATTATCTGTGATTAATTGTCTTTTAATCAGTTTATTCCAGGCAACCACTCTAACAAAGCTAAGCATCTCTTTTTTATTTTTGTATGGATACTGCTTGTCCACCCTAATTTTATTAGGGAATTCCCATATAAAATCACATTCAACATAATCTGCATTTTCTTCTATTGCCTTATTATACATTTCTTCATAAGCATTTTTTTCTATGTAATCATCTGAATCTAAAAAGGCAATAAAATCACCAGTTGCATATTTTAGTCCATAGTTTCTTGCATCTGATAGTCCACCATTTTCTTTTTCTACATAGATTATTCTGTTTTTGTTATTTTTTTCGCATTCTTTTGCTATGTTTCCAGAATTATCTTTAGAGCCATCATTTACAAGAATTATTTGAATATCTTCTAAAGTTTGACTAAGCAATGAATTAATGCACTTTTCTAGATATTTTTCTACATTATAAATTGGAACAATTACACTTACTTTTGGCATTTTTATCCCTTTCCTAAATCTATCTCAATTTTAAATATAGTTTTATATTTATTTTCAAAAGTATTTTCTTTATAAATTGTTTTACATCTCTTGCCTTTATGTTATTTGCAAGTTTTCTCTTTCTTATTTCTTTTATAAATTGTTTTTGCTCTTTTCCCTTTAGATTATTCACTTCTAATATTATACAATTAGCATAATATATTTTTATATTCTCCTTAGATTTTTCTGAAATCTTATATTCTTTAATTTTTTTAACCATTTCATCATATAAATACAATAAATCTAAAGCTCTTTTATATGTAATTTCTGTATTTCCTCTCGTGATGCTTTTTTGAGTTTGCACATAGTTATAACCAAATACATCTACACTCGCAACTTTATCAGCCTTCAATAGTATAAGAGGAATTAATCCAAAATCTTCATGATATTTTCCTTTAGTAAACTCAAATTTATTTCTTCTAAAGAAATCTCTTTTATACAAATACCCCCATGCAACTTCTGTCATTACATCTGCTTTATATAAAATGTCGAATGCCTCTTCACCACTTTTTTCTTCAAACAATGGTGTATAATTTTTCTCAAGCACATTACCTTGTTCATCAACTTTTGCAATTTTAAATTTAATCATGTCATATTTTTGTTCCATATAAGGTAGCAAATCAGTGTATAAATTTTCTGTTATATAATCATCTGAATCTACAAATGATATGTACTCTCCAGTTGCATATTTCAATCCATAATTCCTTGCATCTGATAATCCACCATTTGCTTTTTCAAAGTACAAGACTCTATCTGGATCTTTTACAACATATTTTTTTGCAATTTCTGCACTCGAATCCTCTGAGCCATCATTTACAAGTATTATTTGTATATCCTTCAAAGTTTGATTTAGTAATGAATCTAAACATTTTGCCAGTTGCTTTTCCACATTATAAATTGGAACTATAACACTTACCTTTATCATAAATAATCTTATCCCTTTCTTAAAGTGTAAATCTATTTAGGAAAATTGTTATTTTGTAATATTCTTTTTTTAAAAACTATTCCAATACTTCTTTTAGATTTTTTAAAGCATCTTGTTTATTCTTTTCTCTCCATAATTTGTACTCTTCTAATATCTTCTCCCTATTTTCTAAAGCATTTAATGTCTTTTCTTTTATCTCTAATATATCATCTGCATTTTTTACTACTAAATAATCTTGTAAAGAACTTCCTTCAAAGGCTTTAAAACTGTTTCCAACCAGGCATGGTGTTCCAAGTTCAAGGCTTTCATACGGAATCATGTTGTTTTCATCAACTGTACTTACACATAAATTTATATCATTGTTTGCTAATTTTTTATATAGTTCTTGCTTTGTCATTAATTTATTTGCAACAGTTAAATTTATATTAAAGAACCTTGCAATTTTAGATATTTTGTAATTTACTGGAGAACAATCTAACTTTGCATTTTCAATCATGCTTACTGCACAAAGTTGATTATATATATTTCTACTAATTCTATCATATGCTTCATACATTCCAATTTTTATTGGCAAGTTTTCATTCTTTTCTGCTTTATTATCTTCGTTGTAGCTTTCTCTATTTTCAATCTCTACATATTTAGATAATAATTTTGCTCTATATCCTTTTTCTTTATAGAACTCATATACAGACTTTTTTAGAAATACAAATTCATCAATCAAACCTTTATCATACATCCCTAAAATATTGTCAAAATTGTTCCATATTATTGCATCTGTTAAATCTTCTTGCCCATTATGAATTATCATTTTTACCTTCATACTCGATTTCTGTTTTTTTATGCTTGATATAAGCATATCCCAACCATCAGCATATTGGTTAAACAATATCTGTTTCTTACTAGAATTAGCTATTGCACTTGCAATCATTTCAGCTTCTTTTTTTGTATACTGCTCTCTAAGTTCTAGTATACTGCCTTCAATAAGATTTCGTATTTCATTTTTCTCTACTGGCATTTCTGGATGACAAATTGTAATGAAATCTTTTTGAATTTGGTTTATCTCATTTGTTATCCTCTTTACTCTTCTACTTCTTGTAATATATATAGAAGCCTTCATTCTAGCCCAGCTATAAATTTTTTTTAATGTAACAATTATGCTTGTTTTAAAATTAAATATTCCATCAATAATAGAATTTAAAGTTTTACCGAGTGCTGGTCCAAAAGTTCTATATATTCCTATTGTTCTTTTTTCTCCTCTATCGGTCCAGGTTGCTTTAAATAAGTGAACCATACACGTATTTTTAGTATACACCTTTTCAGAATAATTGTAGTTTATTGGATAGAAATAATCTCTTGGGTAAACATAAATATTATCATCAAATATATGAATTCCTTCTTCATTTACTTTGCTCTCATATTGTTTCAAAATCTTTGTAATTATTACCGGGTTTGCAAAATTATACATAATTTCGGGTTCAAAGTGTTTTATTTTACCATAGTAATCAAGTATCGCTTTTATATACTTATTTTGTGGATTTTGTGCATAAATCATGGCTGTTCCAACATATCCACTATCTTCATATCCAAGTACAACTTCTTTATTTAAAACATCAGTTGGATCTTTTAATATTTTTACATCAGTATCGAGATACAACCCACCTTCATTGTATAATGCATATATTCTTACATAATCACTAACAAATGCCCATTTTTTACTCTCATAAGCTTCTTTTACAAATGGAAAGCTGTTAACATCAAAATTACTCTCATCCCATTGTTTTATTTCGTAGTCTGGCAAAAACTTTTTCCAA
>ENA-ORSQ01001184-ORSQ01001184.1-human-gut-metagenome-genome-assembly--contig:-NODE-1184-length-14457-cov-4.044091_pt1 | contig 14457 bp, 8 predicted proteins | sample MGYA00241900_ERZ509164 | MGnify/ENA primary metagenome ERZ509164 (study PRJEB26280, sample SAMEA2338807) | human gut metagenome | biome: human gut; feature: human-associated habitat; material: faeces...
AAAAAAAAATACCCGCCACAGATTTGGACGCTAGGGGCGGTTATTTCTTTTTCTTTTTGTGGTGATGCTTCTTACTATTTTTGGATTATAGGCAATGCCGCACAAAAATGTCAAACAAAATGTTTCACATCGCATCAAAAACGGCAACAGCAGACTTACTCAAGAATATCGAGCCGCCTGCCGTTTCAGTCATGCCTATAACAATCCCCGTTCCACTCTGCCAGAACTGCGGCACAGTGAAGCGGGGATCTTGCGTATATCAGACCTTTTCTGTGACTGCCGCCTTTTCACGCGGCTGCACCAATGCTATCAGGTGCCGGAACACGAACCGCACCAGCGGACCGGCGAAAAACAACTGCCACAGCAGTGCCATGGGAAAATTTTTCGCAGTGGTTTCAAACCAGACTGCAATCACCTGCACGCCGGCATGCTTGAACAGCAGCGTTGCTGCCAAGCTCATCAGCGGACACATCAGCAGCACCGACACGGCGGAAATCGCCAGCACCAGATGAAAAGGGTTGTCCTTTTCGGGATCGACGATGCGAAACGCCGCCTTTTTTGCCAGACCGCCTACCAGAAAGAAATCCAGCAGAAAGGCGATCGGTCCCATGATCGGCAGTTCCCGAAAAGCATGGAGAAATACCATGTTGGTCATGCTGCCGGTTTCCATGGCGATGTTATAGCAGATCATCGCGTAGACCATGACAAGCACCATGAGAATGGTAAAAATTACTTCTTGTACTTTGCTTTTGGGCATAAAAAATCCTCCTAGAATCAATTCCCGCACCTGCACCCAGACGTTCCGGTCTGCGTACACGTGCAGACAGGCGAAATGGCATAGAGTGTTGTTCGTGAATCATTCCGGAGAATGTGCGTTTCCAATGACGCGGGCATGTCCCCGCGTGACCTTCTATCCAATCAGATTAACGATATTATAGCACACTTCTGCGAAAAAGTCAATCGTGCAAAATGGGAGAAAATTCTCCCCTGCAATTCCACAAAAACAGGGCAGGTTTCCCTGCCCGTGTGTTTTATGTCGTACTGGTTCTTAGCTTCAGCAGCAGCATAGACGGTGTGCCGTTGTCGTTCTTTTCATCGGCGTAGTCCAGCGTGGACAGCATGACCCAGTGGTCTTCTTCGGACACTGTAACATCGTCCTTTTTCACCGCCGCCATTTCCAGCAGCTGCTCCAGCAGCTGCGGCTGCTCTGCAGCATCTGCCGTCATGATCTGGTCTATCAGTTCCTGTGCAGGGCAGGTTGCCGCAATGCTGGCAGTCACCTCCAGACGATACCGTTCATCAGGCAGCAGCAGTACGCCGTCTGACAAGTCCGCAAATGCCGACTCCTGCAAAAAATCGTCCAGACTCCCGAACATGGCACTATTGTTCATATCATGTCCGAACACCAGCGAAAAAAAGTCGCTGAAATCCACCGCATTCCGGCTGTCCAGAAACGGGGTGCCGTACAAGTCGTAACCGCCTTCATAGTTGTGGTCGGTGTATCTATCGCTGTCTGTGCCGCCCATGAGCGGATAGTCGATCATCGTCTGCGGCAGCACCAGCCAGCCGATCATGTCCGGATTGTCGGCACAGCCTTTTTGCAGCAGCGTTTCCCGCCGTTTTAGATTCTGGTCATCGTCCCACGACCGCACCTCGCTCTTGCCGTCCATTCCGCGGAGCACTTCCAGTACATGGCTCTCGCTGGAGTTGAAATAATGGCTTTCATGCAGAAAAACAGCAGACGAAATCACCGCCGCCGACAAAAGCAGGCTCACTGCGATCCCAAAAATCTGACTGTAAATTTTTTTCTTGGATTTTACACTTCTTTGTTTCATCAGATGCCCCCGTTTCCCACATATTCATGTATATATTGTAACAAATTCGTACAAAAATATAAACACGTTTCTGAGAAGAATTCGGGAAATTCTGGAATTTTCTATAATTTGTCCATACTCGGAATGAGATCACCCTCATTGATGCTGAATCAGATGATCCAGCAGAATCTTCACGCCGATCAGGATCAGCACCACGCCGCCGGCGATCTCCGCCTTTTTCTCAAAGCGGTTGCCAAAGCGATTGCCGATCCAGACACCGCAGAACGATAGCACCAGCGTGACACAGCCAATGATGGAAACGGAACTCCAGATCTGCACGTCCAGACAGGCAAACGCGATCCCCACCGCCAGAGCATCGATAGAGGTGGCAATTGCCAGCATGAACAGTTCCTTGTGATCCAGCCTGGCATCACTTTTTTCAGCAGCCGATTCTTCCTTTTCGTGGAACACGTCCCAGAGCATTTTTCCGCCGATGAATGCCAGCAGCACAAATGCGATCCAGTGGTCAAATGCCTGAATATAACGGGAAAATGATGTACCCAGCAGCCAGCCCAACAACGGCATCAGTGCCTGAAACACGCCGAAATACAACCCGATGACCAACGCCTGATCGTACCGCATCTTCCGCATGCCCAGCCCCTTACAGACTGACACTGCAAATGCGTCCATTGACAGTCCGATCGCTGTCAGCAGCAGTTCTACAATTCCCATAAAACAGTTCTCCTTTTTATGCCTGAGGCATGGCTTTTTACAATAATTTATGCAATTACAAATCAGTATAGCACACGCCATTTCAGTTTGTCAAGGCAAATCATACTAATACAAAAAACCCGACACGGGATCGCTCCCGCATCGGGTTTTTCTTATGCTGTCATAGCCTTGTTGTCAGAAACGCTTACGCGTTCGAAATCAGGGAATCTGATTATTCAGCCCACATAGAGCCCTTCAGGTTCTTCAGATCCGGGCAAACCGGATTGTCCCAAGTAGTGCTCTTGTGACCAGCACCCATCAGAGCAACATAGTATGCCTGGTAGAAGATATCAGTTGCTTCCAGCTTGCCGTCTGCAGAATTCTCTCCTGCCTTGCTTTCGGTATCAATATCCGTCAGGAAGAAGGACAGTTTCTCCAGATTTGCATCCTTTGCATAATCGGTGCCGTCCAGAAGCTTTGCATCCTTAATACCAGCACCCTGTCTTGCAATGTAGTAGCTACTGTAGTACATATCAGTAGCCTCTACCTTACCGGACAAGTCAGTATCGCCCTTTACGCCGATGTAAACCTTTGCAGTAGCAACCTTTTCACCCTTATACAGGATATCGAGGTCGGTATCTACATATGCCTTGCCTTCGCTGTCGAACAGTGCCTTCGGGCTTTCTGCACCAAAGGTCAGATCGTCCATGACGCTCTCGCCGTTTACAGTTGCAGACTTCACAAGGTCAGCAGCGTTGAAATTGCGTCCGTCAATAGACAGATAGAAGTTTGCATCCGGATTTACTTCGATTTCCAGTTCTGCTTCTGCAGTCGTGGTGGTTTCTTCTGTAGTAGTGGTAGCTTCGGTAGAAGCTGTCGTGTTTTCTGTGGTAGTGGTTGCTTCTGTAACAGTTGTCGTAGCTTCTGTGGTAGTTGCTTCTGTAGTAGAAGAAACAGCTGCCGGTGTGGTAGTAGTTTCTTCAGTGGTTGCTTCAGTAGTTGCTTCCGTGGTTTCTTCTGTAGTAGTTGTTGTTGTTGTGGTAGTTGTGCTGGTAGTCGTCTTCTTGCTGAAGTCCGGCAGCTCTTCTGTTGTAGAAGCTGTGGTCTTCTTGCTGAAGTCCGGCAGCTCTTCTGTTGTAGCAGTTGTAGTTGCCTTTGTAGTAGTTGTTTCAGATTCTGTTACAGTAGTGGTTGTTGCACTGGTGCTGGTGGTTGTCGGGCCTGCACTGGTGCTGGTTGCCGTAGCAGTTGTTGCTTTAGTAGTAACAGTCGTTGCTTCGGTAGTAGTGGTAGTGGTAGTTGCTTCGGTAGTCGTTACAATAGGTTCTTCGGTAGTGGTGGTTGTAGCAGCAGTCGTTGTTGTAGTGGTTGCTGCAGTTGTGGTGGTGACAGTCGTAGCCTCTGTAGCAGTTGTAGTCTGCGGTTCTTCTGTAGTAGTAGTCGTTGCCGCAGAGGTTGCAGTTGTAGTGGTGGTAGCTGTTGTAGTAGTTGTAGTTGTAGCAGTTGTTGTTTCGGTGGTTTCCACTACATCATTCATGATTACGCGGATCGCACCGTCCTTCAGACCAACCATTTCGTCGAAGATGTCTTCGCCGGTTACGCCCTCGCCGTTCAGGTAGTTGAAACGCTTGACATCTACCATCGTGGTGCCGCTGGGCAGTTTGTCAGAACCATTCGGTGCCCAGTCTACAGGGAACTCATAGTACTCAACAGTCTTGCCATCGTATTCACCAGTCTGAAGTGTCAGACCATATTCGTCAGCCAGTGCCTGTACAGTATCCTTATCCGGCACATTGAAGATCATGCGGAATACCTGATTCATCTTTGTCGGGTCAGTTGCACCTTCGGCAGAACGTGCACCAATGAAACGGATCCAGCGGTCGCTGCCGTCAGTAATGGTAGAAGTGCCGTCCTTGTATGCAATGAAATCATTTGCATTCGGAATACCGCTGCCGAAGTCGTTGACAACAAATGCTCTTTTTTTCAGCAGCTTGGACGGAATGGTGTACAGCTTTGCAGTTGCCTCCGGCAGGTTGACAACGCAGTTGATACCATAGCTGGTTGCGTCTACGCCTTCCTTGGCAGTTACCTTCACGCCCAGAGTGTAGTTCTTCAGAGAAGTGGCATCCTTTTCACTGGGATATACGAATACTTCGTCAATGTCCAGATTGATGTCCTTTTCTTCTGTGGTAGTGGTTGTGGTAGTCGTGTCAGTTGTAGTGGTTTCAGTCTGTGCATCTGTGTAAACGCGGATACCGCCGTTGTAGTAAACTACATCAGTGGTCGCAATATCTGTGCCGTTTTCGTCAATGTACTGACGGTTCGGAGCCAGATAGCCGTCGCCGTGTGTACCCTCAAAGTCCCAGTTTACCTTCTGATACTCTGCAAAGTTTACCGGGAACAGATAGTAGCTGTCGCCGTTTTCATCTGTCTGCAGTTCCAGACCGTATTCCTTTGCGATGTCCACTGCGTTTTCTGCAATGGTGCAGTTGATGTCGATCACCTTGTCACCGCTGATCGTGATCGTGCTGGTACTGGAAGTCCACTGGAAATACATCCAACGCTTGGACGGCTCAACGCTCATATCCTGACCATTTGCCTCATAGCCCTTCAGGTTCTGCGGAGAAGGAGCCAGGTCGCCGCTGACATAAACGTCCCTATAACCATAGTCCTTCTTGTTCTTCGGGTTCTTGTAGATCGTCAGGATCTTGGAAGTAACTTCCGGAACTTCCAGAGCGAAGTTGAAGCCCTGTGCGTCCACATAGTTTTCAACCAGAACGGACAGCGGGATCTTTGCATAGTTGCTTGCAGTCTTGACCTGTGCTTCGTCTACCTTGAAGATGATGCCCTTGCCCTTCGGAGCTTCTGTCGTGGTGGTGCCAATGGACTTGGTAGTGGTTACAACAGTGGTGTCTGCCTTTGTAGCAGTGGTCTGTTTTGCTGTGGTTGTTGCAGCAGATGCAGAAGTTTCTGTAGCCTTGCTGGTTTCAGCAGATGCTTCTGTCGAAGTAGAAGCAGTGGTTTTTGCTGTAGTGTCAGCTGTGGTAGCTACAGTTGTAACTGTGGTTTCCTTAGTAGTTTCCTTAGTAGTTTCCTTGGAAGTAACAGTAGTTTCTTCTGTCGTTGCAGAAACGGTGCTTTCTTCTGTGGTTGCAACTGTTTCAGTGGTTACAGTGGTCACAGTTGTGGAAGTAGTGGTCTGATCCGGATCTTCGTCGAAGCACAGTACGATCTTGTCGATTGTCACATCGCCGAACTTCGGATAATAAACCATGAACTGTACAGTTTCACCAACAGTCTTCGGAATATCATAAGATACGATGACCTGCTTGTTTGCCGGTACAGCCAGATCCTTGAATTCCGTGCTCTGCCATTCTTCACCTTCCGGCAGGCTGTCGTTCCATGTGCCAAACGCACCGCTGGTGTTCTTGTCATTTGTCTTTACGGTGTAGTAAGCAATTGCCTTGTATGCACCCATGGGATCGAATTCAACCTTGGTGTTGCTTGCCTTGCCGTCAGTACCCTTGTCTTCCTCTGCCTTCGGAGTCAGTTCCTTGGTGTACTTTGCGGAAACTGTAGTGGTCGGCTTTGTGGTCACAGTGGTTGCAGCAGTCGTAGTGATCGTTGCATCATCTGTGTAAATCACAACAGAATCTACAGTGAAGTCCTCATAGGTACCGTCGCCCCAGGCACCAAACTTCAGAGAACCATCATATTCCTTCTGAATGGTTGCGTCCACAGTCTTGGTGATGTCCCAGGTGAATTCGCCGGACTTGCCCAGGGTTTTGTTTTCCTGTGTGGTCTGTGTCCAATAATCCGGTGCTTTCTGTGTAGAAGAACCGAACATATAGTTGTATGTGCCGATTTCCTTATCAGAGGAAACGTTGACAACGACCTTCTTGACAACATTGCTGTTGGTGATGCCAAAGTCAGCCCACTTCCAGCCAATCATGCCTTCCTTCGGGTCAGCCTTCTGTGCATCCTTCAGCAGTTCGCTGTAGGTCTTGCCGACAGTGATCTTTTTCACGCCCTTTTCCTCTGCGGTAGTCGCTGTAGTGACAGCAGAGGTTGCAGTGGTTTCGCTGGAAGCAACAGTAGTTTCACTGGAAGCAACCGTGGTTTCCGCGGTAGTTTCCGCAGTGGTTTCACTGGTCGTTGTAGTAGTGGTGACTTCATTTGCCAGCTCTACTGTGAAGCTAACTGAAATCACTTCGCCTGCTGCCGGCATATCCCAGCCAGTCGGATCGATCGTCAGTTTGCTGCAATTGTAATCCCAAACCTTATCATCTGTAGCAGACTGCATGCTAGCCGGCGAGAATGTAGTGTACTCCTGATTGATCTCGTGAGTTGTTCCGCCGATCTTTACAGAATCGATCGTGATTTTCTTGTACAGGGACTTACCGCCGTAAATATCCGGATCCTGAACGCACAGGTCGAAGAAATTGTAGGAACTCAGAGCATCACCCCAGTTGCCTCTTTTTACAGAAACTTCATAAGAACCGCTCTTATCGATCGTAGCATCAGTTCCCATGCCTACCTTATAATTGTTCAGCGACCAATCACCATCTCCGCTTTGAATGTGCAGAAATGCAGTCGGTGCATCATCTGCCGCTGTCGCAGCGAGGGACATCATCGGGGTCACCAATGCACTGGTCAGAATGGTCGTTGCCGCCATTACGCCAGCTGTCAGAGATGAAAGAAACTTTTTCATCTTCATGATTATCATTCTTCCTTTCTTGAATTGATGCGGCGTATTGCCGCTTGGTTGTGTGCAGAGAAGCTTTTTGCATTTCAAAAAAACGAATGCCGCCGCACTGTTTTTCACGTCCCCCTTTCCGCTTTCAAATTGTACAGCCGTGCGATTTGTCCTCTGAAATCTGCCCAGTGCTTTCCTGCACCCTACTTCTCCATATACCAGCATAGCATATTTATCGTTATTTTGCAAGTATTTTTTTTATTTTCCACATATTTTTATACAGCACCAATAAAAGCACACTCTGTTTTTGTGCATTTTTTCTAAATCTCGAATTGCCAGTGAAAAACAACTTGATAATCTGATACGACACGCCGGTGAATTTTGCATTTTTCAAATGTCAATTTCCGGAAGCATTGTGAACGCCGTCACGAGGTGCGGCGGCGATCTCCTGCAAATCCTGTTCCAGCTGACTGTCCAGCATACGGCAGTTGTTCCGGTCATAGAACACACCGGTAACATCCCACAGCATGGGACACATACCTTTGGTATACGCCGCCTGTGCCACCGCGGTGAGGAATGTCCGGACAGTTTCTTCCGTCTTGTTCTTGGTGGAACAGCCGTACTCCCCGATGATCACCGGCACGCCGTTATCCAGAAACCGGCTTTGCAGCTTGTCCATGTCGTTTTCCAGAATCCTCTGATCTCTGGGTGAGCCCCATGTGGTCTTGGCTTTTCCCCAGTCGGCATTTTCTTCCAGAATGCAGAACGTAGGCGGCGTATAATAATGTACCGAAACCGCACATCGTCCGGCTTCGTCCTGCGGCATCTGAAAGGCTTCGTCACAGGTCAGGTCTACGTCAGTGGCATAGCCGGCGATCAGCAGATGCCGCCTGGGGTTGTTTCCCCCGGAACCGCGTACCAAGTCCACAAACTGCTGGTTGATGCGGTTGACAATGCCGTATGCCTCTGCCTTGCCGTCATCAGAGCCGCTGTAGCGGTTCCACAGATCGTCAAAACAGCCTTCTTCGTTCATGGATTCCAGAATCAGGTGGTCACCGTAATCTGCAAACCGGTCGGTCACCTGCTCCCAGATACGGGTATATTTTTCCATGCAGGTGTCATAGTCCGTGGAAAATCCTGCGATCCAGCCGTTGTCCCAGTGGAGATTCACCACCGCATACATGCCGTTGTCCAGCACATACTGTGCCACCGTTTCCACACGGTCTAACAGTTCCGGTGCAATGGTGTAGTCCTCTGCCATGAGATTCGACCACGCCACGGGAATCCGCACCGAATCAAAACCGGCGGCAGCGTAGCCGGCAATCATATCCTCTGTAATTGTCGGGCTGCCCCATGCAGTTTCGTAGCTGTTTACCCCGCCGCTGCTGTCGATCCAGTCGCCGCAGGCTTCCAGTGTGTTGCCCAGATTGATGCCCAGCCCCATTTCTCCCACGATCTGGCTGGTAGTCATGTCGTCCCGCATTTCAGTGCGGGGGTTGCTGTCGGCTTCCTTCTTGCTGTTCTCCTCTTTAGAGGAATTGCCGCAGCTGCACGACAACACCGCCAGCACCCCTGCCAGCAGCAGAGAAACGACTTTTTTTCCGTTTCGCATGTAACACCTCTTATCCCTTTTTCGGCGGCTTCATGGTGAGGGCGATGCGTTTCCGCTTCAAGTCCACGTCCAGCACCCAGACTTTCACCACCTCGCCGACCTTGACAGCCTCCAGCGGGTGCTTGATGAACCGGTCACAGATCTGGGAGATGTGCACCAGTCCGTCCTCATGAACGCCCACGTCTACGAAACAGCCAAAGTCAATGACATTCCGCACAGTGCCCACCAGTTCCATGCCCGGTTTCAGGTCTTTCAGTTCCATGATGTCCCCACTCCGGAGCAGCGGCGGCGGCAGTTCGTCACGGGGGTCACGCCCCGGCTTTTCCAGTTCCTTGAGAATGTCCCGCACAGTGGGTTCGCCTACGCCTGCCTTTTTCGCAATGGCAGAAATGCCGTGCTGCTTGGCAATGGCACCGATCTCGCTGCGGTCCTGTCCGGAAATGTCTGCCAGCCGGAAGCCGCACTCCTGTAAGATCTGCTCTGCTGCCCCGTAGCTTTCCGGATGCACTGCTGTATTGTCCAGCGGGTTCTTGGCTCCTGACACCCGCAGGAATCCGGCACACTGCTCGAATGCCTTCGGGCCCAGTTTTGCCACCTTTTTCAGCTGCTTCCGGTCGGTGAATGCCCCGTTTTCCGTCCGGTATGTCACGATGTTCTTGGCAATGGTCTGGTTGATGCCGGCAATGTGGGACAGCAGAGAGAACGAAGCCGTGTTCAGGTCTACGCCCACATGGTTCACGCAGTCCTCCACCACGCCGTCCAGTGCGGCAGACAGTTCCGCCTTGGGCATGTCATGCTGATACTGTCCTACGCCGATCGCCTGCGGATCGATCTTCACCAGTTCCGCCAGCGGATCCTGTAACCGTCTGGCAATGGAAACGGCACTCCGGAGGGAAACGTCATACTCCGGAAATTCCTCCGCCGCCAGCTTGGACGCAGAATATACCGAAGCCCCTGCCTCGGAAACCACCATGTACGCCGCGGAATAAGGCAGTTCCTTCAGCAGTTCCGCCACGACCGCTTCCGACTCTCTGGAAGCCGTGCCATTGCCGATTGCCACCGCGGTCACGTGGTGCTTCCGCAGCATCTTTCGGATCACGTCCTTTTCCCGTTCCAGCGAAGCACCTTTGCTGACGGTGATATGTGCCACGCCGGTGTCCAGTACCTTGCCGGTTTCGTCCACCACTGCCAGCTTGCAGCCGGTGCGATAGCCGGGGTCTACGCCCAGAACAATGCGGTTTTTCAGCGGTGCTGCCATGAGCAGCTGCCGCAGATTGGACGAGAACACACCGATTGCCGCCGTTGCCGCCTGCTCTGTCAGAGCCTTGCGGGTTTCCCGTTCCACTGCCGGAAACAGCAGTCGCTGGAATGCATCTTCTGCGGCAGTCTGCACCAGCTTGCCGCAGGGGCTCTGGTTCTTCACGAACTTCTGAATCAGCAGCGAAGCCCCGTGTCCTTCCGGCAGCGTAACTGCCACTTTCAGAGCACCCTCCCGTTCGCCGCGGTCAATGGCAAGGATCCGGTGTCCCACAATGCGTTTCACCGGTTCTGCATAGTCGTAGTAGTTCTGGTACGGCGTATCGGCATCTTCCTCTGTGGCACGGGACTGTATCGTTCCGGCAGACATCACCAGCCGACGCATCTGCTTTCGCAGGTCGGCATCATTTGCCATTTCCTCCGCCAGAATGTCCATTGCCCCCTGCAATGCCGCTTCGGTGTCCGGCACTTCCTCCTGCAAAAAAGCTTCTGCCTCCTGAGCTGGATTCGTCTGGGGATTCTGTGCCATGAGGATTCGTGCCAGCGGTTCCAGTCCGCGGGCAATCGCCATAGATGCCCGTGTTTTCCGCTTGGGACGATAGGGCAGGTACAAGTCCTCGGTTTCCACCAGTGTTTCCGCACCGCGGATCTTTTCTTCCAGTTCCGGTGTCAGCTTGCCCTGTGCTTCGATCGCCGTGCAGATTTCTTCTTTCCGCTGTTCCAGCTTCCGCAGATATTGCAGCCGGTTGTCAATGGCACGAAGCACCTGATCGTCCAGCGAACCGGTACGCTCTTTCCGGTACCGTGCAATAAACGGGATCGTCTTGCCGTCGTCCAGCAAGGCAATGGTATTGTCGATCTGTTCCTGCCGCAGTTGGAATTCGGCAGCCAGTTTCTGTGGAATATTCAAATAGAGTTCCTCCGTTTCTGTGATTTCAATCGGACTGTTATAATAGTATAACAAACTTTTGGAAAAATTGCAAGTGATCATTTTCACATGTCCTTACAAGGACAATCCCACCAGACACTCTTTGTGCGGCATTGTTTGAGAATCTGAAAACCAAAAACCGATTTCTGCACCTCCGCAAAAATCGGTTTTTCTTTTATTCATGTTGTGCAAAGCCATCACGCGGCTTTGTGTGGTATTGCCTCAATTGTGTTATGCACTGTGCGGCAAGAAGCTTACAATATGTACCAGAAATTGCAGCAGAACAACCGCATCGTTGCTGCTGACCTCCTTATCTCCATCGCAGTCAGCATTTTTTACCGCATTCTTATTCAAAGACACCGTGCCGGAACAATACCGGTTCAGCAGGATCACGTCTGTGATGTCCACTTGCCCGTCCAGGTTGATGTCGCCGTAGATAGGCGAAAAAGACTCAGATGAGGTAGAAGAAGTGGTGGTTTGATTTTCAGAAGTTGCAGTAGCTTGGTGTTTAATTGCAGTTGAAGGAGGTGTAACTGTCCGTGCCGTAGTACTCGTTGCTTTTGACGTTGATATAGTTGTTGTTGTAACAAGTTCAGTTGTTGTAGTTGCCACAGGTTCTGTGGTTTGAACACCACCTATGGATACAAAAGAAATTTTATTTTCTGCTGCAGAAGTTTCTGCTGCAGAACCAAAATATCCATAAATTGTTAAGTTGGTACAATTTTCAAAAGCACTTTCTCCAATATCCACCACACTATTTGGAATGGTGATTTCCGTCAGACTGGTACAGCCTTTAAAAGCATACCCTCCAATACTCGTCACGCTGTCCGGAATCGTGATTTTGGTCAGTCTGGTACAGTCAGAAAAAGTATAATATCCAATACTCGTCACGCTATTCGGGATCGTGATTTCGGTCAGACTGGTACAACCCTCAAAAGTACTCTCGATACTTGTCACGCTGTCCGGAATCGTGATTTCAGTCAGACTGATACAGCCGTCAAAAGCCCACACTCCGATACTCGTCACACCACTGGGTATTGAGACAGAGCCAGTACAAGTTGTTCCATCAATCAAAATATGATTAACAATTACCAATGGATTTTCTGCTTGTTTTATCTTTAACCAAGGTGTATCAAGAAAAGCTTTATATCCAATATACGTCACACTATCTGGTAACGTGATTTCGGTCAGACTGGTACAGCCCCAAAAAGAACAATCTCCAATACTCGTCACGCTGTCCGGAATCGTGATTTCCGTCAGACTGGTACAGCCGTAAAAAGCATACTCTCCGATGCTCGCCACGCTGTCCGGGATCGTGATTTCCGTCAGACTGAAGCCGGAAAAAGCATGCTTTCCGATGCTCGTCACGGGCTTTCCATCGATTTCTGTGGGAATATTCACTACTGTAGCAGCATCTTTATTGCATTTGGCGATTTCGATTTCTCCTGTATCCGTCACATTATAATGCAAACCTTCATATGTGCCATCGTAAGCACTCGCCGATAACACTGTTCCCACGCTTTCTTGCACACTCTCCACCCCAGACAGCCCCACACCGCTCACGCAAAGCACGCCTACGGTCACTGATGCAAGAACTTTTTTCCAAAACCTCATCAACTGCATCCTCCTCAAATTAGTCAAGATTCAACGTTTTTTACATTATAGCTCAAAAAGAAAAAGAAAAAACAACCATTTTTGCGATATTTTGTAAATTTCAGTATTTCATTCGCATTTAAGTAACAAAAAAAGCCAGCCCCTGCACATACAGGAACCAGCTTTTTGCAACATTCACTTGTCAGCGTTTTACTTCTGCTTCATCTCCGCAGAAACTGCTTCAAACTCGTCTACGATCTCCTGTTCCGGAGCCTTAGTCAGCAGCGAAACCACAACGATCGCGATCAGTGCACACAGGAACGCCGGCAGCAGCTCATAAATGGCAAACACGCCGCCCAGCTTGCTGATGGCAAACTTCCATACGAAAATCATCACACCGCCGGTAATCAGCCCCGCCAGTGCACCATACTTGTTGGAACGCTTCCAGAACAGCGAGGTCAGCATTACCGGTCCGAAAGTCGCACCGAAGCCTGCCCATGCAAAGGAAACCACGCGGAATACAGAACTGTTCTGGTCCCACGCCAGCACAATGCCCAGCACAGCAATAATCAGCAGGACGGCACGTGCTGCGATCATGGACTGCTTTTCCGACAGCTTAATATGGAACACGCCTTTCAGCAGGTTCTCCGACATACTGGACGAAGCCGCCAGCAGCTGCGAGTCGGAAGTAGACATGGTGCACGCCAGAATGCCTGCGAAGATCAGTCCGGCGATCAGGGCAGCTCCCACGCTGTGTTTGCTCAATACCGTTGCCATTTCCAGCACAATGGTTTCCGCCTTGGAAGAGGTTTCAAGCGGAGCAACCGTGCCGTTTACCGTCAGGGCGTTGCCGATGATGCCAATGAATACTGCCACGCCCATTGCCAGCACTACCCAGACAGAAGCAATGCGGCGGGAGATCTTGACCTTGTTCTTGTCATCAATCGCCATGAACCGCAGGAGAATATGCGGCATGCCAAAGTAACCCAGTCCCCACGCCAGCGTGGAAATGATGCTCAGTCCGCCGAACGAAACGGCTTCGCCCTCTGCGGTGCGGGTGCTGGTAAAGCTAAGGTAATTTTCAATACCCTTGGCATTTTCCAATACGTTGTCCAGTCCGCCGGCAGTATGTACGCCATAGATCACCAGCACCACCAGAGCCGAAGTCATAACGATGCTCTGGATCAGGTCGGTAAAGCTTGCCGCCAGAAAGCCGCCCAGACAGGTATAGGAAATGATGATGACCGCACTGATGATCATTGCCATGTGATAGTTCCAGCCGAACAGCTGATTGAACAGCTTGCCGCAGGCGGAGAAACCCGAAGCGGTATACGGCACGAAAAATATCAGAATGATGACTGCCGCAATGCCCATCAGCACGTGCTTATCGTCCCGATACCGGTTGGAAAAGAAGTCAGGAATGGTAATGGAGTTCCGGCAACGCTGAGAATACACGCGGAGGCGTTTCGCCACCAGCAGCCAGTTCAGATAGGTGCCGATCGCCAGACCAATGGAAGTCCAGCCTACCTCTGCACAGCCGTTCAGATACGCCAGCCCCGGCAGACCCATGAGCAGATAGCTGCTCATGTCCGAAGCCTCTGCACTCATGGCAGAAACCACCGGTCCGAGCCGCCGGCCGCCCAGATAAAAATCGCCGACGCTGCTGTTCTTTTTGGAATACACAGCACCGATCACGACCATCATGCCCATATAGACAAGAATGGCAATCAGAATACATACTACGGATTTTGTCACAAATCATATCTCCTTTCAATTTGGCGTAAGAGCCTGTTCAGGCAATACCGCACAAAGATTGTGCGACAGATGCGTCGTCAAATTTTTCGTC
>ENA-ORSQ01001191-ORSQ01001191.1-human-gut-metagenome-genome-assembly--contig:-NODE-1191-length-14378-cov-3.451442_pt1 | contig 14378 bp, 9 predicted proteins | sample MGYA00241900_ERZ509164 | MGnify/ENA primary metagenome ERZ509164 (study PRJEB26280, sample SAMEA2338807) | human gut metagenome | biome: human gut; feature: human-associated habitat; material: faeces...
CATCACGTATTCTTCAAATCCCACCTCGTCCATCTCTTCAATGTCACCGATTCTGTAGACATCAAAATGATAGAAGGGCAGACGCCCTTCTTCATAAACCTGAACGATGGTAAATGTCGGACTATTCACCGGTTCTTCAATCCCAAGTCCTTCTGCAAGTCCCTGAGTAAAGACCGTTTTCCCAACTCCAAGATCCCCTGTCAGGGTTAACACCTGACCTGAGAATGCTTTTTCACCAAGACTTTTACCGACTGCAAATGTCTCTTCCGGGCTTCTTGTCTCTATCACCATAATATTTCAGCCTTTCTATACCGCCGGTTCTTCACCAAAAGTCCCGGTTCTTTTATCATCTTATCTTAAGTTTCTAATGATGGAACAGACGGATTCCTGTAAATGCCATTGCCATGCCGTATTTGTTACATGTAGCAATTACATTATCATCACGCACAGATCCACCTGGCTGTGCAATATAAGTTACACCACTCTTATGTGCACGCTCAATATTATCACCGAATGGGAAGAATGCATCAGAACCAAGCGCAACACCTGTCAGCTGGTCCAGCCATGCTCTCTTCTCTTCTCTTGTAAATACTTCCGGTTTTACCTTAAATGTATTCTCCCAGACACCATCTGCGAGAACATCCATATATTCCTCTCCGATGTAAAGATCGATCGCATTATCTCTGTCTGCACGACGGATTTTTTCTTTAAATGGCAGGTTCATAACTTTTGGACACTGTCTTAACCACCAGTTGTCTGCTTTCTGTCCAGCAAGTCTTGTACAATGTACACGAGACTGCTGTCCTGCTCCAATTCCAATTGCCTGTCCATCTTTTACAAAGCATACAGAATTAGACTGTGTATACTTTAATACGATCAGAGAAATCTTCATATCGATCAATGCTTCTTCAGGAATGTTTTTATTCTCTGTCACAATATTAGATAATAATTCATCATCGATTGGAAGTTCCTGTCTTCCCTGTTCAAATGTAACACCAAATACCTGTTTATGCTCTAATGGTGCTGGTGTATAGTTCTCATCGATCTTGATGATGTTATAGTTTCCGTTTTTCTTTGCTTTTAAGATTTCCAGTGCTTCATCTGTGTATCCTGGTGCGATCACTCCGTCAGATACTTCTCTCTTGATCAGACGTGCTGTATCTGCATCACATACATCAGATAAAGAAATAAAGTCACCGAATGAAGACATACGGTCTGCACCTCTTGCTCTGGCATATGCACATGCTAATGGAGATAAATCTCCCATATCATCTACCCAGTAGATCTTCTTTAAGGTATCAGACATTGGACGTCCTACAGATGCTCCCGCAGGTGATACGTGTTTGAAAGAAGTTGCAGCAGGAAGTCCTGTTGCTTTCTTTAATTCTCTTACCAGCTGCCATCCATTAAATGCATCCAAAAAGTTGATGTACCCTGGTCTTCCGTTTAATACTTCAATTGGAAGTTCACTTCCGTCTGCCATGTAGATTCTTGATGGTTTCTGGTTTGGATTACATCCGTACTTTAATTCTAATTCCTTCATTTTTCTTCTCCTTTGATCTGCTGATTGACTGATTATTTGTTCTTATTTACGATTCTTGTCTCATATTCCCCTGTTGCAATATCAATATAACGTACAAATAGAGATACTTTGTTGTCTTCATTTAAGCTGTTCCAAAGTGTGTTTGTGAAATCATCGATATCTTCTTCGATTCCAACAAATTTAGGTTCTCCCTCGAAGCTTGGAAGTGGATTTCCATCATGCATATATGTATGGATAAAACGTCCTTCTCCTGCGATCGGATTCTCATATGTATATGTGTATCGGTTACAGGATTCTGGATTTCCATTATCACTCTTTAAAATGGACATTGCATAGTGGAATGTTCCGTCTGCAATCTTCATAAGACCTGAGATTCTTGGTGTATAGTTTGGTCCGTCTGGTTCAAACTCACGACTTCTTAAAGATTCTTCAAAGGTAAGTCCCTTTTCTCTTCCTTCATATACTGTGTCTGTCTGATCCCCGTTCGTAACGATCGTCTCGTCTCCAAGAACACGAACTGGTGCATAAATGATCAGGCTTGGATCTTCTAGTTTAGCAGGATCAAATGCCTGTGTGCGAATTCCTTCCCCTTCTTCTACAAAGACACGATTACGGCTATTCTCACTGCGTCCCATGATAAAGTATGCAGTGACCGCTTTCTTCCCATCTTTGGATCTTCCGATGACGATTCCTCGTCCTGGGTAAGCATTTTCCTTTAATTCCTGAGCAAGAGCTAACTTCTTCATTGGTCTTAAATCTCCTTCTTTTGAAAATCTTGTTTTTTTATTTCTTCTATTGTATATAAAAAATGGATTGAATACAAGAAAAAACTAACAATTATAAAATAAAGGGCAGGTTTCCTATATATTTTTGTAACACTGTCCTTTATTTCTATCATTTTTTACATAGTTATGCTTTTTTATTTTACAATCCTTCTTATAGCAAGCAACTCCATAAGGTAGAAATTCCGCATAATTTATTATTTTAACATACAAAAAAGAATGGAACATCAATCCCTGACATTCCATCCTTTTTCTTATTTTATATTCAAATATTACATTCTCTTGATTCGTTCAATAGCTTCGACTGTATTCTCATAGTTACCGAACGCTGTAAGTCGGAAGTATCCTTCTCCGCTTGGTCCGAATCCTGATCCTGGTGTTCCAACGACGTTGGCATCTTCTAACAGATGATCGAAGAATTCCCAAGATGTCATGTTGTCTGGTGTCTTTAACCAGATGTATGGTGCATTGACACCACCAGATACTGTGTATCCTGCATCCTGTAATCCGTTAAAGATTACTTTTGCATTGTTCATGTAGTATCCAACCTGTTCTTTTAACTGAGCTTTTCCGGCTTCAGAGTAAACTGCTTCTCCAGCTCTCTGTACGATGTATGGAGCTCCGTTATATTTTGTTCCGTGACGTCTTGCCCATAACGCATGTAACTGTGTATCTCCACATTTTAAATCTTTAGGGATAACAGTATATCCTAAACGAACTCCTGTAAATCCTGCGTTCTTAGAGAAACTCTTTAATTCGATCGCACATGTTCTTGCACCTTCACATTCATAAATTGTGTGTGCAACGTTATCTTCTGAGATATATGCTTCGTATGCTGCATCATAAATGATCACGCATCCGTTTTTGTTTGCATAGTCTACCCATCCCTGTAACTGGTCTTTTGTGATTGTTGATCCAGTTGGATTGTTAGGGAAGCAAAGGTAAATGATATCTGGCACTTCGCTTGGGAAATCTGGTGCGAAGTTATTCTCTGCTGTACATGGCATGTAGATAACATCACTCCATGTTTCTGTTGCTTTATCATATGTTCCGGCTCTTCCTGCCATAACGTTTGTATCTACATATACTGGGTATACAGGGTCACATACGGCAATCTTGTTATCCTGTGCAAAGATTTCCTGAATATTTCCAGAATCACATTTTGCTCCATCACTTACAAAGATTTCATCTGCTTTGATATCTGCTCCACGATCCTGATAATCATTCTTTGCGATTGCATTTCTTAAAAATTCATATCCAAGGTCTGGTGCGTATCCGTGAAATGTTTCTGCATGTCCCATTTCATCTACTGCTTTGTGTAAAGAGTCAATGATCGCTGGTGCCAGAGGCTGTGTTACGTCTCCAATTCCTAAACGAATAATATTTTTGTCAGGGTTTGCCTCGGAATATGCATTTACTTTTTTCGCAATTGTAGAAAATAAATAACTTCCAGGCAGTTTCAAGTAGTTGTCGTTAATTTTAAACATAAATTCCTCCTAGTTTTGATATGTTAATGATTCTTTAATCATCTTTGCCATTTCGATAAGACCCACTCCACTGTTCATGCTTCTTTGTTGTATATATGCGTGGGCTTCACTCTCTGTAATCTGATTATTCTGCATCAGTAATTCTTTGACTTCTTCCAGAAGACGGACTTCTTCTCTCGTACGTTGTTTTGGACGTTGTTTTCTTCGTCTTTGCTTCTCAGAAATTTCGGTAACGATCTCTCTCGTTTTCTCGACTAATTCATACCCTTTTAACGGCATCGAAAGTCCTACGACATTCGGATACACGCAGTCATCTAAATATTGGCGAGAAGCGATCAGCAACATCTTGACCTCTTCAGAAAGATATTCTCTTAATTCACTGTAGATCATATCGGAACATTTGTATCCGCAGACGACTAGTCCTTCTTCAACACCTTCCATACGCTGGACTACCTGTGCACCCGTTGCACATACAGCAGTCACTTCAAAACCACTTCTTACCAGAAGATTCCTAATGCTTCTGGCGACTTCTTGTTTCGGGAATAAAACGATGACGTTTACCAAGCTTCTCACCTCCCGTATCAAGTATCTGTCAATCATTAGATCTTATATAAATAACGATCGACTTCCCATTGTGATACGAACTTCTGATAAGACTCCCATTCAGCACTCTTAGCTTCAACATACTTGTTAAAAATATGATCTCCTAAAAGTTCTTTCATATAAGTGCTTTGTTTGAAAATCTCAAGAGCTTCTTTCATGTCTCTTGGCAGTGTATTAATCCCTGCTTCTTGTTTTTCTCCCTCAGCCATCTCATACTGATTCTTCATGGAACCTTTTCCTGGTGTTAATTTGCGCTTGATCCCATCTAATCCTGCTGCAAGGCTGACTGCCAGTGCAAGGTAAGGATTCGCAGCAGAATCAGGGCTTCTAAATTCAAGCCTTGTTCCGCTTCCACGGGCTGCTGGTACTCTGATAAGTGGACTTCTGTTCGATGGTGACCACGAAACATCCACAGGTGCCTCATATCCTGGCACGATTCTCTTATAAGAGTTTACCAGTGGATTTGTAATCAGGCACATCTCATTTGCATGTTCCATAACTCCAGCCATGAAGTGAAAAGCCTCCTCACTGATTCCAAGATTATTCTTAGAATCAGCAAAAATATTCTTTCCATTCTTCCATAAAGACATGTTAAGATGCATTCCTGAACCGTCCACTCCAGTGATCGGTTTTGGCATAAAACTTGCATAAAGTCCATGTCTTTTAGCAATATATTTTACGATGAATTTAAATGTGAGGATGTTATCGGCCGTTCTTAAGGCATTGTCATACTTAAAGTCGATCTCATGCTGTGCTGGTGCAACTTCATGATGAGATGCCTCGATCTCAAATCCCATATCCTCAAGATTCAAGATCATATCTCTTCTGGCACTTTCTCCTAAATCTAACGGAGCTACATCAAAATATCCGGCTTTCTCATGAGAAACCGTCGTTGGGCGGCCTTCTTCATCTGTGTGGAATAAGAAAAATTCACATTCCGGACCGACGTTAAATTTATAACCCATTTTCTGGCACTCAACCATCACTCGTTTTAATACATTTCTTGGATCTCCAGCAAATGGAAGTCCATCTTGTCCGTATACATCACAGATCAATCTTGCCACGCGGTTTCCTCCCGCATTCCACGGGAAGATTGCAAAGCTGTCAAGATCTGGATATAAATACATATCAGATTCTTCAATGCGGACAAATCCATCAACACTGGATCCATCAAATGTACACTTGTTATCTAATGCTTTCTCAAGCTGTCTTGCGGTGATCGCGACGTTCTTCATTGTTCCGAACAAGTCAGAAAACTGTAGTCTGATAAATTCTACATCGTTTTCTCTGACGAGGTCTATCACATCTTGTTTTGTGTATCGACCCATAACATCACTCCTTCTTACTTCTATTAAATCTGTGCGATATCAACTACGCTGAGCTGATCTCTGTTTCCTGTTTCCAAACTAGTCAGCAGAGCATCTGCCGTATCAAGACTTGTAAGGCATGTTACTCCTGTTTCGATCGCGTAACGGCGGATCAGGAATCCATCTTTGCTTCGACCTACACCCTGTGATGGTGTATCAATGACTAAATCAATTTTATCATCTAAAATGAGATCTAGCAAGTTTGGAGATTCTTCTTCTAATTTATTAATCTGTTTTGCATGAACTCCAGCTTCATTTAAGACTCTGCATGTACTCTTTGTTGAGAAGATCTCATATCCTAACGCTTCAAATCTATGTCCGATATCGATCGCATCGATCTTATCAGAATCCTTGACTGTTAAGATCATCTTCTTATATTTTGGAAGATTGACTCCAGCTCCTAAGAACGCTTTATATAATGCTTCATGGAAGTTCTTAGAAATACCTAAGCACTCACCTGTAGATTTCATTTCAGGTCCAAGGCTGATCTCTGCTCCTCTTAATTTTTCAAATGAGAAGACAGGTTTCTTCACTGCATAGTATTCAGATTCTTTCTGAAGTCCTGGTTCATATCCAAGATCTCTGATCTTTGCCCCTGTGATCACTTTCGCTGCTAATGCTACGATCGGAATACCTGTTACTTTACTGATATAAGGTACAGTACGGCTAGATCTTGGGTTTACTTCGATGACATATACTTCATCATCTGCTACGATAAACTGAATGTTGATCAGTCCGATAACATGTAATGATTTTGCAAGTTTTCTTGTATATTCTGCGATGATTCGTTTAATCCTGTCTGTTAAATTAATAGATGGATATACGGAAATGCTGTCTCCTGAATGGATTCCGGCACGTTCCACATGTTCCATGATTCCTGGGATCAGAATATCTGTTCCATCACAAACAGCATCAACTTCGACTTCTTTACCAACCAGATATTTATCGATCAAGATTGGATGTTCCTGCTCGTAACGGTTGATAACTTCCATAAATGCTGTAATATCTTCATCAGATACCGCAATCTGCATTCCCTGTCCACCAAGTACATAAGAAGGTCTTACAAGCACTGGATATCCAAGTTCATGTGCAACTTTGATTGCTTCTTCGCATGTAAAGACTGTTGTTCCTTTTGGTCTTGGGATACAGCATTCTTCTAAGATCTCGTCAAATAATTCTCTATCTTCAGCTGCATCTACATTTTCAGCACTTGTTCCAAGGATTGGTACTCCCATCTTCATCAGTGCTTCTGTTAATTTGATCGCTGTCTGTCCACCGAACTGTACGACTGCACCGTCTGGTTTCTCAAGATCTACGATACTTTCTACATCTTCTGCTGTTAATGGTTCAAAATAAAGTTTATCAGCAACATCAAAGTCTGTAGAAACTGTTTCAGGGTTGTTGTTTACGATGATTGTTTCGTATCCTTCTTTGCTTAATGCCCATACACTGTGTACAGAACAGAAGTCGAATTCGATACCCTGTCCGATACGGATTGGTCCAGAACCAAGTACCATGACTTTTTTCTTTCCTGATGTTTCTTCGACTTCATTTTCTCCGTCATAGCAAGAATAGTAGTAAGGTGTTGCTGCATCAAACTCAGCTGCACATGTATCTACCATCTTGTAAGATGCATGAATATTATATTCATTTCTTAATTCTTTGATCTCACGTTCTGTCTTACCTGTTAAGCTTCCGATCACTTTATCTGGGAATTCTAAACGTTTTGCTTCCTGTAATAAAGCTTTATCTAATGTATCGGCTTGTGCTAATTTCTTTTCCATCTCAACTAAGACTGCGATCTTATCTAAGAACCAGCGGTCAATCTTTGTGATGTTAAAGATCGTATCATAGTCAAATCCACGACGAATTGCTTCTGCGATCACATAGATACGAAGGTCGTCGATCTTTTCAAGTTCTTTTAATAATTCATCATCTGTTAATTTATCGTAATCACCGAAAATTAAGCTGTCTACATGCTGCTCTAAGGAACGGATGGCTTTCATTAACGCCCCTTCAAAGTTTGTTCCGATACTCATAACTTCTCCAGTTGCTTTCATCTGAGTTGTCAGAGTACGTTTTGCATGAATAAACTTATCGAATGGAAGTCTAGGCATTTTAACAACACAGTAGTCAAGCATTGGCTCAAAACTTGCATATGTTTTCTTCGTTACTGCATTTTCAATCTCATCTAATGTATATCCGATTGCGATCTTTGCTGTTACTTTCGCAATTGGGTATCCTGTTGCTTTGGAAGCTAAGGCTGAAGAACGGCTGACACGAGGGTTTACCTCAATAACGCAGTATTCAAAGCTGTCTGGATTCAATGCGTACTGTACGTTACATCCACCATGAACATCTAATTCTGTGATGATGTTTAATGCAGATGTACGAAGCATCTGGTATTCTTTATCTCCTAAAGTCTGAGATGGAGCTACTACGATACTGTCTCCTGTATGAACACCAACTGGGTCGATGTTTTCCATGTTACAGATTGTAATACATGTTCCATTTTCATCACGCATTACTTCGTATTCGATTTCCTTCCATCCACCGATGTAACGTTCTACTAATACTTCACCTACACGGCTTAGACGAAGACCATTCTCAAGGATCGTCTCTAATTCTTCCTGGTTATGGGCGATTCCTCCACCACTTCCTCCAAGTGTATATGCTGGACGAAGTACTGCTGGATATCCGATCACTTTAGCGAATTCCACACCATCTTCTACTGTTTTAACAACCTGTCCTGCGGCGATCGGTTCCCCGATCTTTTCCATTGTCTGCTGGAATTCTAAACGGTCTTCTGCTTTTTTGATCGTAGATGGAGATGTACCGATCAATTTCACTCCGGATTTTTCAAGGTATCCGCTCTCTACTAATTCCATGGCCAGATTTAAGGCTGCCTGTCCACCAAGTGTTGGAAGGATGCTGTCTGGTTTTTCTTTTTCAATGATCTTTTCGATGACAGAAGCTGTTAATGGCTCGATATATACTTTATCTGCAATGTCTTTATCTGTCATGATCGTTGCAGGGTTTGAGTTTACTAAGACTACTTCCACTCCTTCTTCCTGAAGTGCTCTACAAGCCTGTGTTCCTGCATAGTCAAATTCTGCTGCCTGTCCAATAACGATTGGTCCTGACCCGATTACAAGTACTTTCTTTATATCTTCTCTCTTAGGCATTTTTTGCTCCTTTCATTCTATCCATAAATTCATCAAATAAGTAAGCTGTATCCTGTGGTCCAGGGCATGCTTCTGGATGGAACTGAACTGTTCGAATGTTTTTATTTTTATAGTCTAATCCTTCGATTGTTTTATCATTTACATTGATAAAGGAAACTTCTGCAACATTTGGATCGATTGTTTCTTCTTTGATCACATATCCGTGGTTCTGAGAAGAAATGTAAACTCGTCCGCTCTTTAAATCTTTGACCGGATGATTTCCTCCACGATGTCCCCAACGCATTTTTTCTGTGTCTGCACCTGTTGCAAGTGCCATCAACTGATGTCCTAAACAGATTGCAAAGATAGGTACCTCGCTGTCATATAATTTCTTGATCTCTTTGATGATCTGTACACATTCTTTTGGATCTCCAGGTCCGTTTGATAACATGATACCGTCTGGCTGATCTCCTAAGATTTCTTCTGCTGTTGTATCTGCTGGATAAACTGTTACATCACATCCACGTTTTTCTAAAGAACGAATAATGTTATTCTTTGTTCCAAGGTCTAATAATGCAACTTTAAATCCATCTCCATTGAAATGTTCTTTTTCTGTTCTGGAAACAGTTTTTACTGCATCTGTTACTGTATATTCTTTTAATTTTGGAAGGATTTCATCTAAATTGAAATCAGGATTTGTGGTGATCATTCCACCCATGCATCCATGTTCTCTTAAGATCTTTGTGATAGCTCTTGTGTCAACACCACAAATACCTGGAATGTCATGTTCTTTCAGATAATCTTCTAAGTCTTCTTCTCTTCTGAAGTTGCTTGAAGTTCTTGAGATTTCTCTTACGATAAAGGCTGAATGCCAAGGTTTTTCAGATTCGATGTCCTCTAGACATACTCCATAATTTCCAATCAGTGGGTAAGTCATTACGACTCCCTGTCCCTGATAGGAAGGGTCTGTTAATACTTCTAAATAACCTGTCATGGAAGTATTAAATACGACTTCACAGATCACTTCTTTTTGGGCTCCAAAACTTTTTCCCTCAAATACGTGTCCGTCTTCCAATATCAAAAATGCGTTCATGTAATTTTTCCTCCTAAAAAGTCTCTTTCATAGGGTTGTATTTTGTCAGGAAGAACTAACTTCCTATTTATAAAATAAGAGTTTTGCCAAAACCCTTGATTTTATATAAAAAAAAGAAATACCCTAAAATAAAAATTACAAAGCTAAGTATTGGAAATTCAGCGATCTTGCCCTTCCAATACCCAAGTTATTTTTTATTTCAGAAATATTTCTCTACAAATTGTAAAAATTTTATCATATATTTTTTGTCGTTGCAAGTACTTTTTTGTATTTTTATATGTTTTTTTCTTTATGCATCCGCTCTTCACTCTCTCTTTTAGAAAAAACACATCCGCAGAAATTCTGACGATACAAATTATATTCTTTCGATAATTGAATAGATCTCTGATAACCACCTTTCTTTTTAAAATCAGATGGAAGAAATCTGACTCCTGCTAATTCTCCTGCTTTCTGTCCAAGTTCATTCAGCCATGTAGCATTCTTTAATGGACTAATCGTAAGGGTTGTTGTGAAATAATCATATCCACCTTCTTGGGCAAGTTTTGCCGCCTGATCCAATCTTAATTTGTAACAACGATAACATCTCTTACCACCTTCTGGTTCCTGTTCATAGCCCTTTGCCATATCAAAAAAAGTCTGCGGGGCATATCCAGCATCGATCACTTTAATAGGAAGATTCATTTCACTGACCAGACGCTGTTGTTCGTGGACTCTTTTTTCATACTCTTCTTTGGAGTCGATATTTGGATTGTAGTAGTCAATGGTGATATCAAAATATTGGGAGAGATATTCCATGACATAGCTGCTACATGGCGCACAGCAACTGTGGAGTAATAGGGTTGGTTTGGTTTCTCCTAAGTTTTCGATTACTTTATCTAATTGTTTTTGGTAGTTTATTTTGTTCATTGGTTGTCTCTTTCTGATTTTGTTTTTTACTGTTTTCTTTCTATTATACTAGTATTTATATAAAAAGAAAACACCGGCAGTTAATTGTTAGCACTCTTTTTTCGTGAGTGCTAATTTTTACTTGACTTTTATCAACTTTGGTTCTACAATACTCTTTGTAAAAGTTCTATTTGACATAGAACACTTGATTAAGATCATAATATTTTTAGATAAAGGAGTGTACAAATTATGGCAGAAAAAAAGGGAACTCTTTCCATTAACAGCGATAATATTTTCCCAATCATTAAGAAATGGCTTTATTCCGATCACGATATTTTCTTCCGTGAATTAATCTCTAACGGATGTGATGCCATCACAAAATTAAAGAAATTAGACATGATGGGAGAATACAATTTCCCAGAAGGACATAAAAACAAAGTTGAAGTTATCCTTGATCCTGAGAAGAAAACTTTAAAATTCATCGATACTGGTCTTGGTATGACAGCGGACGAAGTTGAGAAATACATCACGCAGATCGCATTTTCTGGAGCGACTCAGTTCTTAGAGCAGTACAAAGATAAAACAGAAGGTGACCAGATCATCGGACATTTCGGTCTTGGTTTCTATTCTGCATTTATGGTAGCTGATGAAGTTACGATTGATACTCTTTCTTATAAAGAAGGAGCAGAACCTGTTCACTGGACTTGTGATGGTGGTACAGAATACACAATGGCAACAGGTACAAAAGAAACGGTTGGTACAGAGATCACTTTATTCTTAAATGAAGAAAGTACAGAATTCACAAATGAATACCGTGCAAGAGAGATCATCGAGAAATACTGTTCTTTCATGCCAACAGAGATTTTCTTATCTGTAGAAGGTGCCGAACAAGAATTTGAGACAATCCCAGAAGATCAGGTAAAAGACGATGATGTCGTTGTAGAACACATCCATGAAGATGCAAAAACTGAAGAAAAAGAAAACGAAGACGGTACAAAAGAAACTATAGAAGTTTCCCCTGCAAAAGATCTTGTTAAGATCAATAAACGACCTGTTTCTTTAAGTGATACACATCCTCTTTGGAATAAACGTCCAAATGAATGTACTGATGAAGAATACAAAAACTTCTATCACAAAGTCTTCCATGACTTTAAAGAACCATTATTCTGGATCCACCTAAACATGGATTACCCATTTAACTTAAAAGGTATCCTTTACTTTCCTCAGATCAATACAGAATATGATTCTATCGAAGGAACAATTAAATTATATAACAATCAGGTATTTATCGCCGATAACATCAAAGAAGTCATTCCTGAATTCTTAATGTTATTAAAAGGTGTGATCGATTGTCCTGACCTTCCACTGAACGTATCAAGAAGTGCTCTTCAGAACGATGGATTCGTGAAGAAAATTTCTGATTACATCACAAAGAAAGTTGCTGATAAGTTAACTGGTATGTGCAAGACAGACCGTGAATCTTATGAAAAATACTGGGATGATATCAGTCCATTTATCAAATTTGGATTCATCCGTGACCAGAAATTCGCAGATAAGATCAAAGATTACATCTTATTTAAGAATATGGAACATAAATATGTAACATTAAGCGACCTTGTTCCAGCTCCTGCAAACGATGATGATGTGACAACTTTATACTATATCACAGATGAAGTTCAGCAAAGCCAGTATATCAATATGTTCAAAGAACAGGATATGGATGCTGTCATTTTAAATCATAACATTGATTCTGCATTTATCACACAGATCGAACAGCAGAATCAGCATATCAAATTTAAACGTATCGATGCGGATGTCGAAGATGCCCTTAAAGAAGATGTAGATGAAAAAGAATTAGATGAAATCAAGACTTCTTTAACTGACCTGTTTAGAAAGACTTTAAACAAAGAAAATCTTGAAGTTCACGTTGAAAAATTAAAAGATGCAAAGATTTCTTCTATCATCACTTTATCTGAAGAAAGCAGACGTATGCAGGATATGATGAAGATGTATGCAATGCCTGGTATGGACCCTAATATGTTTGGTGCTGAGGGTCAGACTCTTGTACTTAATGCTAACAATGACCTTGTTAAATATGTTGCAGAACATGCAGACGGTGAAAATACTAAGATTATATGCGAACAGCTCTATGACCTTGCTATGGGCATGAGCCGTAGAGAACACGTTCATTCCTATTTTCATCAAGAAATCTCCGCTGAAGGTACCTCCGTCGGTAACCAAGGTCGATTTCTGGCCCGGCATGAGGTTTATCTCTTGTACCTTATATTTCTTATTCGGGTCCAATCCTTGTAGCTTTACGGGGAAAGTCTTTTCTCCGAAGCGAGGGTGGATATCATAAGCGAATAGGACGGATTTGCTTTTTGCCTTATCCACGTACATCACGGATGAATGGTTGGTATCGTAAGGGGAGACTAGACGGTACAGATCGCCGTCGAGGATCGTGCCCTTTAGACGTTTGTAGTTGGCAACTGCTTCTTGGCAGTATTTCATCTCGTCATCGTTCATTTCCTTCAAGCTGATATCGAAGCCCATCTTACACATCATGGCCACGTCGGTACGGAACTTGATAGAGGTATTCTTGTTCCAGCTAGTCACGTGGGCGCACATTGCCTTTGCCGGGAAGAACTGGGAGAATCCCCATTGGATATACAAACGCTCGATCGGATCGGTGTTGTCGCTGCACCAGAATTCCGTGAAATATTTCAATGCCTCGTAATCACAGCGGGCACCCCCACCGGAGCAAAGCATGATCGGTAGGTGAGGGTATTTCTCGGCTACCCGTTTGAATACGTTATAGACACCTCGTACATGGTCGATATACAATTGATTCTGCTTCTCTTTAAGATAGGGGGAATAGACATTGGTAATCGGGCTGTTGCAATCCCATTTGAAGAAAGCCAGATCCGGATTCTCGATCATGATATTATCCACCACGCTGAATACATAATCCTGTACTTTCGGGTTGCTTAAGTCTAAGACAAGTTGATTGCGATAGTAATAGGTCTCACGATTCGGTAGATGGATCGCCCAGTCCGGGTGTTTCTCGAAAAGTTCGCTCTTGGGGTTTACCATCTCCGGCTCGATCCAGATACCGAATTTCACGCCGGCATCTTTAGCGACCTGCACCAGATGAGGAATGCCGTTTGGCAACTTATCGTGTGTAACCTCCCAATCGCCCAATCCGGCCTTATCGTTTTGACGAGGGTATTTATTAGCGAACCAACCATCATCCAGCAAAAACATATCTACACCTAGATGCTTGGCTTCTTTCATTAGTTCCTCCAATTTCTTCTCGTTGAAATTGAAACCGGTCGATTCCCAGTTGTTCAGTAGGGTAAGTCGATCGCCTTTACCATCCTTGATCTGGTAATTACGTGCCCAATCATGGATATCACGACTGGCTTTTCCGGTTCCTTGGTTACTCAACGTAAAG
>ENA-ORSQ01001194-ORSQ01001194.1-human-gut-metagenome-genome-assembly--contig:-NODE-1194-length-14358-cov-6.318325_pt1 | contig 14358 bp, 21 predicted proteins | sample MGYA00241900_ERZ509164 | MGnify/ENA primary metagenome ERZ509164 (study PRJEB26280, sample SAMEA2338807) | human gut metagenome | biome: human gut; feature: human-associated habitat; material: faeces...
AGGCATACCATTTCAAAAAACGTCGACAAGCTCGTTCCCCTTTTTTAGTACGAGCTTGTACTTTATTTAGTACAGTTAGTAAGAACAGCATTATAATGTTCACAAAATGTTCACATTATATTAAAAGATTATACACCAATTTTATTTTTCAAACTGATATAATGTATATAGAAACAAGGAAATGAGGAATTTAGTCAAGCAGTTGTAAAGGCATCTGATGAATAGTCAATTGTAAGTGATAAGCATACTTGTTAAAAACAAGGATGTTCGTAAAGTAGGCAGACTAACAGAGATGACACAGCACCTTGTTACTGGTTGAATGGGGTATCGCTTTAAGATAAAGTAAAGGAGTAAGTAAATGAAGGTTAAGGAATTATTACCTATATTATTTAATATTGAACAGGTGAGAATTTGTAAAGCTGATAAAAACGTTGAATGGTGTGGGTATGCATTTTCAATACCCAAAAAATATTATAATGATAATATAGATAAAGTGTGTTCGTTTCCGATTGAGTATTCTAATAGTTGCACTTATATTTTTATTAAATAGAAGGGAGTGAAAAAAACTTGCACGCACAATATTTAGAAGTAGTTAAAGCACTAATACAATCATCATCAGAGTTTATTAATTGTAGAGTTGAAACATATATTGAACCCTCAATATCATCAACAATCTTTTATATATACGCTGACGGCTATAAACACATATTTAAAGCCCCATTCGGGTTGCTTGAGTCCGATATCACGGCTACAGCATTAGCAGAAATTATAATAGATGAAGTAAAAGAATGGAGGGATAAGTTAAACGAAACTTAAAGATTTAATTAGCCTTATGGAAATAGATATTATTGTGACGGAGGATTAACAAAATGGATATATATAATGTATTAGTTATGTTGACATTTATTATGATATCAATAATGATGATTAGTCAATATATTGACAGTGAAGTACTGAAGGTTTGTGATGTATTACAATTAATGAATATATTACCTTGCTACGAAGTAAAAGCGTTTAAAAACGGAAAGCGCATTAAAACTAGTGCATTGATACAACACATCAATAGCCCAGTTAAAGCTCACGAATTAAAAAACGGTATTCTTTACATAGAAATTTATTAGTTTTTTGAAATTTTCTGTTAAATGTGGTAATATACTACTTGTAAGGAGGATATCAATATGGTACTTTATAATTTATATTTAGTTTTAAATGATGAACCAATTATGATTTATGATAAATGCATGAAAATGATGAGATTTGAGGGTTCATCAAATGATATTCCAGAGATTTTATTCGACAGATACGTCCACTATATGACTATTGCACGTATCCATAAAGGTGATTACAAACAGTTAATAGTTATTGACTAGCAGTAACCAAGCTGAGGGTGGTGCAATCCCACCCACTAGTCTTTGCACCAATGGTGCATGTTATAACAAGTTACAACAAGTTACCAAAAAACTCATTACAAAGAACAAGGAGGAATTAAGATGAGAAAACCAAGCGTAACAAGAACAATCAACACACTAAACATCACAGTATTAGGCATGGATACAGTTTTGTGCGAGCCTATGACCAAGACTTACCCAATTTATGCAAGTGAAGCGCCGAAAGATGAAGCTAATCTGTTTAATTACATTCGTAAAATGTATGAGACAGATACCTTTAAAATCTCAGCAATCACAGACAAGGCGGCAGTTACAAAAACATACACTATGCCATTAAGCAAGTACATTGAAGAAGCAGAGGAAGTAAAAACAGACGAAGCAGAGAAAGTAAAAACAGACGAAGCAGACACAGCGCAGTAAATAGGGGGTTATTATCATGTTATCAAAGAAAGAATTATTTAATGCAAAGGCATCATCACAGAAAATCGAGAAAGGGTTACAGATTGATGTTGTTAATGTCGGCTCATATGATGATACTGACAAAGACAGCAACCCTGTAACGGTCTCAGTTCTTGTTGATAAAGACGGAACAGTTTTTACAAGCATTTCTAAGACTGTTAATGAAGCGCTAGATATGCTTGAGGATATTATATTAGACGATGGCCACGCACTTATTGAGGTATGCGAGAATACTTCCAATAGTGGCAGAAAATTTTATCAGTTAACGGTATTGTAAATATCGTTTTTTGCAAGAAGGGAACTAAAATGAAAAAAAAAACAATTTGTATTATTGGGTCAATGCCACAGTTATCAGAAATCAAGGCAACACGTGATAGACTACACCAGAAAAACTGTGATGTAAGAATACCTAACACAACCATTCCCTGTCTTGAAGATTGCATTAATGAATGTTATAAAAATATTCGTGAGTGTGAAGAAGTTTTAGTTATAACAAAACCGGACGGAAGTGTAGGCGAGAGCGTAATGCATGAGATATGCTTTGCTATGTATTTTCACAAAAGATTTATTTTGCATAAAAGTTATTAAAAACAATGAAGGGGAGGGGAGGCTTTTACCTTCCCTTTTATTAGTCTATAAACACATAGGGAGGGATAAAGTGTATGGGTAAGACAACTAAGAAGTCACAGCTCTTAAAGGAATATAATAAAGAGCGAAATCGAATTAAACGATTTATTAGATACGCTGAAAAAAGAGGGTATGTGTTTGAACCCAACCTTATACCACCAAAACCAAAAACTATAACAAGTGGTTCAATAAGAAGGCTGTCAAAGATTAGACCTGCACAGCTTTATAACAAAGCTTATGCCATCAGTGCAGTAACAGGACAGCCGATAACAGTTGAGCAGAGAAAAAGAGAAATCAGAGAAGAAGCTTCTAGGAAAGCATGGGAAACTAGGAGAAGAAAAAAAGACCAAGCTGACTATAATAGAATTAAGTCTGATAGAGAATGGCAACAAATGTTTCATGCATCAAGGATAGTATGGGATAAAGTGCAATCAATGATAGCAAATGTTGGTGTACAACAATCTCAGTCAGCAGACCTATTAAACAATCTTTTAAACACACAAATTGAACAGTATGGGGCAGACTCCGTTCTGTATTCCATAGCACAGGCTGGCGAGGATTTCTTATCAACTTGTGAGACTATAATTAAATATCACCCCAATAGTGCTGTATCAAGGACAGCCGTTCAGCATTTATATACATTAATAAGTGGCAATTTACCAAGCGATGCAGAACAGGCAGAAATTGATAAGGCATTAGCCAACGATGAAACTTGGGAAGAAATATGAGAAAGCAGATTAAATATATGGTAGGTGATTTTGAAACCACAGTTTATGAAGGGCAGACATTCACGGAGGTGTGGGCATCAGCAGTTGTCGAGCTAGGCTCAGAGGATGTTAAAATTCACCATTCTATTAGGGAGACTTATAATTATCTTTATAACTTAAAGCAGAATATTTGTATATATTATCATAACTTAAAATTTGATGGTTCATTTTGGTTATCATTTTTACTAACCGATTTGAAATATGAACAAAAACTTTATGTAAATCCGAATAACGAAAATGATGTGCACTTTTTAAAAGAAAAAGATTTAACGCCAAAATCTTTTGTGTATTCAATCTCAGACATGGGGCAGTGGTATAGTATACTTATCAAGACACCATATGCATTGATTGAGATTAGAGATAGTTTGAAGCTCTTGCCGTTTTCAGTTGAACAAATTGGGAAAAGCTTTGAAACAAAGCACCGAAAATTAAATATGGAGTATAAGGGACATAGATATGCTGGTTGTACAATTACACCTGAAGAAAAACGTTATATTGCTAACGATGTGTTGGTAGTTAAAGAAGCATTAGAAATTATGCAATTTGAGGGGCACTTAAAACTTACTATCGGCTCTTGTTGTCTCTCTGAATTTAAAGCTACACTTGACAAACAAGACTATCAAGCATTTTTTCCCGATCTAACACAGTTTAAATTAAACCCACTTGAATATAAATACTCAAATGCAGACGAGTATATAAGACATTCATATAGGGGTGGATGGTGTTATTTAAAGAAAGGATGTGAAAACAGAATTTACACCGAGGGTATAACGGCAGACGTTAATAGCTTGTACCCTTCTATGATGCACTCAGAAAGTGGAAATTATTACCCATATGGTCAACCAGTTTTTTTCAAAGGTAAAATCCCACCAAAATGTCTTACAGACCAATATTATTATTTTGTTCGTATTCGCACACGTTTTTACTTGAAAGAAAATAAATTACCATTTATACAGATTAAAGGCAGCTTTTTCTATAAGGCTACTGAAATGCTTGAAACATCTGATATAGTTGATAAAGATACAGGAAATGTATGCACATGGTACAAAGATTTTGACGGAAATATTAAAAAAGCTATTGTTGAAATGGTACTTACTCAAACTGATTTTGAATTATTACAGGAGCATTATAACCTTGTAGATTTTGAGTTATTGGATGGATGTTATTTTAGAACTATAACAGGAATTTTTGACGAGTATATTAATAAGTATAAAGAAATTAAACAGACTAGTAAGGGGGCAAGGCGAACACTAGCAAAACTCTTTTTAAATAACTTATATGGAAAACTTAGCAGTTCGGATATATCCTCTTTCAAAGTGGCAAGGGAGAAGGATGATGGCTCACTAGGTTTTACAACATTTGAAGAACACGAAAAGAAAGTTATGTATATACCCATAGGCTCAGCAATAACAAGTTATGCTAGAAATTTTACTATTCGAGCCGCACAGCAAAACTACAAATATTTTGTATACGCTGACACGGATAGTATACATTGTTGTACTACAAAGAAAAATATTAAGGGTATTAAAATACACCCCAATAATTTTTGTTGTTGGAAATTAGAGAGCTTTTGGGATAAGGCTATTTTTGTTCGCCAGAAAACATATATTGAGCATGTTACACATGAAGATGAAGAACCAATTAATATTCCATACTATAATGTAAAATGCGCTGGTATGCCTGATAGGTGTAAGGACTTGTTTCTTAAATCAATGGAGGGGGTGACAGATGAAGAACTTGAGAAATACCCACCAATTCAACAGGAATTTTTAAAAACAAAAAGAACACTAGCTGATTTTAAACAGGGGTTAGAAGTATACGGAAAACTCCGACCAGTGAGAATAAGGGGAGGAATAGTATTACAAGAGACAACATATAAAATGCGATAATGTTTCACGTGAAACATAACAAAAGAGACAGAATTAAATCTGTCTCTTTTAATATATCTATAACGTTAATTCTTAATGCATGGGTAGGCATACACCCAACTACAGAGACATGTCTTATATTTCAAAGAGCCTTCCACGTCTATGTTACAAAAATAACTAACGCAGATACCGCTAATAATACGCTAACGCTTTAAGTATACACTCTTTACAATCGAGTGAATAAAATCTAAAACAACCCCTATCAAAGAAGTATCTCATATAGTCAATCAACCACACATTATTTTTGAGCATTACATAATTAATATTGTGGTCGTCTGTTGTAACTGAAATCCTTTGCTTAAAATCTGTATCAACTTTTTTATCACAATAAACTATGCTTTCCTCTTCAAACATTTTAACACCATATTCTTCACCCTTATATTTAAGCGTACATAAATATCGACTCTGACCTCTCATTTTTTCAATGAAAGCATTATTATCATTAAGGTAAACATTCTGTGACGCATAGGCTACATAATTAGATTTGTTAAAAGCTCTATTGAATAGTGAACTTTCTTGTAACTTAGAAGCACTTTCATTATATCCCTGTTCAAGAACAAACCCATCGCCACGTAAAAACTTCACGTTAGATGTGAGTCTGTTAGTAATATCTAATGCAATGTAATAAGGGTTTAATAGCGTCACAGCGTTTGAAATCATTATTACGGGTACATATCTAACTTGACTGTTATTACCCCTTGCTATTGATGTATGTATACTTATAAATTTATTAACTTCATCAGCACAATAATGGTTTGTCTCAGACTGAAATTCGTCAAGAAGTATTCTTGATACATCACTTAGATAATGAGAATATTTTTTTACTTTATCCGCACAATTTAGCGCAACAGCATAGCCACAGGATTTCCCTTCATCCTCTTCATCGTATGCACTACACAAAAATAACTCGTACATTTTACTATTACCAATTTGTACAGCTTTCATGGTGTATGCTGAGAAAAAAAGATTATGTATGTCCTTAAAGAATTTGTCAGCGGAGTCCTTTAACTCGTCTTGAAATCTGTAGAGTAGACAAAATTTCTCATTATATTTTAAAAACCGATTAACTAAATATCTATTAAAATATGTGGTTTTTCCAGCACTTCTATTTGATGTTGATATATAAATTTCTGGTACATTTCCATTAATATCTTTCATGCTTAATAGCTTAGTGCCATCATAGTATTTTATTTCTTTCATTTATCCACTTCCTTTAGTTTATTATATCAAATTATCCACAATTTGTCAAATTAATGTTGATAATTTGTGGATAATATGATATAATAAGAAAAAAGAGAGGAGGTCAACATTATGATTAATGACTTATCAACACTGATTTCAACACTCGGCTTTCCAATAGGAATGTGTCTAATTATGTGTTATTACATCAACAAAATTAATGAGGCACATAAGGAAGAGACAGACAAGTTTGCAGAAGCACTCAACAATAATACAGTCGTGCTTCAAAAACTTTGTGATAAGCTTGAGAGTGAGGTGTATGTCAATGACAAGTAGTGATATTGTAGCAACGGCAAGGACATACCTTGGAAAGCCCTATGTATGGGGCGGAGAGTCTGAGTCTGAGGGTGGATATGATTGTAGCGGTTTTGTATATTCTGTACTTAATAAGTGTGGCATGAAAGTACCAAGAACTACAGCACAAGGTTATTCGTCATTAGGCAAAACGGTAACAAACATTAAGAGTGCTGACTTACTTTATTTCGGTAAATCAGTCAAGAGAATTACTCATATAGCAATTGCTATTAACAGTACACAAATGATTGAGTCGAGAGGAAATAGTAAAAATACAAAAACAAACAAGGGTAAGGGTGTTTCAATTACTAATATTTCTCACCGAAACGACTTAGTACTTGTTAAAAGAATTGTTGATTTTAAAAAGGAGAAATTAACAACTATGTCTTTATTGAAAAAAGATACTAAAAATAACGATGTCACTGTATTTGAGATACTAATGTCAAAGTTAGGGTATTATACAGGTTCAATTGATACACACTACGGTAAAGGCTGTGTATCTGCATGTATTAATTTTCAGAAAGACCACAACCTTTTACAGGATGGTGAGTGTGGGAACAATACTTGGAAAGCGCTTCTTGCTGAGGTGATTTAATGGCATGGATTGCAATTGAAGGTACTAGGAAGTATCTGACACAATCGCAGATGGAGACCAACGCTGTAGAGTTTAGCGCTTATTTTACTGGAAAATACACACTTGAAAGTATATGCGGTATGCTCGGAAATGTTCAGAGAGAGAGCACACTTAATCCCGCTCTTAAAGAAACATTAAGCACCTCTAGTGGGTGGGGGCTTATTCAGTGGACACCGTCAAGAAATCTTACTGACTACGCAAGTGCACAAGGTAAGGACTGGAAAGATGGCAACTTACAGTGTCAACTTATTAATGCCGAAGTACTTGAAGGATATGGCGGCCAATGGATACCAACTCAAAGGTATCCGTACACAGGACAACAATTTTCACAGCTTATGGATGTTGAGGAAGCGGTCAAAGCTTACTGTTTTGAAAGAGAACGAGCAGGGGTTGTAGCACTCGATGAAAGAATACAAAATGGAAAGAATTGGTATAAATATTTGAGTGGTGCACCAACACCAACACCATCAACAAGAAAGCATATGCCTATTTATATGATGTTACACAGACGATTTTAAAAAAGGAGAATGATAGATGGCTAAATTATCAAAAGACGAACTAGTAGAAAAAATAAAAAAATACGTTGGTGACAGAACGGACGACGAAACTATTGAGATTATTGAGGACATTTCAGATTCTGTTGACTCATCCGATGCAGATGAATGGCAAAAGAAATATGAGGAAAATGATAAAATGTGGAGAGATAAATACATCTCACGCTTTTTTGAAAAGACGGAAAACGATGAAATCATCACACCGACAGAACATGAAGAGGAAGAGAAAGAGTATAAATCTTTTGAGGATTTATTTGAAGAGGAGGAAGATTGATGGCCAGAATAATTGCTAAAACAAAACTTGACGCACGCTCTATTGACATTCTTAATGTTATCAGAAATAATGCGTCATACGCTTATCAAAAAGATGTACCAAAAATAGAGAAAGAACAGGACATACCAAAAGTTGGTGAAATCCTTTTTGGAAATCCAACACACTCTAACGAATTTATAAACGCTTTAGTTAATAGAATAGCGTTAGTGCGTATGCAGAGCGCAACCTTTAACAATCCTTATAAGCACCTCAAGAAGGGCTATCTCGAATTTGGTGAGACTGTAGAGGATATTTTTGTCGGAATTATCGATGCTGTAAAATATGATGCTGAGAAGGGTGCTAGTAGAGAGTTTAAACGTACTCTTCCTAATGTTCAGTCAGTCTTTCACGTGACTAACTGGCGAGTAATGTATCCAATTACTATTGAGAAACAGGCTTTAAAACGTGCTTTTACATCTGCTGAAGGTGTAACTAATCTTATTACATCAATTATTGATCAAGTTTATCAGTCTGCTGAATATGACGAATACTTACTTTTTAAGTATCTGCTCATTAAAGCAATTTCTCACGGTAAAGTATATCCGCAGCCGATTGATACTACTGACATGGATAGTGTGGCTGTAGCTTTTAGAGGGAAATCAAATTTACTTCCTATTGATATGACAGGTAGATTTAATGAGAGTCATGTACAGAACAACACACCTATTGATAAACAGTGTATTTTTATGGACGCTGATTTTAATGCTAAATTTGATGTTAAAGTACTTGCTAGCGCTTTTAATATGGATAAAGCAACGTTCATAGGAAAACTTCATTTAATTGATGATTTTGCGTCATTTGACAATGAAAGATTTGAAGCTATTAGAGAAGAGTCGACAGGACTTGAAGAAGTGACAGCAGATGAACTTGCCCTTATGAAAGATGTTAAGGGAGTTTTGATTGATGAGGAATGGTTCCAAGTTTATGATAACTTATTAGAATTTGACGAAACACATGTTGGTAGTGGATTATATTGGAATTATTGGTTACATTGTTGGAAAACTATATCTTATTCACCGTTTGCAAATGCCATTGTTTTCGTTGATAGTGGCGCAACAATTGCCAAGCCTTCAAAAATTACTGTTGAAATCACAGGAAAAGACATATCTGAGGTTGGTACTATCTTTACACTTAATGTTCAGGATGACACAGCTACACTTGCACCGAATTCAGTTAATTTTGTTCAGACAGAAGCTCTTACAACAGAGGGTATTGCCGTTCAGAAGTATGGTGCACTTGTAATTCCATCAACAAAATCTTCATCAGAAATTACTCTCGTAGCTGATTTAAATGGAACAACCTACACAGGCGCTACAAACATCACTGGCGCTAGTGCTGTAGGTGATACAGTCGTATTAAATAAAGGATGATGAAATATGTACATAGTACCCGATAGCGAGGTGTACATGCTGAGTGGAGTACCACTTTCCACTCAGCAGAAACACACAATTTATTTTTCAGATAAGAAAACACAGAAAGATTATTTTATTAGTAAAGCCAAAAAGCATTTTAATAAAGTAACTTACAACAGAGTTAATAAAGGTAAATGTCGTTTACAGGCTACAGCAGATGCGTTATATGACTGCAATTACATGATGTTTCAAAACTCGGCTTTCAGTACTCGCTGGTTTTATGCGTTTGTGACAGGAATTGAGTATATTAACAATGTTACGGCAGAAATAAGCTTTCAAATTGATGTTATACAGTCTTACTGGTTTGATATTGAAAGAAAAGAGTGCTTTGTTGAACGTGAACACAGTTTGAGCGATAATATTGGTGAGCATATATTACCCGAAAATGTGGAGTGTGGCGAGTACGTTTACAACGATGATATACAAGTAATTGGGTTAGGTTCGTTGAGCACATGTACCATGGTACTACTTGCTACCACGGGGGGTTATATGTACGATGGTGTATATAGTGGGTATCAAATAAAAGCCTTTTCAAACACTGAGGCAGGAAGTAACAATCTTACCACTTTTTTAAATCAGTACTTGGAAACACCTAATAACATTTTGGCTCTGTACACTTGTCCAACTGACATACTCCCTATTGAGGTAACGGACGAAGGTGTTAATATTACATTCACTAGTCAAACTAATCCGATTAATGTAACTGGCACACCAATTAGTAATAATGATACAATAAATGGCTACAAGCCACGAAACAATAAGCTTTATACATACCCCTACAACTTCAATGAAGTAAGAAATAACTGCGGCCAGACATTAATTCAAAGATATGAATTTTCAGAAAATCTTACACCATATTATAACATAGTCGGCAATATGACAATGCCTGTACAGGAAGTATTAAGGCTTGACAGGTATAAAGCTACAGAAACCACAGGCACAGACAGAATGGATATGACAGAAACAATTACACTTGACAGTTTCCCTTTATGTTCTTGGAATGTAGACGCATTTAATGCGTGGGTTGCGCAAAATACTGTACCAATTACAATTAACGCTATTCCATCTGCTATTCAGACAGCTGTCGGAATGGTAACAGGACAGTCAAGTAACTCTGCGTTAGGCAGTGTACAAAATATATTAACCAACGCCTACACAGCAAGTATATCTGCTAATGATGTTAAAGGCAATTACGCAACTAACAACGCACTTTTTGGTAAAGGTCAAGTGTGCTTTATGGCTCAGCGTAAATCTATTACTGCTGATTATGCCAAAGCTATAGACAAGTATTTTGATGTATTTGGATATGCTTGCCACACAACAAAAATACCTAATGTATCAAGCAGACCTCACTGGAATTATACAAAAACTGTTGATTGTACAATCGTAGGCGGTGCGCCTAGTGACGATATAGCCTTGATTGAAAGTTATTTTAACAAAGGAATAACGTTTTGGAAACATCCTAGTGAGGTAGGAAATTACTCACTTGATAATTCAGTTTAGTAGGAAGGGAGGATAAAATTGAGTAAAGCGAGAAAGGCAAGACGAAATAAAGAGCGAACTTCTTTTGGTGACAGTGTGTTTTATCAGCTTTACACTTTTGACCAATATTTAGACTTATTTACAGAAATAGCAATTAGCTCGTTTGAGTGGCTCGGACTTCCAAGCACTGTAGATGCGAGATTTATAGAAGTTGGACTGTACGAGGATAGAGCTATGTTGTATTTTAACGATGAAGTCATGGGAAATCTATGTCTGAGGAGTATACTTGGCGGTCAGCTCGATGTTTACAATATCCCACTTGATCGAAGGGCTTTCGCTTCTAACGGCTATCAACGTGTATGTGGAAAAAGTGACAGTGTTATCATATGGGATAATATGACGCATTGGTGCTGTAAAGATAAGATGACTATATATGCAAAGAGACTAGCCGAACTTGATGCATCCATTGACATAAACTGTAAAGCTCAAAGAACACCTATTTTAATTAAGGGAAGTGAACAACAACAATTAGCTCTACAGAACGCTTATATGCAGTATGATGGCAACCAACCAGTTATTTTTGCAAGTAATGATTTCATGGAGGGAGACACTGGCTCGTTTGGTGTGTTCACAACAGGTGCGCCATATGTTGCAGATAAGCTGTATGAATTAAAGGTTAATTTATGGAATGAAGCTCTTACATACTTAGGTATAACAAACATAAGTGTTCAGAAAAAAGAAAGAATGATAAAGGACGAAGTGCAGAGACTACAGGGTGGTGTAATGGCTAACAGATATTCAAGGGAATTTGCTAGGCAACAGGCATGCGAACAGATTAACGAGATGTTCGGCACTGAAATTAGCTGTCACTTCCGTGATGTATTCAATCAGAATGATGACAGGAAGGAGGATGACAATGAGTAAATATACAACACAAGTCAGATTTATTTGCGAAACATGTGCAAAGCTTACAGAGTCAACAGGATTTAATGACATTGAAGATGTACTGAATAAGTCTTGGAACATAATTTTTAGTGACTTCCCTATTTTTGACGAAGAATATAGAGCGGAGCTTTGTAAAAAAATCTTAAGGCATTACTATAGTCGAGAGATTTGTTGTGAAACTGTAGGAAGATGGAAGTTGTTTCTTAGTGATAAGATGAAAAACCTCATGCCTTATTATAACCAGCTTTATAAGAGTGAATTGTTAAAAATCCAACCGTTAGTTAGCGTGGACAGGAGTGTTACACATGAAGGAAGCGGAAGCGAAACCAAAACCACTAACAGAAATGGGACTAACAGCAGCAACTCGAGGGCTGATGGAAGTACCGATACTTGGAGCTATTACAGTGATACACCACAAGGCGGTATTGACGGACTTGACAGTAATGATTATTTAACAAATGCCACACATAATTTAGGTACTGATGGTACTATTAGTACGCTCAACGGTATTACTATTGATAATGAGACAGGAACAGGAAACAGAAGCGACAACTATGTTGACAAAATTTTAGGTTATGAAGGTAATCAATCAGAAATGTTACTAAAGTTTAGGGAAACGTTTTTAAATATTGATATGATGATTATTGACGAGCTTAAAGATTTATTTTTTACTTTATGGTAAGAGAAAGAGAGAATAACATGAATGAAATTAAAACAATACCCCCTTTTAATTGTAATTCAATTTTACCTTTACTTTATGATGATAGTTTAAGTTATTATGAGATATTATGTAAATTATCAAATAAAATGAACGAAATAATAGGTGAAATAAATACAGAATTTAAAAATACAATTGACGAAAAAATAGACATTTATTTTAATAATTTAATGATAGATGCTATTTATGACGAAAAAACCGAAACAATATATTTAAAACGCAATTATATAAGCGGTGGGGATAAACATATATATGACATTCCCAATAAAACAATGAATATTATTTAAAACGGAGGGTTCAAAAATGGAAAATATATTAAATTTTTTCAAAATTAATGATACTATATTAAGTATCGAAGATAAAAAAGCACAAACCCGATTAGATGCGTTATCGGATGTCGCTTCAAGCGGTAGTTATAACGATTTATCTGATAAACCAACAATTAGTTATGACCAGTCAACGTCAACTATTAGTTTTAAGAATTTTTAACCTAAAGGAGAATTTTGTATATGAAAGAATTTGATAATATAAATATATTGGGTACAGATATTAAAGTTAAAGACGCAACAGCAAGAAACGATATAACAAATTTGACTAAAAAGCTTGATACTACAAACACAAAAGTTTCTGATTTACAAAATCAAATAACTCTAATACGTGATAGGTATTATATCTTCATTAGTGATAGTTACGGAGATGGATATACGCCCGAAGGCACGATTAAGAACACATATATAAATCAAATAATAAATAAAATAAATCCAAAATATGCAGTTAATCTACATAAGGGTGGAGCAAGCTTCTCTAATGTTGACAATAACTTTTTATCATTATTAAAAAATGCGAACATAGAAAATAAAAATAAAATAACGGATATTGTTGTGCTTGGTGGGTATAATGATAATGGGTATCCGTTAACACAAATAATGTTAGGTATAGATAGCTTTTTTGAGTATGCAAAAACAAATTACCCGAATGCATTAATTACTTTAGGTAATGTTGGATATTCAACACATTCTGACCAAATAACAAACCACGTTAAAGTAACTAACGCATATAGTTTTAAAAGTGGCACAAATGGCGGTGTATACTTAAATAACTGCGAGAACATTTTACATTCTACTGATTATATGGCTAGTGATGGTTTCCATCCTAATCAAGGCGGACACGATAGACTAGCTAACTATTGCTATGAAGCATTAATAACAGGCAGTTGCACACCAACATTATCTAATGTAGGGCACACATTATCTACCACGGAATGGAAACCTAATACTAACAATACTTTTATACTTGAGCAAACTAATAATATAATTTCATTTAGAATAAACGGAAATTCATTTACACATACTAGTTCTTTTACTTTTAAATGTGATGGTACATGGTATTTATTAGGGACATTTAAAAACTCCAGTATTATGGGCGGTAATTATTATTTTACTAATACAACTGTGCCTGCATTTTTTCAATTAGATAACAACAGTTATGTATCTATACCTTTAATGATATCGGTATATGAAAAAGGGCTATATGCTTCGACATTAATCACAACAACAGATAATTATGCAACTTATAAGGTTAAAAAAATTGTTACACCA
>ENA-ORSQ01001199-ORSQ01001199.1-human-gut-metagenome-genome-assembly--contig:-NODE-1199-length-14324-cov-3.263158_pt1 | contig 14324 bp, 10 predicted proteins | sample MGYA00241900_ERZ509164 | MGnify/ENA primary metagenome ERZ509164 (study PRJEB26280, sample SAMEA2338807) | human gut metagenome | biome: human gut; feature: human-associated habitat; material: faeces...
AGGGCCACCGCGAGGTCATCGGCGTGACGGAGGGCATGAGGGAGGACGCTGCCAGCTGGGAGCAGTTCATACGAAGCATGATCGAACGCGGTTTGAAGGGCGTGCGCCTCGTGGTCGGCGACCGGTGCGCGGGACTCGTCTCCACGGTGAACTCGATGCTTCCCCGGGCGAAGTACCAGCGGTGCATGGTGCACTTCATGCGCAACGTGCTCTCGAAGGTGCCGCCCAACCACCGGGATTGGGCGTCCGCGGCCCTGAAGGCGATATTCGCCATGGAGTCCCGCGAATCCGCCCTCGCCAAGGCCGGGACGGTCGCCGCGGAGATGGAGTCCAGGAAGCTCAAGGCGGCGGCCGGCTGCCTGCGCGAGGGCATCGGGGAGACGACCGCCTACCTTTTGCCGGAATTCCCGACGGAGCACCGCAGGAGGATCCGCGCGAACAACATGATCGAACGGCTGAACCGGGAGATCCGGCGTCGCACGCGCGTCGTCGGCAGTTTCCCGGACGGCAACAGCGCGTTGATGCTCATCTGCGCCAGAATCAGGTACGTCACCGCGAACGAATGGAGCACGCGCCGCTACCTCGACATGTCCCGGCTCGATGACAACCTGCAGGAAGCGAACTGATCATCGTCCCATGGACGGGCACGACCCTAAGTGCGCAAACCTTCGGGCACTACCTTTAATCATTCTACGAAATTGCAAAATAAGATAAGAAGCTATGCGCGATTTTTCGGAAATAGCCGTGCAGTCGCTCCTAGCTTTGACAGTACCGCACCAAACTCATCCAACGTCACCGGCACGACCACCTTCCGTCTTATTCCCAACAGAATGGCGGATTCCATCTATGACCGGCATGACGGAGATACGCCGTCACCATCGTTCCAGATACTGTGCCTCAATTGCTGCCAGACCGGATATCCCCAGACGTATAACCCTATCTGATCCACGTCCATTTATGCGCTGAAGTACATACACCCTTGGCTTGCTAAGCCGCTTCTCAGGCACCGGACATGCATAGATTTTTCCCATCCGGTTTTAAAGAAAAACCGTGGTCTTACTGCTACTTGTTTTATCAGGCATTTGTGGTTTCCACTAAGTGCTACCTAGATATCAGTTGGATCGATTAACCGGAAATTCGGTTGATTATTTTTCCAATCAGGTATCTTGTTCCACAGCAGGTCGAACCAATGTCCACGTCGCCTGTCGACGGTGACAGCGAATAGTGCCTGACGGATAAAGTCGAGCAGGGTGCAGACCGCGTAGATTATCAACAGGATGCCGAAGATCCGCAGGATTGCGACTGGCTGCTGGTATAGGTTCTGAAGGTTGACCAAGCGGCCCCAAAGTAGTTTTTCGGAAGCGGCATAATCGGTAATCAGGTACACTGCGAACGCAGACTTCGCGATCCGATTGACGATGCGACTATGAAAGGTAACGCAGTCGAACAGCAGGAACATGCCGAAGCCCACCATGATAACGGGCAGTCTCCAATCGCCGGTGATGTATATGTTCACATTGTGACCGAGTAATGACAATGCTATGGACGCACAAGTGTAAAGCAGGAAGAATCCGAGCCCGATACTGATCATCAAACAAGCCTGCTTGACGGAAAAGGGTTTCATGTACCACTTGTAAGCGGAAATTAGAATAAACAAGTAGATGAATCCAAACACGCCAGTCAGAGCGGAATCTCCTAGGGTCTTGGGGATGAAGCTGGTCAATCCCCAGATGACCAGTACGATAACAGCCAGTGCGAGGTGGCATTCGCGTCCAAGTGCCTTTAATCCTTTAGAGAGGAAAGGAAGGAGCGCTAGGAAGATGGCGTAGGCAGTGGCATACCACCATACATTCATGCTTAATGGCAAGATGCTTTTCGCCATGAGTTTCATGCCGAGATCGGCACGGTCGAACACGAGGTAGAACGCCATGAGTGTGAGACTCCAGAACAGGAGCTCTCGTTCCATGATCCATATGCGCTTCAGACTGGACTTGATGGTCAGTTCCTTATCGAGGAAGAACCATGCGGAGATAGAGAAGAAGATGACGACGCCTACCCTACCACCGCCTTGCATGACGAGTTGGAAGAAGATACGTTCCGGCCCCAGAGGGAGTTTCAGTACATCGTATCCGTTATGGAAAATGAAGTGGTACATGAGAATCATGAACATCGCGATGATACGCAACAGCTCGATGCTGGAGTCCCCCCCCATTTAAAATTCTGGAGCGTGCCGGTGTGACACGTCTAATATGCATCCCATTCAAGTCCGTATCCTGGCTGCTTCCACCCATAATGTTTCTTCCTCTCGATTCATCTCTTTTCTGGAAAATTCTATGGGGGCGGAACGACCATGTGAGAGGAGTGCTTAGATTGGAGCACTTCGATTGAAGTAGTAATGAAATCAATGACAAGTCTAATTAAACGTCCAACCCGCTGCCCGATTCCCCGTCGTAGCGCGGGTTTGTAGTCTGGTGACATTCCTGCCACGGGGCCGCAAATACGGCCATACTCCATTCCGATATGCCTTGACCCAGTAGTTGACTGTGTCAATCCGCTGGGTGGTCAACCTTTTAGCATACGCCCACCAGCTTAATCGTCTTTGTTCTCATCTCAAGTGGAGATGATGGCTTCGCCATATAAATTGGAGACATACAGGGAATCCGTCATCAGTCAACGTTCCAGACACTGCCTGGACGGGTACCTCAGGTTGATTACCTTGCCCATGGGACATCGGCGCGGTGAAATCAAATCCATCACGCGCCTTCATTCCTCGAAACTGAATATGCGAAAAATCTTCCACGCAGTTTCAGAGAAAACGGTCACAGCCTCCACCCACTTTGTAATTTGAGTTTTGGGAGGGGAAAGGATAGAACCTGTTATCCTTAGCGGTTATCCGAGAACTCATTTTTCCGCGTAATTACAGATTTCAGGACCTTTATGGAAGGGTAGATATCCAGAAAGGAAACTACACATACAGCAATGAAGCATATTCCCGATATCAACATATATGCAAAAGGACGTGTTGCCATCACATATGACTGAATGGAAACAATCAAGGTATTCATTAATGCAAAGGGCCATGCTACTGTTATGTCAACAATTGACCTCGCATCGATAATACGTATAACGCACATGCACAAATTGCTGCCAACCATGGCCCAAGCAGCTCCTTGCAAACCAATGATATGGATGAGTGACCAGGTCAACAGGACTACCACAATAGCCGCAACTACCGTAGAGACCATCAAATGTTTAGTTCGCATACTCGCAGTAAATACCGTTCCATAAAAACCAGCAAATACGTTGAATAAAAAAGCAAGAATAAGTATGGGAATCACAGGCCATGAATCGTAAAACTTTTTCTGTAATAAAAAGGATGCAATCCAAGGCGTCATCAGCATAAGTAAAGACGCAGCAAAGAAGCAAAATGTACGAAGTACTGTAAATACATTGCTGTAAAATTTACTTGTGTCTATCTTCCTAAATTCTTGGAATGCAGATAAACTCCATGCCTGCTGAAACGTACTCCATACCATATTCAGCACATTTGGTATTTTGCTCGCCGCAGCAAAAAGACCTGAGGCACCGATACCAAGGATACTGGTAATAAAAAATCTATTCACGCTTGTTCCAATCCACCAAAAAATAGCGTTTGGCATTAATGGCAAAGAATAAACAAGCATCATCTTAAGAAAATGGCAATCCTGTTTTCGCGGAAGAGCCACGTATCTCCAAGAGCCACCCGCCATAAGGTATACAGCAATGGCAGAGACGCCGCCTAAGATCAATGAAATGAAATAGCCATCAACCTTCCAGCTCCACAAGCCGATAAGTATACCAGCCGATGACGCAGATACTAAAGATGAAATAATAGACGCACTCGTGATCAGTTTAATTTGATTAAGGCCTCTTGCCACATTTGCCCAATATGAGTTAAATGCCAGCGAGATAAAATAGAACCAATAAAACCACTTATATTTTCCAAGTCCACCAAATACAGGAAAATCCAGAAGAGGCAATAAAAAAAGCATAATTGCACAGCTGAATACTGTAATCCAAAAACCAATAGAAATATAATGCTTTTCGTTGACCGAATCATCAATAACGTAGCGGGTAACAGCATCTCCAATAGATAACGTTATAACTGGAGTAATTAAATTGGCGACAGTGAGCGACATATCCGTCACGCCATACTGTGCTGCAGTTAGAAAGTATGTATACAGTGGCACAAGTAAGAACGTAATCAGTTTCGTTGATACTGTATTCAACGTAAATAAACCGATGTTAATCAATAAATTCTTATATTTATTCAAAGTATTCACCCAACGTCTGTATTACTCCCATCAAGCATATGTTCAGCTCTCATCATTTAAGGTATTCATCTAATGCCGCAAACTGTTGTGCAGCATCTCTCACTATGTCTGTCACATTATAATGAATCGGATTAGGTAAATTTGCTTCAGGAGCATTCATCCACTCATCGGTCTTAAGATCAATTGCATTTCGCATATCAAAACCCATATCCTCAAGCACATGTTTGGTCTTGTGGCTATACATAATTGGCAATACATCCGCACCAGCAAGTAAACCAAGAATAGTGGCATGGAACCTTGTTCCAAGAACCACACTAGAAGATGCTAATTCCGTAAGCACTTCTTTCATATTATTTCGATAATACAATGCTCGTGCCTTGATCCCATCAGATTGAGCAAACTGCATTAACCGCTGAACGGCACTCTCGTCACCTTCGCATTGGCAAAAAGAGCATAATACTATTTCATAGCCAAGCTTATTATATTTTTTCATATAAGCAGCTATCAGCCGATCATACGCTTCTGTTTTAATGCTTAGTTCGCCGAATTTATCAGACCGTTTTAAATCGACCACTGAAATGAAAATCTTCTTTTCAGTGGCTGTCTCTGGCAAAGACGCATTAAAAAGTACATCAGGGGCATGCCGCACAACAGAAATCTCCGAAAATAAATTCGCAGAATAAACATCCCTAAAGCAGATATCTCTACAGTATTTAGCAAAAAGTTTTTTATAAAAACGTAAATAAGCTGATGAATGAAAAGGACCAAAATTGGCGCCAATAATAAAATACTCACGATTCGTCACTTGACGGACTAATTCTTTATCGCTTAAGAATCTACGCTCTCTACCAATAAAAGAACGCAAAGATCTTCGAGGATTTTCCATATACAAGGATCCGCCAATAGTCACCATGGCATCCGCATTATGCACAAGCATACTTCGTCTATTTATAAACGAGCAATAACTCTTCCACCATGCGACTAGTCCATTTTGCTTCGAAGGCATGTCAACAACAAATATATCAACATTGCCAAATTGATCTGCTAAATCGGAATAACTATTATCAGCAATTATCACAAAATGTGTCTCTGGATATCTAGCAAGTAATGTGTAAAGAAATAAATCATCGCCAAGGTTATGAGCCAAGTAACAATCCACAAAAATAGTTTTAACCACAAGAACCTCCTAATAATAGAAATTATCTATGCTTCTTCAACATAGAATCAATAAGCGCATTCAATATCTCCTACCCACAAACCAAGTTCTCATAAAAGTTCTAGGCCTGTAACAGGAAAAACTAAAACCTTCTATGCATCTATCAGCATATAATTAGGCACATCTGTCAGCAATCATTTCAATAATTTTTTTATCTATCTTTTCGTCGAACTTTCTTGCAAAAAGCATCGGAGAAGTTGATAGCTTCGCAAAATCGCGTTCCGTAAATGCTTTCAAATCCCCTTGATCCCATTCGATAAGCCGCATAATGGCTGCATAGTCGTCATCGGGTTGAGGATGATTTATCTTTTCTCGATAAGGTGAATTCAGGATCATGGTCTGCATGAACATTTCATCGGCACAGAACGAGGAAGCAAAAATCTTTTTATATCGCGGCCAATTATCCACAACATACTGAGCGAAGTCGTGAGTAATACTAAACCATTGTGCCCCCTTGCCTAATACGAGAGACACTTTTCTAAGCCGATTAATTCCGGCAGCTAGTTCAATTCGATTAAGAATCCGTTCGGTCCACTTACACCGTCTTCCCAACATATTCTGCAGAGGATGCCATATCGATATCCTCTGCTTGGTGCGCGAACTCATCTCATTTCCGATCTCAGTGAAGTGGATAAACTCTCTTCCTTGATTTTTAGCAAAAAAGTCATCTATATAGTCCATGTCATGCAACGGCAGGTCCATTCCAGACAATAGATGATAGTAATCACTGTTACTCGAGAGAGCTTCCTTCAATAGAAGCATTTCGCAACCAATTTGATTACTGCCTCCCCAAGTAACCTTCAATCTTGGAACAAATTTCAGGGACGCTTTTTTTGTAATTCCTTCAAATTCAGATGGCATAAAATCACGAGATTTTGCGTCAATATGGACATATATAGAATTGCGTGAGTCATCCAATAGTGAAATCAGAGTCTTCAGCTGTCCCCAATTAGTATGTGCTTCTATCAAAAAAGCATGTTTCAACGTTGATGCTCCTTATGTCCTTCTAAATTCAAAAAAACAATCATCGATAGTATTAAAACAATCAATATACATAACGAATACCAACTCATATGTATATCTTCAAAACGTATCCCTGCGCGAAGATTATCAGCAAAAACAATCAATGCAACAGCCACAGAAATCGACAGCGGAATAGGAAGAGCAGCAGCACGGTCAATGTTTTTTTTAACAATCTCGCAGATGAAAGGCAAAACTGAGAGCATAAGCATTGAGGTACATCGAGAAAAGAGTGCTTGATCCATAAATGCCCCCAAAGTAAAACAACCCATCATTATGGCAAAGCCTATATATCGTTTTGGTAGATTTACTTTTCCTCGAATCCCATAGACGAGAATAAAGAAATAAAAGCAAAAAAGCAGGATGCTTCGCACTCTTGAAAAAGAAGATGAAACAGTGATGTAAGCACCATCCCCAAAATATTGGGTTGACTTATAAGATAATGATGCAAAAAAAGGAATATAAGATAATTTAGAAAATATATTGAAAACCGATGCCTGTATATAATGTTGCAAAAGAAGGAGGGCGCAGCATATAGCATATATAAAATTATGCCTTCTATACATACCTGCAAACAAATATATAAGTAATATAATAGATACAAAAGGGTGAATAAGAATTAATAAAAGAAAAAATGGAAGCGTTATAGCATTAAACTTATCAGAAAATTTATACACCATGCATATCGCCGCGAATCCGGCCATGTAGTTTCTGACCCCAGTGACTCCAGCGTTAAAATTAAACAAGGAAAGAAAAAGAAAAACACACAAGACTAAAGTTTTTTTATTTTTTCCATTATTTGACTGTTTAAAACAAATGTAAAGACCAGCACCAACATCGACGGTAGCAGCTAAAAAGGTAAGCCATCCATTTTCCGGCTGCAAAGATATCAGAAATATAATTAGTCCAATAACAGGCACGGAATTATACCCACACACATTCATCAGGTAATGCCAAGCCTCTGCCTTATCAGTGACAGCAAAAGTCCTGGTTTCATCTAATGTGTTGAAAAAGCGAACTGTATCAACAAAGACAGTCGTTTTTGGAACCATCATAAAACCTATAAGACCAAAAAACAGGGCAGTAAAAACTAAAACTGTTAACCGTTTTCTTCTCGAAGAGGACAAAGAAATCATTACAAGAGTGACCAAGGTCACTGTCAAATAGCTTAAAGCAAACAAACTGTCCCCTTTTCTCTAAAAGCTCAATCAGTAATTGTTATCCGCATTTGGTATAAACGCTAACTTAAAAATTAGATACCGTGTAACAACAGTTTGGATTCCACACAAATATCTACCATTAGTCACTTCCCTGATCTTTAGTCGTGAAAAGAGCGAAACTTAATAAATAAAAATGAGAAAAAATAAAAACGCTGTATCAGTCCACGCACCCCTCCAATCTTCGGATAATGCCCAAGCGTAGATAGTAGATTATCCATATCAGTCTGCTGCTTACGCGCAGCCTTGGAGAAGGCATAATAAGTCTTAGGCTTTTTAAGCCCGTTATAGATATTCCACCGAAATCCCATTGTAGTCTCGGCAGCCCAGCGGGCTTTAATAGATGCAGCCTTCGCTCCGGTCTTTTGACAATAATCCATCAATGCAGCAAACATTTGAGCATGATCAGAAATAAAATTTGGATGAGCGACATGAGCCGAAGATGTATCCGACAATAACTTATATAGATACAGGACATCAGTCATTACATACAGACTTTCCGCTTCTGACAGGAAACGCAATATAAATTCCGCATCCTCACCTGAAGGTATGGTAGAAAATCTTATTTCTGCACGCTCAATAATGTCCTTATTGAACACTTTGTTCCAAAGCGGATTCAAGAGATTCTCACTAAACAACCTGTCAAAATTATCAGCTATTGTTTGAGTGCCGTCATACCGAGAGGATTCACTATTGACAATCTGCTCTTTGAACTGCTTCCTTTGCTTAATTAATCCGAAAAGGTAACAATCGCTTGGCTCTCGGTCAATCGCTGCAAGCAATGTAGCTATGGCACCAGGCATAATTCCATCATCGGCATCGACAAACCAGATGTATTCAGCATCGCACTCTTCAATGCCTCGGTTACGAGCTGAACCCACACCTCCATTATCCTGATGCAGGATTTTAATCGAATCGGATTCGAATTGCCTAGCTACAGCTAAGGTATTATCTGCGGATCCATCATCCACAACAACAACCTGAACGCCATCGGTGAGCTGGTCACTAATCTGTTCGAGCAACCCTCGCAACGCTGGCGCCACATTATAAGCGGGAATGACTAAGCCAAGACGATTCATTGTGTAATCCTTCCGGATTCATCTGTATTCTCACTACTGATAAGGTAATCCCCAAAAGATCCATCCGGATAAGATGCTGGCTTCTTCCAAGACAGTTTAAAAACATCCGTCTTTTCTGTCAGTTCGAGCCATTTCTCCTCATCAAATGGTTCACTTACGATAGGAGCGAGCTCAAAAAGCGCGGGATTATCCTGACCTCGTTCATTCTCACACCAAGACCGTAATGAACCAATCTCATGGTCATAAGCATATTCCAATGCATAATCGATTAAGAAATAATCAATAAGCTGGTCATTGTTCTTCCAATAATCCAAGAAAAATTGATTCATAAATGCAAATAAAGACTCATTCTTACTTCCTCCGATGAAGAAGCCTGTCCATTTGCCATCAGAAACATTGAAAAAAGTTGGATCAGAATAACCGCTGCACGTGAAAAAAGAACCTGAATATCGAATTGAAGTCAGTGGTTTTGCCACGTATAAGGTAGCATCCATCCACATTCCACCATGTAAATGCAAAAGGTTGAAACGAAGAATATCCGAAAAATGAGTAAGCGTGATATTCCCATCAGCTAGCTTACTGAAAATATAGTCAGGTAAGCTGGTATATTCATGCACATTAGATTGGGTAATTACAATGACTTGACGCCCATTCGAATTGCGACGAATTGAAGAAATGCATGCTTTCACTCTAGACGGCGCATTATCAATGCCCTGCCACCAAAATACCCATATCGGACCATTATTCACGGAGTTTTCCCCAGCAACTGAAGAAAGTTCAAATGCTTGTAAAGCATTGGCCTCAATACGTTGCATAAGCTTTTCATGCCTATGCATGTTATATTTACATGCAAAACGATTTGCTCCTGGAACTCGTTTGAGCATCTTAGCAAAGAGCAAACTTACATCATTCATATCCATAGATATCCCCTACACAACATCATTTTCGAGCCAATTTATATATATATCTGCATAACGAGGATCCAGAAAAAGATAGCAATGAAGCGATTCGAGCATCAAGCCTTGCTTCTCTATCCTTTAAAACTGAAATCCGATTTTTTTTGATTCCATTCCACAAGTCATCTGCTATCCCAAGCATTTCTTTTGTATCATCAGGACCTATATTCATATACAAATTAAATAATGCGCTCTGTTCTTTTGAATAATAAGCATTAATGATGCTCGGATACTTTGCCTGCACTATCGTCTTAACAACGTTCAGCTGATCAAGCAAGTCAAGCTTCTTGGGATTAAAACTCGCTGTTTGGATGCTATTTGGACGAATCCTATAGTAATAGTCTTTCTCATCCAAATATGCGATTTTGCCAGCCTTATCAATAAGCTTGGTAGTAGTGGCAATATCCTCATACAATTTCCCGACAGGATACTGAATCGTGTCAAACAATTCTCTCTTATAGATTTTCGGGAAAGCGTTAGGCTCCAAATGCCTCATATAAAGCATATCTTCAAGTGCGTCACACGCATCATACACATGAAAGGCTGCCGTATTACGCTTATCCTGTTTAGGAAGTTCCCCATCATGGAAAATGCAAATGGAAGTGGTTGCAATATCCGTTTTTCCTCGAACCAATGCTTGATACAGGTGCATTATGTAATCAGATGATACATAATCGTCACTGTCAATAAAGGAAATCAAACTTCCATGGGATCGGCGAATTCCATAATTTCGAGCGTCAGACAGTCCACCATTCTTCTTATGGAAAACACATATTCTTGAATCCGACAAAGCAAATTCATCACATAACGTCCCTGAATTATCAGTCGAACCATCATCTACAAGAATGATTTCAATATTCGTGTAAGTCTGTTCAACCACACTTGTCACACATTCGTGTAGATAAGACTCAACGTTATATACAGGTATGACAACTGAAACTAGCGGATCCATACTGCTTTTCATTTCTTCTCAAAAAGTTTCAAATACATTGAAGTCAGTTTCCGAGCATTCTCGGAAATATCATACCCAGAGAACGCTTTGTCAGAGGGATCAATCCGTGTTCCTGGTTCCAATGCCGATATAAAAGAACTCCATTCTTTGTACGATTCCGTAGTCATAAACCTAGGGATTCCCGTCACATCAACTTCTCGTGTAATTGCATCCGCGAACAAGCATGGAAGGCCGGCACGCTGCGCCTCAACACCAACTATCCCCAACCCCTCATAAAGACTGGGGAGACAGAACACGTCGAATGCCTGATATAGGCGGTTAACGTCAGAGCGTTGACCGAGGAACAGCACATGATTCGCAATGCCAAGCTTTTCAGCATGTTGTTGGACAGCTGTCTTATCCGGACCATCGCCAACAAAGGCAAGCATGGTATTAGGTCGTTTGGGAAGTAAATCTGCAAGAACATCGACTAGGAATGTCTGGTTCTTCTGCGGCATGAAACGACCAACATGGCCAATCAGCAACACATCATCCGCAACACCAAGTTCTTTGCGAGTTTCTTGGCGCACACCAGCATCAAAATGGAATTTATCCAATTCAATGCCATTGGGAATTACGGTAAAATCCGCATTCTTGCCAAACAGCCATTCTCCTGCATAGCGACTACACGCAAAACGTACTGTCGGATATACATTGGCGAATGGACGCAACGCAAGCTTCATCGCATTCTTTGCGAACTCGCCTTTGCCCATGGTCGAATGAGAATGCGCAATACGAACAGGCACTCCAGCTTTTTTCGCCGCCGATAGCGGGAACACGCTCAATGTATTGATGTTGCTGTGCACAATCGGCCACTGCTGTTCTCGCATCAGGCGAATCAGCTCACGGCGGTAACGAATCGGATGCTGGTACGGTGGTATGCGGAATACACGACCACCTAAAGAGGTGATTTCCTCTTCAGGAACACGCGTGGAATCCTCGTCGACAAGGAAATCGAACTGCACTTTACTACGGTCGATGTGACGGTAGTAGTTCATCACTACGGACTCAACACCGCCACCAACCATCTTGCCGACAATCTGAGCCACGCGAATCGGCTTCTGATTTATTGCATTTGTTATATAAAAGCCGCTACTGGCGTGTAAGCACTTTCGATTAGTATCGCTCGCCATTTACCCTCTTCTATCCTTGCAGAATGCTTTTAAGTATTTCATTTCCCGTAGACGGGGTGAATAGATCTAATATGCATCGTTATTTTTCACATTTGCAACGAAATTCCCGAAAAGCTCCATATAATTAAACCAATTCAAAAAGGATTAAAAACAAGGTTGGCAAAAACGCATTTTCCTCAAAGAACTGCAAAAACGTTCAAAAATGTACTCTCAGCTGTGTGCATTCAAATATTTGTTTACGCTTGGGCATTTTTCTAAGAGCCTCCTCAAAAGAGCTTTGCGCAAGTCCCCGTGGTGGTGTCTTGTTTTCGTCATGAAGACAGCTGGGGCCCGGTTCCGTTGGAGTATGGAACCGGGCCCCAGCCGATTGTTTTCCGGGTTACTGCTTGGCCGTGGCCACGCAGTTCGGGGTGACGTCGGTCACGGCCTGGCCGCCCGACACCGCCGCGGACTCGCCCTTCACGTCATACAGCTTCCCGCCGTTGTCATCGGTCGTGGAGCCGTACGAGAACGACAGGCCGGTCTTCACGGAGCCCGCGGAGGGCACCGTGGCCTTCCACCAGCCGCCGCAAGCCTTCGTCATCTCCGTGCCGCCGGTGGAGTCCGGATTGCCGTACACGCGCCACTGCACGCGCACGCGCGACTGCTCGGAGGACGGACGGTACCACACCGTCGCGGACTTCTGGGACTGGCCGACCGACTTGAACACCCACTGCTGGTTGCGGCCGCCGTTCGACGTCCACACGTCCACGTTCGCGCCGTTCTTGGAGGACGCGCCCGCCACGTCCAGACGCAGCGAGGAGGACATCGCGGACACCAGCTTGTACGCCGAACCGCTCCTCACCGCGACCCACTTCTGGCCACGGCCGCCGTTCGACGAGTACTGCTGCGCGTTCGCGCCGTTCTTCGCGGAACCGCCGGCCACGTTCAGGACCTTGCCGGAGTTCGCGTTCGAGAGCGTCACGTAGCCCTTCGAGTCGTGCGACACCTTCCACTTCTGGTTCGCGCCGCCGTGGGACGTCCACACGTCCACGTTCGCGCCGTCCTTCTTGGACCAGCCGGCCACGTCCAGGACCAGGCCGTCCTTCAACGCGGTAGACACCACGTACTCGCCGTCCGCCAGATCCGACGCGTGGGCCTTCGCCAACGCGTCCAGCTCCTCGTACGGATCCGGCACGCCCGTGACCGTGACCTGGACGGACGCCGACTTGCCGCCCGCCGTGGCCTTGATCGTCGCGGTGCCGGCCTTGTTGCCGGCCGTGACCACGCCCGTGCCCATCACGTTAGCGACCGAGCTGTCGCTCGACGTCCACGTGACCTTCCGGTCCGTCGCGTTCGACGGATTCACGGTCGCGGTCAACTGCACGGAGGAGCCCGATTTCAGGGAGAGCTTGCCATTGCTCACGCCGTCACCCGAGATCGAGACCGACGACACCGGAACCGGGGCGTCAGCCACAGTAACAACGACCGAAGCCGTCTTGCCGCCAGCAGTCGCTGTAATCGTTGCAGTACCAGCCTTTACAGCAATGACCTTGCCGTCGGACACCTTAGCCACAGAATCGTTTGAGCTGGTCCAAGAAACCGTCTTGTCGGTAGCGTTGGACGGATTCACAGTAGCTGTCAGCTGCACGCTCGCGCCCGACTTCAGGCTCAGCTTGCCGTTGCTCACACCGGAGCCCGAAATCGAGACCGACGTGACCGGAACCGGCTGCGAGGTGTTGCAGTTCACCGCGCTCACCGCGGCGGAGGTTCCATCCCAGCTCACCTTGCCGGAGAATTCGATACCAGGCTGGCTGGCGCCAGGAGTCTGCGAGCCGGAGCCATTGGTGAAGATCACACGATACGTGCCCTCGCCCAGATCCGGAACCTCGTACTTGTAGGTGCCGGCCTTCGCGCAGGAGTCATCGGCGGTCAGCTGAGTCATCGCAACGCCAGGCCACGCGCCGTTGTTCTTAGACGTAGTGTCGTTGTATACGTATGCATACGCCTTGTCCCAGCCGGCAGGCTTGGTGGCATAAATCACGTTGGAGAGCTCAGGCTTCACGCCAGTGATCTTGATGGTGATGCTATCGGACTGCTGGTTCGTGCCGGCGGTGGCGGTGATCTTCCCCGTTCCTGCCTTGAGACCGGAAACCTTGCCGGTGGAATCCACCGTAGCCACCGAAGTGTCGGAGGAGGTCCAAGTCACGTTGGCGCGTTTTCCTGCCGGATTCGTGGTCACGTCAGCCTTCAGCTGCACGCTCTGGGTGGAGCCGAGATCCATGGAAGTTGGGCCGGAGACCTTGATTCCGGTGACGTTGACGTTCCTCCAGTGGCAGGGCTCCCTAGAGTTGATGTAGCAGTCCGGATCCAGGTTGTTCTTCTTGAACCATGCCTGGCAATCCTTGTCGCATGGGCTT
>ENA-ORSQ01001227-ORSQ01001227.1-human-gut-metagenome-genome-assembly--contig:-NODE-1227-length-14100-cov-5.051264_pt1 | contig 14100 bp, 11 predicted proteins | sample MGYA00241900_ERZ509164 | MGnify/ENA primary metagenome ERZ509164 (study PRJEB26280, sample SAMEA2338807) | human gut metagenome | biome: human gut; feature: human-associated habitat; material: faeces...
GTTCGACGGCATGGCTGCACCCCTCCTCGTATATCGCGGTGCGACCATTCTACCGTCTCTACGATGCCGATGCGGCATCGCGAACAACCCCTTCGCGCGGTTGCCCTTGCCCTTGAACGACTCGGGGAAGTGGATCTCATCGAACTCGCCGCCGCAGCCCCGCCCGACCCTGAATGGGGGCAGTGGGCCGAGAAGCACTCGATCAGCCTATGGCGCATGGTGTAGGCGGTCTTGAGGCAGACGCGGCTGCGCTCGACCTCGTAGGCGGAGCCGGCCGCGTCGTCGAACGCCGCCGTGCGGATTACGCCCCTGACGGACTCAATCGCGCGGCGGCGCTCGGTCCCGCTCAGCTTCGCCATGTCCCGTTTGAAGGCGATTACCAGGTCCTCGGCGTTCATGCTGCCCCGCGGTCTACGAGGCTAACGATATGGCGCCGTGAGGACAGATGTGTGCCAATCCTGGTCTAACAGAGCTTTTTTAATTGATGCGCTAATATAAATCTTTTCTGCATACTCGACTGCTTCTGCAGCCTCTGCGGCGCTCCGTCATTGGTAAAACGACCTGACAGGGAGGGGAATTTGATGTCATAGCTGGCGTCTTCATCGGAGGATAAGATTGCTTGATAGCTATATGTTTTCATCTCTAGTCATCTCAGGCTATTATAAATATATCCGTTGGCAGCTTTTACGATTTCCGGTACGTTCCAATCGGAATCATTTTTTGGTAGTTGATAGACATGACTTCTGCTTCGTATGTGCATTCAGTATCTTTGCACTGGATAAAATCAACTGCATCTAATTTAGCTAGATCGGGAAGCGATATTACATGGTGCTAAGCTTGACACAGAAAGAAACATATCGGGAGACGCTGGCTAATCTCGTTGCCAAGCAAAACGATGGCGCCTCCATTGTTTCCGCAAAGAAGGAGCTGGAAGCGCTATCGACTTCTCTCGTCCCGCGAATGCTTTACCGCTATCGACCTCCAAGTGAATACGCTTTTGCCGATCTAGAAAACGCGACTGTTACATTTTCTCATCCAAAGGTTTTCAGCGATCAGTGCGACTCGGTACCGATCTATAACTGGAATGGTATAGATGAAATCGAAAGTAATCTCAATGATGATGAACAAGCGTTAAAGATAATAAATCAAATTGATTTTAGACGACTTGCGTTTGTTTTAGGGGTTCTGGGGGCTCCTTTTAATCCAGCAAGAATAGATGAGTTCAAGATACTATCCGATGAGGGAAAAGTTAGTCTTTTTCGCTCGGCTGTTAAAAATTTGCGCTTATTTGTTGGAGGATTTGTTGCCCCAGTTCATCAGAATAGCTGCCGAAATTGTTGTCGCATTTTGTGCCTAACGGACAATCCTAGCGATTCGAATATGTGGAATGTATATTCCGAAAGCCAAGCGGGTTTCGTTCTTGCTTACGACAGAGAAGCTATTCGCAATTGCAACATAGCTAACGGAATGCGCACTGAATTATTACCAATTTTATATGATGACGAACCATTTAATTGCGACCCTCAAATTGCTTGGACTGCTGCTAGGATGCTTGGTCTTAATGTGAGCAGTGATGACATGCTTAGTGATCTACGGGCAATTTACAGAAAGGGCAGTGTGTTTGAGCGGGAGAACGAATATCGTGCCCGTCTTGTACCAGAGCCAGATGAGCTTGAGATGAATTATGTACAACGCCCATGCAAGCCGTTGCGAGTTATTCTTGGGAGCAGGATGACTCAAGAGGATAAAGAGCTTTGCATTTGCGCGGCGAATAAACTGGATATTCCTGTAGATGAACAGTGCTAGTTATCCGTTAATAGTGCCGTATAGTCAATTATTTGTCAGCTGAATCGGGCGTCAGTAGACTCCTGAGCTGGCGATGGCTATATCTACGGGGGGCATTTCGAAAGATAATTTGATGTAATTTACGTTAACGGGAGTTGTTTGTCTATGACTTTATCTTTATCAAATTGGGATTACTACTTGGTTCTTGAAAGAGAGCTTGTTAATTCCTTTAATTATGTTGAGCTGAGCAACGATAATTTCTCAACTTATTCGGTTGAATTTGCAAAGATGCTTTTATCGATTTGTTCTGAATTTGATTCGGTTTTTAAAGATTATGTCGAACTTCGATCCGGAAATAGACCATCTAATATCAAGGAAGCATTCGAGTGCCTGTCTGCTTTGAATGATATTGCCTTTGTAAATGAGGTAGTTGACATTGCGATTAACCAGAGTATTTCACTCAAACCTTTTAATGCGTGGATAAATGGAATGTATGCAAAATTAACTTGGTGGGATAGCTATAACGCTGTGAAACATGATCGTGGTACGTATTTTAGAAAAGCTAATTTGGAGAACTGTTTGAATTCACTGGCAGCTTTATTTTGTATCGAAATTGTCAGTTTGAAATGTTTTGGAGTTAAGCGTTTGACTCCAGTTAATCGATTGTTTCGTATACCTAACAAACAACTTTGCCGATCATTGCCGGGCCAAAATGGACAATGGGATTTGGTTATCGATTCTAAGGAGCTGAATGAAACATCAAATATGAGACCTGCAAATTTGATGATAGCGAAGAGCGTGAGCTAGCTATACTGTGGATCGCACAAAAAAATAGATGGCGTAAGCGTGGGGGGGTGATGACGTCTGCCTGACGCAAAACGGCTTTCGCACTAGAATCTGAAATAACCACAAGGAAGGTTCTTGAGAAGGATGAGGACCACAATGTAGATCTTAGCGGACGCCGCGCCCGACATGTTCGCTGAGCCCCACCTCAGCGACAGGACGATCGACAGCTGGTGCTTATCCGCAGGCTCTCCGATCAGGTGCTTAATTCGATCATAGAAGCCGAGGCCGGTCAGCTTCACTGCAGTGGCGTGAACAGCCGGAACATCTATTGCGAACGTATTCTTAAGACCTGCAGCGTCGACATTGCCGTTGCTCTCTACTATGAAGTGGCTCAAGTGGTCACCGGGAATTGAGCCCGTGAGCACGAAATACTGAGCAGTTTAATCAAGAGGGCCGCCTCCCTGGGACTGGGGGCGCAGCTCTCGGCCAATGGTTTCACCGGGTGGTTACTCTGACGTGCTCGAGCAGGAAGGATGGAGGAGATGGTCCATGCCCCTGGACACAGTGAGTGCTATTTGTTTTATTGGTTATTGTGTCGTTAACCGCTTATTCGATATCAACTGACATGCGGTCTAATTATGTCGGTTGATATCTTTAATTTGTCGTTATTAGGTGCTCTTGCGCTAAGGCTGATGGAGCTGATTTTTATGGCATATCCTCCGAAACGTCCAAATAGCCACATAATTGATACAGAGGCATGCTCTTTCGTCACCTCCCTTATGCCTTCTGAAAACTGGGTTGTTCGAGACTTAACAGAACGTGATTTTGGAATCGATAAAATTTTTGAGCGCTTTGAAAACGGATTCGCTACTGGTGAATTAATGGCAATTCAGGTGAAGGGAACAAACAAGCCACTCGAAGATAAACCTGAAATTCCATTTTCCATTGATACGAAGACGCTTTTATACGCTGAAATGTTTGCAATACCTTTTCTTTTAATTAGATGTTCTTTAGCGGATGATGGAGCGTGCTATTTTGTCTGGTTGCAAGAGTATATTCGTGTTCGATTGAATTTCGATAATTCGTCTTGGCGAAAGCAAAGGTCAAATACTATTTTAATTCCAACTTCTAATAGATTGGGCGATACCTCTGCTGAAAGTCGGTTAATCCATATCTCTCGGTTTCCAAAAATGAAAGAGTCATGGATCAAATCTTATATAAATACATGTGATTTAGCGTATCGACTTCCGAATTATATTGAGGATGATACCGTCACATTAGATTTCGCAATACAATACGTTTTGCCTGTTCTTGATAGCCTTGAGAAGGCTAATAACATGCTTGGTTTAATTTCCAACCACTTTGTCGCTACTAAATTGAGCCAAGCTATTGAGCTTGGAAAACGTATATGCGACAAAGAGTTTGAAAGCGAATTAACTGATTCGTTTTTTAAATTCGTTTGCCTGTGTTCTGATGTACGCAAATCTATAGATGTGCTATCACTTAGATTCGATGTCGATCATATGAGGTTTTTATATGAGTCCGAAGGCATAGCGGAGTATTAGTGCTCTGTTTTTTTCTGCGGGTTGAATGTAATGCGGGATTTCTTGTCGAATACTTTAATCTACTGCTTATCTTCAAGAAAGATCTGAGATTCGCACAAAGCACAAGTACACTAGGCCCTTCAGCCTCTGGCAGAACGGAAAGGTTGAGTTCGTGAACCGGACGCTCGCGCAGGAGTGGCAGTACGCTCGCGCCTGGGAAAGCAAGGGGTCTAGGGCCGAGGCCCTCGACCCCTTTATCGAGCAGTACAATTGGGACCGTCCTCACAGCACATGCGGGGCTTGCCCCCGATGTCACGCATCGTCGGCGTAAACAACGTCTTGGCACGTAACAACTAGCCGCTATTTCGGGTGCTCAAGTTTCTGAAGCAATTTGCGTACTTGCGGAACTGCATAGATTGACATTGATGATGGACTAAAGTTGGTGTTTTTTGCTGCCGGTCACCACCGTTCATGCGTCCCTTTTACTTGCCGTTTGCTTAGGCGATCTTTACTGGCTCCAAGCTCCTATATTCCAATGCTATTTGCTGCAAGAGATACCCTTATTTTTGACCCTCGCAATTCAGATGTCGTTCATCGAGCGGCCTTTGCGGAACCTTATGCAGGAGGAGTATTGAAACGTTGTTAGGACGACTACCTACAGCATCTTTACGCCCCATGCCGAGCTGTGCCACTATGAGTTCACCTCGCGCGGCAGGGAAGAGGCCAACGAGGAAAAGCTGCGCCGCTGGAAGCGCGAGCAAGCGCTGTTCATGCAGCGCTGGCCTGAGTTCTTCTTGGGAGGCGATCCGTGGCTCGGACCAAACCTATCCTCCGACAGTGAGTACTTCTCGCTTTAGAGCGAAGTAATTCCAAGATCCGGCAAAGTATCCTCAAGAGCTGCAAGAGCGGTGGGGTTCAAGTACTCCTCGTTGAAGCGGCTCTTGTCATATCGAAAACATGTGTCAGGATTTTTAGGTGGCCGTATTAATTAAATTGGTTCGCTTATGTGCTCGGTTTGACTCAGAAGCTATTTAGCGTAACGGTTGAGGTGTGGCGACTCATATTTAAATTGCAGTCACAAAGACACCTTTTATCGATTTCCCGTTGAAATACTGAATTGATAGTTTAAAAATAACTTAAGAGAGCCTTAAATCTCGGAGAAAGGATGTCGTATGAAAAACCTTCGAGAAAGATGGCGCGGACTAACAGTGCTGGGAGTTGTTGCATTTGCCGCTGTCTGCATGACGGTTGCCCCGGCGCCCTCATTTGCTGATATTGCTGGCGGTGGCGGAGGCGGTGGACCGATTACGGAATGGTGTTCCGACGGTCGTCCGAAGACTGGACTCGTTCGGTGCGAGGACGGCAACCTTCGCTATTTCGATCCCGAAACTGGCGCCATGGTCACGAACCAGTGGCATAACGAATACGAAGCTGTCTGGTACTATTTTGGCGCTGACGGGATCGCGGTGTCGGGCTGGCAGTCTATCGGTGGGGACAAGTATTACTTCTACCCCGAAAGCCATGATATGGCATACGGTCGAGTTCAGATTGACGGCAAGAACTACTTCCTGAACACCCCTGGTGCCAACGCCGATGGCCGCATGCAGCATAGCGGCTGGCTCTATGACTCCATCTATGGAAAGTGGTTCTATGCGACCTCCAGTGGCGAACTGCTGACCGGTTGGCATAATATCGGTGGAACTTGGTATTATTTCGACGAGTATGGTGTCATGCTGACCGGCTGGATCAACGTTTCGGGGACGTGGTACTACGCCAACGCTTCCGGTGCGATGGCCACTGGCTGGCTCAACATCGGCGGTACGTGGTACTACCTCGACGGTTCGGGCGCCATGGTCGCTAACAGCTGGCGCAGCCTCGGCGGCTCCTGGTACTGGTTCGGCGACTCCGGTGCAATGGCCACTGGCTGGTTCTTGGCAGGCTGCTCTTGGTACTATGCGAGCGGTTCGGGCGCCATGGCAACCGGCTGGCTCAGCAATGGCGGCACGTGGTATTGGCTCGGAGGTTCGGGCGCTATGGCCTCTAACTCTTGGGCTAACGTTGGTGGAGTTTGGTACTGGTTCGACGATTCCGGCGCGATGGCCACCGGCTGGCGTCAGGTCGGCGGCGCCTGGTACTACTTTAGCGGTTCCGGCGCTATGGCCCACGACGCCTGGGTCGGCGACTACTACCTCCAGTCTTCCGGTGCCATGGCTACGAATGCCTGGGTTGGCTCCTACTATGTCGGCGAGGACGGCAAGTGGATTCCGAGCTACGGTTTAGTTTGGTATAAGAGCGGTAGCCATGTTTACCATACGCATAAGTGCCGTACCGTTGGCAAGGACGCAAAGGGCTATTCGCAGATCTCTATCCAGGAGGCCCAGAGGCGTGGCGCTTCACGAGAGTGCAAAAACTGCCAGCAAATTGGCTAGTACATTACTGAGTTAGTTTTGATTGAGGCCCCGTTGCCCTGAGGTGACGGGGCCACTGCGTGATTGGATACTGTGCTGCTATGAAGAAATGGTCATTCGGGGTGCTGGTCTTTTCGGGCCTTGTTTCTTTGGGGCTCCTTTTGGGTTCGCCCTCGATGTTATACGCCCTTGATTTGAATAACACTGACGAAGGTCCCGCATCTAACGTTGCTATTGCTTCTGTCGAGTCAGGCGTTGATGCTCAGCGCGAATCGACCTTCGCTGTCGAGCAGAACTCTCAGGTGGATAATGAGACCCCTTCCGAGGTTTCGAATCAAATTATTTGGCATCAGGGGTGGATATCACCCGAAGAAGGGGCTGGTTTTTGGCGTTGGGGCTTGTCCGACGGAACAATCGCTGTTTCTTCTTGGAGACATATAAACGGTAGCTGGTACTGGTTCGACGACGAAGGTCGAATGGCTCAGGATGGGTTGGTTCAAGTCGGGGGTGCGACGTATGCCTTCTCCTCTTCGGGCGCAATGCGTGTCGGCTGGTACCTAGATTCTACGGGCTCCACTTCTGCTTGGCGTTATTTCTCCGGTTCTGGCGCCATGGTAAAAGGCTGGCTTTCAGACGGCAGCAACTGGTATTGGCTGGATGATGAGGGCAAGATGGTCCACGATGCGATGCTGCAGATTGGGGGAGCCACGTATGGATTCTCTTCTTCTGGTGCAATGCTTATCGGATGGCATCTTGATGCTTCTGTCTGGCATTATTTTTCCGGCTCTGGCGCTCTGTTAAAGGGCTGGCTCTCGGATGGGGGTCGTTGGTACTGGCTTGATCCTGCAGACGGTTCTATGGCCACCGGGCTGAATGAATGCAATGGCACCTCTTATATCTTTAACAGTTCAGGGGCCATGCTATCCTCCCAGTGGGCACTTATTGACAACAACTGGTATTACGCTGACTCCAACGGCTTACTGCATGGAGGTTGGTTACTTCTAGGGAATTCTTGGTATTACCTGGATCCAGGAAGCCATATTATGCTCACGGGCTTTGTGCAAGTGGGCTCGTCCACCTATTTCCTTACGAGCTCAGGTGCCATGGCAACAGGCTGGGCACTTGCTGATGGTACTTGGTATTACGCCGCATCAAACGGAGCTATTCAACGAGGGCGATGGATAAAGTCCGGAAGCGCCTGGTATTATCTTGATGATGTATCCGGCGCAATGCGTACTGGTGAATTTGCGGTAGGAAGCACGCGCTATTTTTCTTATGATTCCGGTGCAATGGCATCTTCGTGCTGGATCAATTTGAGCGACGGTATGGCATGGGCGAATTCGTCTGGAGCACTGAGCGAGCCGTTGCCTACTTCATCTGATGGATCTCCCGTAGTCGCTGATCGTGCTGACTCGTCTTCATTGCCAGGTGTGATTCATATCGGAGACGCGGTTTTCTATGCGGATGCAAACGGTGCCGTCAATGTAGCATCTGGTTGGATTATGTCGAAAGACGCTTCTGACGAAAGTGGCAATACTTGGTACTACGCATCTTCCAATGGTGTCCTTAAGTCTGGTTGGCAATATGTCAACGGTGCGTGGTATTGGATGGACCCTTCCACATTCAAGATGAAAACTGGATGGCTTAATGACGGCGGTACGTGGTACTGGCTCCAGCCTTCGGGTGCCATGTTTGCTAACGGGTGGCTGAAAATCGATGGCGTTGACTATTACTTCAATGCAAGTGGTGCATGGTTGAATACGTCTGGTTCTGTTTTGGGGGTCAATAGGTCCAGCCTGGTCAATTGGCTTATGAGCCACGAAAACGACGGCTATTACCGTGGAACACGCTACGACACGCATCTCAGCCAGGAAACGTGCATGTACCCAAAGGGTGATCCGCGTTGGGACGGTTATACGGGCATGAATTGTGGTGGATTTGTATCGCATGCATATATGAAGGCGGGCGGGAATTTAGCTCCCATTGCCGCCGAGCAGAGCCATTCCCCTTGGAGTGGAGGTCCCGGAAGGGGCGGCTGCGTAAACGCTTATCGTTGGTACGGCTACGCTATCGATACGTGTGCGAACGTGACTTATTTCAACTCTATTGATGAGTTGTTACGTAGTGGTTTGGCTCGTAAGGGGGACATTGTGTTCTTCAATCCTTACAACCCATATGCGGACGATAGCCACATTGGCTTTTTCTGGGGCAATTCGCCGAGCGAAAATTTGTTCTGGCATAGTGATGGTTATGGAAATCGCATCTCCGGTTTGACTGCTTTGGGCCCATCGAAAGTAATCTTGATTCGTTAGAATTCCGCGTTGTAGGGGACTCTCTGGGTCCCCTACCTTTTTGACATCTGGTTTGAAAGCTAACTGATGTCGGCATTCTTTGGGGCTAAGAGTAGGGACTAGGAGTCCTTGGTTTCACCCTGCTGGGAAGTTCTTGTTTACATTGTGGTATTGCGTGCAGCTATTTGTCGTCCTAGATGGCATCTTGTCCAGTTGGATGTTCGGAAATCTTTCACAGCCATGCTGTAAGCTAAACGCAAACAAGAACGAATGACGAGGTTTACATGAGCAAACATCTTAAGTTATTTTCGGCATTGTTGGTGCTGATGGTCCTTGCGCCCATTTCTGTGTTTGTTTTCCCCTCGAACGCGGAAGCTGCGCGGTCCCTAGTTGAGAATTCCTGGCGTTATGAGGATGGGCAATTGGTCGCAGAGGATGCTTCTTCCGAAGAAGATGGAATAGCCTTATTGTCCATGGACATTCTTCCCGATGGGGCTACGGCGCAGGGCATCGATGTCAGTGAGCATCAAGGACGTATTGACTGGAATGCTGTTAAGGCTTCTGGTATCGATTTCGCTATTCTGCGTGTTGGATTTGGCGCTCCATCTTGGGGCGGTCGAGTTGACTATCAATTTAATCGAAATATTTCTGAGTGCGAGCGACTCGGAATTCCTTACGGCGTCTATATCTATTCATATGCTTTTGATAATCAACAGGCAGCCGATGAGGCGTCCATGGTGATTGACTGCCTATCGGGGCACAATCCTAGGCTACCGGTGTATTACGATCTTGAGGACAAGACAATTATTGCAGATGGTCGTCAATCCGGAATTGCATCTAGAGCTCAGATATTCTGTAATAAGATTTCTAGTGCTGGATATAAGCCAGGCATTTATGCAAACCTAAATTGGTTTAACAATATATTGACCGACCCTGTATTTAAGAGCGGTTCTTGGGATCATTGGATTGCTCAATACAACTCCCAATGTCACTATACCGGCAGTTACAGCTTTTGGCAGTATACAAGCCGCGGAAAAGTTTCTGGTATTAGCGGAAACGTTGATATGAATTACGCGTATGTTGATGTCTCTCTTTATTACTGGCAGTTAAAAGAGGGCACTTGGTATTACGCAACCTCTGACGGCAAAGCGTATACCGGATGGTTGTGCCAGGGTGGCACCTGGTACTGGCTCGACCCCGACGCGGGCGGTGCCATGGCCACCGGCCTACACGAGTGCAACGGCTCCCTGTACTGGTTCAACTCCTCCGGCGCCATGGCGACCGGATGGGTCCTCGACGGCGGCACCTGGTACTACGCGACTGGCTCCGGCGCGCTCGCCTCCGGCTGGCTCAACCTAAACGGTGCGTGGTACTGGCTCGACCCCTCGACGCACGCTATGGCGACGGGCGTTCAAACTATTGGATCATGTGAATACATATTTAATAGTTCGGGCAAGATGATGGCTAATTGCTGGTCAAACGGTGATGGGTCTTGGATGTATCATTCGTCATCCAGTGGTGCAATTGACCTTAAAGGCATCATGACCGATTCGGGAATCCAGCTGATTGACGACGGCGGGAATGTTAGAACGGGCTGGATTGAGAGTCAGGGTTCTCGATATTATTGTTCTGCTAATGGGGTAATTCTGACTGGATGGCAGCAAATAGCTGGGTCTTGGTATTACTTTAACTCGGATGGTCGAATGGCGACCGGCTGGCTTAACGATGGCGGTAACTGGTTCTGGCTAGATTCCGCTTCTGGCACAATGAAAACGGGATGGCTTTCCCTTGGGGGCACATGGTATTACCTTGATGCCGCGCGTGGGGGAGTAATGTTGAACAACGGTTGGTATTGGATCGGCTCTACTGACTACAAGTTCAGTTCATCCGGCGCAATGGTTGGCGCTTGGGTCGATGTCCCGTGCTATTCGCAGTACCCGGAACTTCCCACTGGCTGTGAGTCGGTTGCCCTTACAAACTTGCTTAACTACTATGGTTTCGGTTTAGGTAAGACGATTATTGCGGATTATTACTTGCCCAAGGGAAGCAATGGCAACTTTGTTACCGCCTTTGATGGCAATCCGAGGCGTAGCAGCGGGGGTCTCATGGGATGCGTCGCTCCTGCGATTACCATTGCTGGTAATAACTTTCTGCGCGCTGCTGGAAGTGGCAAGCAGGCAAAAGACGTCTCTTTCTCGTCAATTTCTTCCATTAAGAACAGACTGACCTGTGGACAACCTGTTGAGATGTGGAATACCGAGTGGGGAAGTTGGCCAGGAGGCCGTTATGCTGCTCGTTGGTATAACGGGCATTCCTATGGTCTGTGGGGCGGTAATCATGCCGTAGTCCTTAAAGGCTATGATGACGAGCGGGGAATTGTCTATCTTTCGGATTCGATTAACGGCAATGTTACGCGAAATGCCCAGGTGTTCTTCGGTACGTGGCAACAGATGGATAGCCAGGCCGTGGTAATTGAATAGCCATAATGCTAAAAAGGGAGAGCTCGACGAGCTCTCCCTTTTTACTGCATTGTTAATCAAGCTACGCTGTCTTATTTCGTCCAAATAGTTCGTCCCAGTTACTGGCTGCCAAAACTGTTCCGCACACAATTACAATGCAGCAGATTACAGATGCCATGTCGGGAATTGTTCCAAGCAAGATCAGGCCAAAGACCACCGACCATGCCGAATAGGAGATGTTCAGAGCCATCGCGCGCGCCGCTCCGATTGCCGCAATGCCCTTGTAATAGAACAGATAGGATGCAGTTCCTGCGAGTCCGGCGAGTGCAATAATCAATGTGGGCATGCTCGGGATAGCACCCAGCGTGAAATGCCATGCTCCGAAGAGGGGGAGTACAAGCACTCCATAAACAAGCGCACTTGTAGTTTCGCGGATTTGCAAAGCCGTTTCGTCATCAACGGCATCATCTTTCATTCCCCATGCGCACAGCACCGCTTCGGATCCCCATCCAATAACGGCAAGCACCGCGCCGAGTAAGCCGAGAGGGGCATTTGCAATCTCGCTCGATCCGGCCGATAGATAGCCCATCGTCATTACGCCGCAAAGGGCGACAAGAAGGGAAAGAATCTGACCTTTGCCCATTTTCTCCTTCAGCAGCACGAACGAAAGGAATGCTCCGACTGCGGGATAGAAGGCGGAGATAATTGCCGTGTAGGCAGCTCCGATGTTATTAATCGCCAATACGTAACCGGTCATTCCGATAGGTCCACCGAGCAGAGCGCCGGCGATGACGACCTTGCCCGAACGAGTTTTAAGTGCAGCGAGCGTGTCTTTTAATCTGCCTCTAACTCCCATGTACCCAAAGAGCCAGATTGCACAGAAAGCATCATGGAGAAAAGATCCCGCAATGGAGGCGCATGCAAGCGCTTCTGCCGATCCAATATAGGGCGCGAGCGCCAAACCGATTCCAAGAATTACTGTATCAAGGCCCCAAAGAAGGCCGCTAAAAAAGCCGAATTGCATCGTTACTCACCTTTCCGATAGATTTCCAGTGCCTTTTTAAGGTATTTGGCACCGTAATTGAAGTAGATATAGAGCCACTCGCCCACGAAGTCACCTTCGGCTTCTTTCAGAAGAGACCAGAGGTACCAGCACCATCCTGCAAGGGCAATGTGTGCATAGTTATGCGCAACTTCGTTGTTTGTTGCTTTGCGCCCAAAATATGCATCTAGCGCGCGGTCGACTTCATCTTCGGAAAGCTCGCAGCAGACACTGCACGTTCCAAAATCGTTTGCGTAATCGCTCATGCCAGCATATTCCCAGTCAATGAGATAGTACTTGTCGCTCTCATCGATAAGGAAATTAAGGTAAAAGAAGTCATTGTGACAAAGGCATTTTGGCGCATTGTCGGCCTGAACAAAGTGCTCCAATTCATCGATTTCGGCGGCCATTTCCCTGTAGCCTGGAATGTCGATGGGGCCTTTTTCCAGAAGAAGTGATTCGTAGCGCTTCGCTTCGAGGTAGAAGTCAAATTCGGTTTCGACATTTGCACAGCTCTCGTGAAGCGAACGACACATCTGCATCATTCGATTCATCTGGGCAGCATCATGCGGATCAGGCTGCTTTGCGTTGGGTACAAACTTTGAAATTTTCCAACCGCGCTTTGGGTCCTCATGAATAAACGTATCGTCAAGGCCGAGTTCCTTGGCCTTTTTAAGTGCGGCTACTTCTCCATTTCTGTTAATAAGCAGTTCGGTTCCGACTCCCGGATGGCGGTAAACGTACTCTCCATCATTGGTTCTAAAGTGGCACGATAGGTTCGTAAGACCTTGTTTAAGGGGATAAACGTCGTGAATCTCTGATTTGGAACAGCCGAGCACTTGCTCGATGTTATCGAAAATATCGGAGTCAACGTTTTCGATAAAATGCGGATCAAAGGCACGCAGCTCATCAAGAGAATCGAATTCGTTGATCTCGCCCTCAGGATACTTCTTGATCACCATATCGAGCTCCTTGATGTGCTCGATATATAGATCTTCCCAAAGCTTGTCCGTTGTTTCCGGCTTGTTATATTCCGTTTCGAGAATCTGCTTAAATGCAAGCGAGAAGGCTTTATCAAAGTAAACATGCCCGAGCATATACCATGCATCGGAACCGCCAATCGTAACATTGGTGATTCTGTCCATTGCTCCGGTTTGAATGCACCATTCTTTGGTGTCGCCTTCAGCATATTGAGCAGAATAAAATGCTTTCCAAACGTATGCTTCAAACGGATTGTTTAGAAGGTAATCATCGCTTGAGCAAATATAGGTGTTGCCAAGCCGCTCTTTTACGCACATAAGCGATGCGTGGTTATTTTTGGATGCATATTCGTTGTTGACGACAATCGAGACGCCGAACTTGCTTTCGAGATAGAAGAAATATTCTTTTTTATAGCCGACAACGACGGTGATATTGCTGATACCTGCGTCTTGCAGCTGCCTAATCTGACGTTCGATGAGAATCTCACCACGTACCTTTAAAAGGCCTTTGGGCTTTTCATACGAAATGGGAGCAAAGCGGCTCGAAAGCCCCGCAGCCAATATCACTGCGTTTTCAACTTTATAGGGGTGAAGTGCTTCGTAACCGCTGTCGGTTAGGCTGTCAGATTCGAGAAGGCCCTCATTCGTAAGCTCTTTATTTGCTGCGTTTACCGATCCAAGTGAGAGGCCAGTGCGCTCGGCAACTTCTCGCTGGCTAGCATATGGGTTCTTTAGGTATTCGTACAGAACAGTAAAGTTACGCTTGGTCAGTTCCACTGCAGGCCTCCAATTAAGATGTTCATTG
>ENA-ORSQ01001232-ORSQ01001232.1-human-gut-metagenome-genome-assembly--contig:-NODE-1232-length-14051-cov-5.718562_pt1 | contig 14051 bp, 10 predicted proteins | sample MGYA00241900_ERZ509164 | MGnify/ENA primary metagenome ERZ509164 (study PRJEB26280, sample SAMEA2338807) | human gut metagenome | biome: human gut; feature: human-associated habitat; material: faeces...
CCCTTCCTGTGACCAGCGAGGACAACGAACTGCAGGGTGTCATCACGGTGAAGGATATCGCCACCGCCAACATGGACCTGTTCGACACCGGCATCCTTGCCAAGAGCCGCACCAGTTACCGCAATATTCTGGAAACGCTGGGCGCCACCATGGTGGTGGGCAGCGAGGACGCAGTGTGCACCACCGGCCACATCCGCATCGGCACCGCCACCCCGGAAATGCTGGAAAGCAGCATGGAAAAGGGCGATATCGTCATCCTGACCAACCGCTACGAAAGCCAGCTCTGCGCCATCGAGAAGGAGGCTTCTCTCATCATCATCTGCAACGGCGCAAAGGTGGGCCGCACCATCCAGCATATTGCCGCCGAGACCGGCGTAGCCATCATGAGCGCCCCCTGCGATACCTACGCGGCGGCAAAGCTCATCAGCCAGTGCGCGCCCATCTCCTATTACATGACCCGGGACGATATCATGAAATTCACCCTCGTCACCCCGGTGGCAGACGTCACCCGCGTGATGGCAAAGGTGCGCCACCGGTATTTCCCCATTCTGGATGCAGACGGCAAGTATTGCGGTATGATCAGCCGCCGCAACATCATCAACCTGCGCAAGCGCCGCATCATTCTGGTGGATCACAACGAGGCCACACAGGCGGTGGAGGGCTTCGACCAGGCCGAGATTCTGGAGATCATCGACCACCACCGCATCGGCAGTCTGGAGACCAGCGGCCCGGTGTACTTCCGTAACCAGCCGGTGGGCTGCACCGCCACCATCGTCACCCAGATGTACGATGAAAACGGCGTGACCATCCCGCAAAAGACCGCCGGTCTGCTGCTGGCCGCCATCCTGTCGGATACGCTGGTGTTCCGCAGCCCCACCTGCACCCCCGTTGACGTGAACGCCGCCAACCGTCTGGCAAAGATCGCCGGGGTGGACATCAACGAGTTTGCCAACGAGATGTTTGAGGCCGGCGAAAAGCTGGACGGCAAGACCGCCGAGGAAGTGTTCTTGCAGGACTTCAAGGTGTTCATGTGCGGAGATATCCGCTTTGGCGTGGCGCAGGGCAGCTACATGACCCGCAAGAACCTGACCGCCGCCGAAGCGCTGCTGAAGCCGTATCTGGAAGAGGCACGCAACAAGCAGAACGTGGAGGATATCTATATGCTGCTGACAGACGTGCCAAAGGAGGAGAGCGTGGTCATCTGCAATGGGCGCTACGCCGCCGAGGTGCTGACGGATGGCTTCGACACCCAGCCCGCCGCCGATGCCAGCTGGACGCTGCCGGGCGTGGTGAGCCGCAAAAAGCAGTTCATTCCCGCCCTGATGACCGCTTATCAGGAGCTGTAAAGGGACACTGCCGTGTTTAATTTTCTTTCCAAAAAAGATCGCACCCCGCCCGCACTGCCGGAAGGCACGGTGCGGCGGCGCTACATCATCACCGGGCAGGTGCAGGGGGTAGGCTTCCGCTACCGGGCGCGGTACGCCGCGCAGACCCTTGACCTGACCGGCTGGGTGCAGAACGAGGACGACGGCAGCGTGACGCTGGAGGTGCAGGGCGACCCGGATAAATTCATCTCCCTGTTTGCCATGATCCAGAAAAGCGACTATATCCAAATTACCGGCATCCGCCAGAAGGACATCCCGCCCGACCCGTGGGAGCGCGGGTTCTCGGTGAAGGGATATTAAAGGAACTGAATAGAAACAGAGCGCCTGACACCGCAGTGTCAGGCGCTCTGTTTTATCATATTATATTTTCACCCCAGCACCTTGAGGGGGGAGTTTTCCACCCACAGGGTACCGTCCAGCAGGCGGGTGACGGCAAGCCGTCCATTTGCCGTTACCCGGGCGGGGTCGAGGGCGTAGAAGTCGCTCTCGGTCAGGTTTTCCGGGTCGGCGGTGGGGGAGATGCCCGCCACGCACACCCAGTGCCCGTAGGTGCTGCTGGTGGCAATGTGGGGGTAGTTCACCTCGTTCCAGCCGGAGGAAGTCAGGTGGTATTCATAAGTAGAGGTGCGGTTCGTGTGGCGCTTTACCCCGCTGACTGTGGTGTTTTTCAGGTGCACGATCACCGGATGCCCGGTGGAAAGCTCGCTGTACAGCTTTTTCAGGCACTCGGCGCGGGTGCCGGAGTACCCAGTGTAGCCCGCTGCGGACCACACCGCACCGTTCGACCACATCCCGCTGCCGGAGCACACCTTGCCGTCCAGAATGGTGCGGGCGTAGCGCAGCGCGTACAGGCTGCACTTGCCGGAGGTCTGGTTGCCGATGGAAAGAATGTGGCTGGTGTCGAAGCTGAGCAGCCGGATGCCGTTTTTCTCCTTCAGTTCAGCGGCGTGGGCACGGGGCAAAAAGGCGCACAGCAGCAAAACCAGCGCCAGAACTGCCGCCGCCAGCCGCTGTGCCGCGCGGGCGGGACAGTGTTGCATGGGTACTTCCTCCAAGTTCGTTTCAATCTGGACATGATTTTACCACCAAAACGTGGTGAAAATGTGTAAAAGAGCAAAATAATGGGGAAAGTGGTTCGCCCTCTCAGTCAAAGCCTGCGGCTTTGCCAGCTCTCCCAAAGGGAGAGCCAAGTCCACTGCCGAGAAGTTTCTCTTTGCGCCTAATACTTTAGCGCTGAACTTTACGGCTTGGCTCTCCCTTTGGGAGAGCTGGCGCGGGAGCGCCTGAGAGGGCGAACCCTTTTCAAGAAAGTTAACGCCTGAAACACAACATATGTCCAAATTTAAGTGTTCCCGCACCCGGCAAAACCGCGCCGCCGGGGCAGGGAAACGGAGATTCCGTAGATTGTCGACAGAATTGATTCCAGAATATACCAGAACTGCAACAAATCCCGCTTATTTTCATCATTTTCACGAAACTGTTTCGGGAAGTTTAGCGATATTCCCGATTGACAAAACCGTCAGGTGTCGGATATAATCAGGGCAGAAAGGCAACGATGGTTGCGAAAGCCTTTCGAGAAAAAAGAAACATATCCACAAAAAACGCTGATTGGAGGGATACCCCTATGAAGAAACTGTCAAAGATCGTCGCTCTGCTGCTTGCAGGCGCAATGGCTATGGTGATGCTCACCGCCTGTGGCGGCGGCGGCGCTGCTGCGGACACAGAGAAGGAAGAAGCAATCCAGATGCAGCTCGGCAAGAAAACCGAGGCAACAGCTCTGTGTGACAAAGATGGCAAGGTCAAGAATGACAGCCAGCTCTATAAAGAAACTGCAAAACTGCTGGATGCACGAATCAAGGCAGAAGCAAATTCCAACATGTTTGGCTACCTGGCGATTAAGTTTGACACAACGGGAATCAAGCCCGCAAAGGAGTATGTGACGGTTACCCTGTCGGCAGACTATAAGACTGCAGGTTTTGTGGCTGGCTTGATTGCAAAGATCACGGAAGAGTTCGGCAAGATCGAGGCCACGAACAGCAACGTGAAGTTCGATTCCAAGTGGGCAAAGGCTGCTGTCGTTGTCAGAACCAATGAAAAGGGCGACAGCTATGCAGCAGTCGCAATTCAGGTCAAGAACCTCGCTTACAACAAATAAAAGAATCATCAGTCCTTTCTTCCCCGGAGAGCACCCGCCCTCCGGGGCTTTTTTCTGTCTTGCTTGCGGTAAATGCCGCTTACCGTTGCGACCCCTCCCGTGAAAATGCGTTTGGAGCGCTCCGCAGAGCGCGACAAACGCGAAATAAAAATAATTCTTCCGCTGAATATGCGCAAAGCGCACGCGGCGCGCATTCAAAATCGTCCTGCCCCGCCCGGGGTTTTTTGCGCTCTGCCCAAAAATCCCGGCAAAAAACAGGCACACTTGCCATTGACGAACCCTGTCGCGCTGCTGTAAAATGAAAGCAGAATGCCCTGTGCATCCGCATGGGTCCCCTGCATTTTATAAAAGGAGCATTGCATGAAAAAGTTAAAGCGTCTTGCGGCTGTTCTGCTGGCCGGTATCATGGCACTGGCACTGTTCACCGCCTGCAGCGACAGCGACCCCGGCAACCCCGAGTTTGATCCCAAGGTGGAAAGAGCCTATCTTGACGCGCTGAATAAGACATTCGGGACGAGCTTTAAAAACGATGACGCCATCCGGGCGCTGGCTGTCACCCACATCACCGAGAAACACGGCGCAGACAGCCTGACCGGCAGTGCACGCTGCAAAACAGAAGGCGACGAAAAGACCGTGGTGCGGCAGGTGCAGCTCTGCTATGATACAAAAAGCAGCAAACCGGATGCCTTTGTGCCGCTTTTCTACGAGGCCGCCAAAACCGCAGCCATCAAAGCGAACTCTACCAATGTTCGAGCTCTGCTCCGCACCGTGAACGAGGAGATTGCCAACGCAAAGAAAAACGGCATAACGCTGGAGCTTACCGCGCTGGGGGTCGGCGCAAAGACCATCGGCGGCAAGACCTATGTTGCCATCGGCTTTGAGCTGACCAACACCACCCCGTAGAACTGAACCCCACCCCGCCCCGAGGAGCACCCCGCTCCCCGGGGCTTTTTGCGTGAACCCCTCCCGTGAAAATGGGATAGCGGAGCGTCCACAGACGCTCCGCTATCCCGAAAATAAAAATAATTCTTCCGCTGTTTATGCGCAAAGCGCACGCGGCGCGCATTCCAAATCATCCCACCTTGCCCGGTGGGCTTTTTTTCGCCTTTTTGTGACAAACCCCGCCCGCTGTGGTACAATAAAAGGGTATCGAACTCACACAGAAAGGACGTTTCCATGCAGCTGTTTGAACTGGTCAGCCCACGGCTGTTCCGCCCGCTGGCGGGGCCCAACCGGGCGTTTTATGCAGAGCTTTTGCTGCTGCTCTGGGAGGAGTGCCGCCATACGGCAGATTACAGCATTTCCCGCGCCGAGGCCGTCTCCCGCGCCGAGGATTATTTTGCCGCGCTGGCAAAGCCGCTGGCGCTGGACGCCGACGGTGCGGGCGATGAGGACGAGCAGCCCACCCGCGACCCCCACACGCTGGCGGTGGGCTTTTTGCTGCGTCTGCGCCGCACCGGTTGGCTGGAGGAGCAGCCCGGCAGTTATGAGAGCGAGCCCACCCTTGCTTTTATGCCGGAGGTCACCCCGCTGCTGGACGCGCTGGAAGAGATATTGAACCCCCGGGTGGTCACCTACACCGGCAAGCTGTACAAGGCGTGGCAGCTGCTGGGCAGCATTGGGCAGGAAAAAAGCCCCTACGAGAACGTGCTGCGGGAGGTGGCGGCAGACCTTGAAACTTTGAACAAGTCCCTGCGCGCCCTCAACGCTTCCATCGGGCATTATATCGACCGCCTGACCCATAACCGCACCCCGCAGGAGGTGCTGGAACTGTTCGATCAGTACGAGGAAAAGGTGGTGGCGGCGGCGTACCATCGCTTTAAAACCAGCGATAACCTGTTCAATTACCGCGCCTATCTGGAAGAAGAACTGGACGACTGCGAGCAGAACCAGCTGCCGCGCTTAGCGCTGGATTACGCCCGGGTGGAGCGCTGCGCCCCCGGCGAGGCTGCGCCCCGGGTGCGTGCCCTCATCCAGCAGCAGCGGGATGCGCTGGAGGAGATGAGCACCCTGATGAAGGAGATCGACGCCAGCCACATCCGCTACCGCAAGCGGGCGGTGCAGCGGGCACAATTCCTGCTGCTGAGCGACCGCTCGGCGCAGGGCAGCGTCACCGCTCTGCTGCGCCGCTATGCCGAGGAGATCCGCAGCCCGGAGCAGCTGTTCGAGCCGGACGATGGCCCGGTGGCGGCGCGGCTGCACCTGTACCCGGCGGCAGTGTTCGGCGCAAAGCCGCTGTATCCCCCTGCCGCGCCCCGCACCGAAGCGCCCCTTGCCCCGGTGCGCACCGAGCCTCTTGACCCCGACCGGCTGCGGCAGGAGCAGCAGCTTCTGCTGGACTACGCCCGCCTTGCCGTCACCGAGGAAAACGTGGCGCTGCTGGCGCGGCAGGCACTGGCTGCCCGCGGGCAGGTGAACGCCTCCACCCTTGTGGAGGAATACCCGAACGATTTTACAGGCATCATCGGCCTGCACACCTATTCCCAGTCGCCGCACCGGGAGTATGATATCACCCTGACCGGAAACTGGGTGGAGCGCGGCGGCTTCCGGTTTCAGGATTTTGTCCTGACCCGCCGCAAGGAGGTAAACACGGATGGCAACCATTGATCTGCTGGAAGAGACCGCAAACTATCTGCTCAACCACTGCTTTGTGCTGGGCTGCGTAGAGGAACAGCGGGCAAAATATCTGTATATTCAGGATCACCTCAACGAGGTGCGTGCGGTGTTCAAGCCCTTGGGCTACGCGGTGCTTTTGTACCCCGCGCCCATGCAGGCGGCGGCGCTGGTCAACGAGCATGAGGGCAGTCAGGCACGGCTGCTCAAGTACGAGAGCATTTTGCTGCTGGTGCTGCGGCTTTTGTACCTGCAAAAGAGGGAAAGCCTTGCCGCCAGCGCAGACGAGGTGCTGGTGACCGTAGAAGAAGTACAGGCCGAATTGCAAAAGATGAACCTGCCCCGCAAGCTGGATCAGCAAACGCTGGAAAAGCTCATGCGCACCCTGCGCCGGTACAATCTGGCGCGTCCTGTGGGACGGCTCTCCGGGCTGGACAGCCGCATTGAGGTATTTCCCACGGTGCTGCTGGCGCTGCCGGATGCCGATCTTGCGGATGCCGCCGCCGAGAGCGCCCGCACCCGCACCGAGCTTGGTCTGTACGAGCGCCCGGAAGGGGCAGACACCGAAGCAGGGGAGGGTGAAGCATGATCGAACTCAAGCGCCTGAAACTGATCAACTGGCACAACTTTGAAAATACCACCTTCGACTGCGCCCGCCTGACCTATATGATCGGCGTGAACGCCGTGGGCAAGACCACCATTCTGGACGCCATTCGCTACTGCCTTACCACCAACCGCAACTTCAATGCGCTGGGTAATAAAAAAAGCGGACGCACCCTGCAGGGCTCTGTCCACGCCAAGCAGCGCGGCGAAAACGCCTACCGCCGCCCGGGGCATACCGTGGCGTATATCGGGGCAGAGTTCTGGGACAGCGTAAAGCACACCAGCTTTGTCATCGCGGTGCGGGTGGAGTCCGAAGGCCCCATGCAGGAGCTGCACCCCGGCGATCAGACATGGTATCTTTCGGAGGACGGCTGCACGCTGGAACAGCTGCCCTTCATCGACCCCAAGACCGGTGCACCCAGCGCAAAGGAGGACTTCAAGCCCGCAACGGGCCGTCTCTCCTACACCCGCAGCCCCAGCGAAGCGCGGGACCGCATCTGCCGCGCATTGGGCATTGGACGTGCAGCCAGCCCGCTGGGCAAAAAGTTCAACGAGGTGTTCCAGATGGGCACCAGCATGGACGAGATCCCGAATTTCCGGGAGTTTCTGTACCAGTATATCCTGCCCCAGCCGGAACTGGACTTGGAAGCCTTGCAGGGTGACCGCTTAGAGCTGGAAAACCTGCACGCCGTTCTGGCGGAAGCCCAGACCCGCGCCGATGCGCTGGACGAGATCGTGCGCTATGGCCGCGAAGCTACCGAAAAACAGACCGAAGCCCTTGTGAACCGGGGTGCCGCCCTGCTGGCGCGGGCTGCTGCCGATGCCGGGGAAAAGGCCGTCTGGCAGGAGCGGGTAGACGCAGGACGCCGCCAGCAGGAAACGCTGCGCACCCGCTACGCCGAAGCCAAGACCGCCGAAGCGGAAGCCCGCCGCGCCTACCTGACCGCCCACAGCGCCGCCGGTGCCAGCGGCGAGGGCCGCGCACTGGACGCCCTCAACGAGGAGCTGGCGCATCGGCAGACCGCACTGGATGCCGCCGCCCGCCGCGCCGATACCGCTGAAAAAGCCGCCGAAAAGACCGGCAATCTGCTGGCTGTGCTGCGCCGCAGCGGTTTTGCCGCCGGGCAGAAGCTGGCAGACCTGACCCCCGACACCCTGCCCGCCCTGACCGACTGGCTGACCGCACAGGAAAAGCCGCTGGAAGAAGCCTATTTTGCCGCCCGGCAGCACACCGCCGCCCTGCAGCGGCAGCAGACCGAGAAACGCGCCGAACTGGATGCCGTATCCGGCGGCAAGTGGGTGTACCCCCACGGCGACGCTGCCACCCGGGTGCGGGACGCCGTGAACGCCGAGCTGAAAAGCCGGGGCATGGAGCCGGACGCCCGCGTCTTCTGTGAGCTGCTGAACGTGGAGGACGAAAGCTGGCAGGACTGCGTGGAAGCCTGTCTGGGCGACCGCCGGTTCGATATCCTTGTGCCGCCCGCCCACTACGCCGCCGCAAAGAGCGCTTTTGTGGCGCTGAAGGACAAGGTAGGCCCCATCAGCCTGCTGGACACCCCGGGTCTGCGCAAGGCCAACCGCCGCGCCGACACTGCCCCCGCCGACAGTCTGGCGGCACAGGTCACCAGTGAAAACCCGCTGGCCGCGCAGTACGCAGACACCATCCTGCGCCGCATCGTCTGCTGCGACACCCCCGACACGCTGGAAAACTACCCCGACAGCGCCACCCGGGATCTTCTGCGCCACCACCCCTTCCGGTTGGAGCGTCTGCGCACCCCGCAGCGCTATATCGGTCTGGAAGCCCGCCGCGCCCGCGCCGGGGCACTGGCAGGGGAGATGAACGCCCTTGCTGAGGAGGTGCGCGCCGCCGCACAGGCAGAGCAGAACCTGAAAGCCGCCTACAGCCAGTACCAGACCCTTTTGCGCGGCACCACGCTGGAAGAACTTGCCGCCTTGTGGGACGCCCGCGCCGCCCTGACCGCCGCCCGGGAAGCCGTGGACGAGCAGGCCGCAAAGCTGGCCGAGTGCCGCGAAAATCCGCTTTTGCAGCAGCTGTATAAGGAGGAAGAGGTGCGCGAGGCCGCATGGGAAGCCGCCCGCACTGCCGTGGAGCAGACCGGCGGCGACCTGCGTGTATGCGAAAAACAGATCTCCTCCTGTGAGGCGGAGCAGCAAAAGGCGGTGGACACCGCCGAAAAGAGCGCACAGGCCGCCGAGAGCTTTTTTGCCGCCCACCCGCTGGTGGAGCCGCTCTCCCGCAGCCGTCAGCAGGCGCTGACCGGGCCGGATAAATCCCCCCGCGCCGCCGCGCAGGCCGCCGAAAAGGCACAGGCCAAGCTGGACGATGCCCTGACCGTCTACCTGAACAGCACGCTGGAACCGGCGCAGCGGGAATACAACCGGCGCTATGTCTGCGATTACCCCTTGGGTCTTGCCGGGCTGGAACAGTACCGCGCCCAGCATGAGAGCCTTGTGCGCATCGATCTGGAGCGCTACGCTGCCCGTCTGGAACAGGCGCAGCGGGACTGCAAGGACCGCTTCCGCAAAGATATCCTGTTCCGCATGAAGGACGATATCTTCAACGCCCGGCGGCAGTTCCGGGAGCTGAACAAGGTTATGGAGCAGCTGACCTACGGCGAGGAAGTCTACCGCTTTGAGCTGGAGCCCAGCCGCGACCCGCAGCTGGCGGCGTTCTATCAGGTCATCGTAGATAAGGGCAACCAGCAGATGACCGAGGGCGACTCTCTGGATAACCTTGCTGCCACCGCTGACCCCGCCTACGAGCGTCAGGTGGATGAGCTGATGGAAAAGATCATGGCAGACGTGGACGAGAACACCCGCGCCCGGCAGGAGGGACGCACCGCCGCCGGTGCCACTCTTTCGGACTATGTGGACTACCGCACCTATCTGGACTACGATATCAAGGTGACCAATCAGGTCACCGGGCAGCAGGCGTATCTGTCCCGCGTCAGCCGCGATTCCTCCGGCGGCGAGAATCAGGCACCCTTCTATGTGGCCATCTGCGCAAGCCTTCTGCAGATCTACCAGAAGAGCGAAAACAGCATCCGTCTGGTGCTGCTGGACGAAGCCTTCAGCAAGATGACCAGCGACCGCATCCGCCCCATGATGGAACTGTTCCGCCGCCTGCAATTGCAGGTGCTGCTCATCTCCACCGTGGAAAAGAGCACCGCCATCCAGCCCTACTGCGATATTACCTACTCCATCGTTCGCCACGGCGACGCCAACGCCATCGCGCCCTTTGTCCGCCTTGCGGAGAAATAAAAGAAAGGGTGTAGAATGGAAAAAACAAGACGAGTTGGAGTTCTGACAAAACGTGTGATCGAACTGCTGGAATTGGAGTTGCCGGAAGGAAAAGATATTCTTCTTGGCGATTCCAACATTGGGCACATGACAACACGCCATCCTGAGGACTTTGCATTATATGGAGAGTACATCCCGGATATTTTAAGAGAACCGGATTATGTGGCGCAAAATAAAAAGGATAACTCCATTGAATATGTCCGAGAAGTAGAAATAGACCATGTGTTTGTCAAAGTTGCGGTACGGGTGTCTACAAAAGGACAACTTTTTGCAAGGTCGGTTTACAGATTAAATCCAAATCGTGTCCGCAGCTTTATCGACAAGGGAAATTTGAAAAAATATTGACGCGTTATCGTGTGTTGACATTTTGAATTCCTATGATATAATAATAGTGGATAGAGATGAGCAACGGAGGACGGAACAGGCAGCCGTCGCCCATTGTTAGGAGATGTGGGAATCGTCACCCCACCCTTGCTCAAAAAAGAGAACGCCCGCCGCATTCGCAGCGGGTGTTCTCTTTTTTCGTGTTTTACACTTTGCGGCAGAATGATGCAAAGCAGGGCTTGACATCAAAAATAAACTTTGCTATACTGTTTTTCGCTCATCGGAGGGCTGTTTCAACGTAATTGAAGGGCCGGATAAGATGTCATCGTTCGTGTTTCCCGGAGGCTGTGGGCACCGTAGTGCCGCAGCAGAAGAGGGAACGCACCGGAGCGATGGTTCTTATCCGGCCTTTTTGCATATGTGAAGTTCAAAAAGGAGGAGCTATGCCAAAGAAAACCATCCAATTGTCCGACCACTTTACCTATTCCCGGCTGCTGCGGTTCGTGCTGCCCTGCATCGGCACCATGCTGTTCACCTCCGTCTACGGCATCGTGGACGGCCTGTGCGTCTCCAACTTTGTGGGCAAAACGGCCTTTGCGGCGGTCAACCTCATCATGCCGCTGCCGCAGCTGCTGGGCACTGTCGGCTTTATGCTGGGCACCGGCGGCAGCGCCATCGTTGGTATCACGCTGGGCGAGGGTGACCAGAAAAAAGCCGACCGCTATTTTACCATGTTTCTGCTGGCAGCGCTCATCTCGGTCAGTGTGCTGGCCGTGCTGGGCATCCTGCTCCTGCGCCCAGTCGCCATGCTGCTGGGCGCAAAGGGCGAGCTGCTGGACTACGCCGTGCGCTACGGGCGCATCCTGATGCTGGCGCTGCCGCCCTTTGCGCTGCAAAATATGTTCCAAAGCTTTTTCGTCACCGCCGAAAAGCCGCTTCTGGGCTTCTGGTTCACCGTAGGTGCAGGCTGCACCAACATGGTGCTGGACGTGGTAATGGTGGGTATGCTGCACTGGGGCGTGGAGGGCGCTGCCGTTGCAACCCTCATCAGCCAATTGGTGGGCGGCGTGCTGCCGGTGTTCTATTTTATCGACCACCACAATACCAGCCGCCTGCACCTGTGCAGAACGCAGTTTTACGGCCGCGTGCTGTGGGATGCCTGCATCAACGGCTCTTCTGAGCTGATGACCAACCTTTCCATGTCGCTGGTCAATATCCTGTATAACTTCCAGCTGCTGCGGCTTGCCGGAGAAAACGGCGTGGCGGCTTACGGCGTCATCATGTACGCTGCCTTCCTGTTTGTGGCCGTGTTCGTGGGCTATGCCGTGGGCAGCGCACCCATCGTCAGCTTCCATTACGGCGCGCGCAACCAAGCCGAGGTGCACAACCTTTATCAGAAGAGCCTGCGCCTCATCGCCGTGGTGGCTGTGACCATGACAGCGGCGTCCATGGTCATCATCCCCTATGTGGCGCGCATCTTTGTGGGCTACGATACCCAGCTGCTGGCGCTGACCAGCCGTGCCTTCCGGCTGTATGCGCTGAGCTTTCTCATCATGGGCTTCAACGTGTATGCGTCCTCCTTCTTCACGGCGCTGGGCGATGGCGTGACGAGTGCTCTCATCTCTTTTCTGCGCACCCTGCTGTTCCAGCTTGCCGCGCTGCTCCTGCTGCCCGCCCTGTGGGGCATTGATGGCGTGTGGCTGGCTGTCACCGCCGCCGAGCTTGCCGCGCTGGCGGTAAGCGTGTATATGTTTGTGACAAAAGACCAGAAATTCCATTACCGTCATGTTTGACGCGTCATAACAAAAAAAGCCGCCGGAGTCCCGGCGGCTTTCTTGGTTATTCAAAGGTATACTCCACCAGCTGGCAGTTTTTGATGCCCGCAGCGGCGTACTCCTCGTTGGTCATATCGTAAAAATAGGAGTGCACCACCCGGGCAATGCCGTTGTGCGCCACCAGCAGATAGGTCTTGCCGGTATCCGCCTTCAACTCGTCCAGCAGATTGTAGATGCGCTGCGCCAGCTGCATCATGCTTTCGCCGCCGTCATAGCGGTCGGCAAAGTGGGTCTTGGAGATGCGGAACTCCGCACCGTCCCGGGGCGTGCCCTCGTATTTGCCAAAGCACTGCTCCCGCAGGCGGGGCTCGCAGCGGGCGGGCAGACCGGTTGCGGCGGCAATGGCCTTTGCGGTGTCGGCGGCGCGGGAGAGGGGAGAGTACAAGATCTCGTCAATGTGCAGGCCGCTGTCCCGGACAAGCTCGCCCAGCTGCCGCGCCTGCTCCTGCCCGCGGGCAGTCAGCGGGCTGTCGGTCATGCCGCAGATCTTATTTTCCACGTTCCATACCGTCTCGCCGTGGCGGGTGAAATAGATATTATGCATAAAATTACTCCTTACAGCTTGTGCAGGGTGCCGTCCGGCAGCAGACAAACGGTGTCTCCCTCGTCGATGCCAAGACATGTCAGCTCCCTGTCCGGGTAGGGCAGGATGCGGGCAGCCCCGGCGGCATCGGTCAGGGTCACATCGCACAGCACCGGCTGCCCGGCGGGCAGCTCCTCGCAGCCGTACAGCTGCTCGTCAATGCGCAGCACGCGGTATTCCGGCATGGTACAGCCCCTCCTTTGTGTTTTTCCTTATTATATAGCACCCGGGGGCTTTGGTGCAAGGGGGACATAACCCTCTCAGTCACGCCTGACGGCGTGCCAGCTCCCCCGAAGGGGGAGCTTTTTGCCATCTTCCGGTCAGTGCGAATAAAGCTCCCCCTTCGGGGGAGCTGGACGCGACCAACGGGAGCGGACTGAGAGGGTTTATTCTCCCCCGCTTGACAGCGGCGCGGAGAAATTGTTACAATACAGTTACGACTGCAAACAACGTGGAGGGGTTCATGAATATTACGGAACTGCGGTATCTGGTAGCCATCATGAAATGGGGGTCGGTGTCGGCGGCGGCAAAGCAGCTGTACGCGGCGCAGCCCAACGTCAGCAAGGCACTGAAGAACCTGGAAGAGGAATACGGGTTGCGCATCTTCGAGCGCTCCTCCACGGGCATGATCCCCACCGAGCAGGGCAAGCGGTTCATCCGGCAGGCGCAGCGGGTGCTGCAGCAGGTGGACGAGCTGAAGCAGGAGGCGCACCAGCAGCGCAGCTGCGCCGAGCTGCGGGTGGTGCTGACCCATGCCACCTACGCCTCCTATGCGGCGGTGGATTTTTTGCAGCAGGCAGCCCGCAGCGAGCAGCTGCGGGTGCATATCCGGGAGAGCGGTGCCATTGAAGCTTTGGATTTTGTGCTGCGGCAGGGCTACCACATAGCACTGCTGCGCTATGCCGCCGAGGACGAGGACTACTATCTGCGCTACTGCCAGCGCCACGGTCTGCGGCAGGAGCCTATCATGGAGTTTTCCTACCTGCTGCTCACCAGTCAGGACAGCCCGCTGGCGCGGCGGCAGGTGCGCGAGCTGGACGAACTGAACGATTACATCGAGGTGCTGCACGGCGACACCCATCTGCCCAGGGACGAGAGCACTGCTTCCCGCTGGGAGGTAAACCCCAACCGCCGCATCCATGTGTACGAGCGGTGCAGCCAGTTCTCCATTTTGCAGAATCTGCCCACGGCCTATATGTGGTCGTCCCCCATGCCGCAGCGCGCGCTGGAGC
>ENA-ORSQ01001233-ORSQ01001233.1-human-gut-metagenome-genome-assembly--contig:-NODE-1233-length-14047-cov-6.365280_pt1 | contig 14047 bp, 15 predicted proteins | sample MGYA00241900_ERZ509164 | MGnify/ENA primary metagenome ERZ509164 (study PRJEB26280, sample SAMEA2338807) | human gut metagenome | biome: human gut; feature: human-associated habitat; material: faeces...
ATGATGGTCATATCGGTCGCTCTGTATATTATCCAGAATACCAGGACTCTTAAGGAAGAGACTGTATAAGCAATTTTATATGCGATACAGTTTCTTTTGTCAGGAAATTTCGGAGCAATTTTAACCGTTCTTTGTTCATCGGTTGCAGGACTTCCGGTGCCATTTGCACCAGTACATTTACTCTTCATTAATCTTTTGACGGATAGTCTTCCGGCAATTGCGTTAGGCTTAGAGCCGGATAGAAGTGAAGTGATGAGTGAAAAACCGAGATTGGCAGATGAGTCGATATTGACAAAAGATTTTCTTAGCAAAATCGGTCTGGAAGGTTTGGTAATTGGAGCAATGACAATGATCAGTTTTTTGACAGGATACAACCAGAATGGTACATTGCTTGGAAGCACGTATGCTTTTGGAACTCTTTGTCTGGCACGTTTGTTTCATGGATATAATTGCAAATCAGATCATCCGGTCATTTTTACAAAAGGTCTCTTTCATAACAAGTGGCTTCAGGGAGCATTTGTGTTAGGTGCAGTACTCATTACAACAGTACTGACGGTTCCTGGTTTCCATAACTTATTCAAAGTGGAAACGTTGAATCTGATGCAGCTTGGATGTGTATATTTATATGCTTTTGCAAGCCTTCTGATTATTCAATTACTTAAGTGTATACGTATGAAACTAAGAAAAAGAGGGGAAAGATAGTGGATTTAAGTAGATGTTCTATGAAAAAAATTCGAGAACTGATTGTGTTTACGGCATTTCTTGTAGTTGCTTTGTGGAAATTCGATGTGGTGATTGAAGTGCTGAAGTCAATATGGAAAATTGTGTTTCCTTTTGCGCTTGGTGGTGCAATTGCCTTTGTGATTAATGTACCAATGAGTTTCCTAGAAAAGAAAATGCTCGGAAAGATAAAAGAAAATAATAAAATAGGAAAAAAAGCTGCGAGACCGATAAGCCTGCTTCTTACAATTATATTGGTAGCAGGTGTCATTATATTGGTAATGTTTGGTGTGATTCCACAGCTTACACAGACCATGGGAAATCTGATGACGAGTATTTCAGATTTTATTCCACAGATGCAAAACTGGATTCGAGAATTTTCACATGATAATCAGGATATTATGAAATTGGTAGATCAGCTGCAGTTTCAGCCTGATCAGGCAATTAAATGGGGAATAAGTCTTCTTGGAAACGGAGTCGGAAATATGATGAATACGACGATGTCAGCAGTAGGTTCCATTGCCAGTGGATTAGCGACCTTTTTTATTTCGTTTTCCTTTGCATGCTATATTCTTTTTCAGAAGGAAAAATTACATTTACAGGTAAGAAAAGTGATTTTCGCTTTTATTCCAAAACAAAAAGCAGATGCAATTCTTAACATATGTTCGCTGACATATCGGACATTTGCAAATTTTCTTGCAGGGCAGTGTCTGGAAGCAGTAATTCTCGGAATGATGTTTGTTATCACGCTAAGTATTTTAAAAATGCCATATGCACTTTTAATTGGAATTTTGATCGCGTTTACCGCATTGGTTCCTATCTTTGGAGCCTTTATTGGCTGTGCCGTGGGAAGTTTTCTGATCTTTATGGTAAATCCAAAACAGGCAGTTTTATTTATTATAGTTTTTCTGCTTTTGCAGCAGATAGAAGGTAATCTGATCTATCCTCATGTGGTTGGCGGATCAGTAGGACTTCCATCAATTTGGGTACTGGCGGCAGTTACAATCGGCGGAAATCTTATGGGAATTATAGGTATGCTGATTTTCATTCCACTTGTATCGGTATTTTATACTATATTCCGGGAGTTCGTATATCTGCGCCTAAAAAAACAACATATAAAACGAGTAACGAGAACGGATGTGGAAGAGTATGCGGAGGAGGAAATTGCGTCATCCTTTATTGTGCCGAATGAAAAATAATGATTTGATACAAATATAAATGAAGTGTAATGCCGATTATTAAGACGTTATAAAAATAGATTACGAAGGAAGAAGATATTATGAAGAAAATAGGAATCATGACAGACAGCCACAGTGGAATTTTGAGTGAAGAAGCGCAGAGACTCGGAATTAAGGTACTACCGATGCCTTTTTATATCGGAGAGAAAGTGTATCGTGAAGGAGTAGATCTTTCCAGAGATGAATTTTATGATATGCTTCGAAAGGGCGTAGATGTATCTACATCTCAGCCGTCACCAACAGAAGTTATGGATATGTGGAAAGAGATGCTGAAAGAATATGAGGAGATTGTTTATATTCCTCTTAGCAGTGCTTTAAGCGGGTCCTGTATGACAGCAGAAGCCATGGCAAATGAAGATGAATTTGCCGGTAAGGTGTTTGTCGTAGATAACGGTCGTGTGGCAACCCCGATGCATCGTTCTGTTCTTGATGCAGTAGAAATGGCAAAAGAAGGATACAGTGTAGTCGAAATCAAGAAAATTCTTGAAGAAACCAGAGAAAAAATGACAATTTATATCGGGCTCAGCACACTGAAATATCTCAAAAAAGGAGGAAGAGTCAGCTCTGTGACAGCTTTGGCAGCAGATGTCCTGAATATCAAACCTGTTATGCATTTCAGCACAGGAAAGCTTGATATCTACCAGAAATGCCGTGGTATGAAGAAATCACGTAAAGTTATGATCGATGCAATGAAGCATGAGCTGGAAACGAATTTCCGAGAAGAATATGCTGCTGGTAAAGTGTACCTGATGGCGGCGTCCAGCAGTACCGATGAAGTGACAGAAGAATGGGTAAACCAGATTAAAGAAAGTTTCCCGGGAATGGAAGTCATGTGTGATAAACTTTCCTTCGGTTTGTCCTGTCATATCGGTCCGGATGGACTGGGAATCGGATGCACCTGTAAGCCAGTGTAAAAAACTGCTCCGGAGAAGATAAAATAAAAGATTAGGGTGTCAAAAGGTTTATAGCCTTTGATATAAATTTGTACCTTGAAAACTTAACACGATATGTAAAAACATTGGATTCTTTGGTAAAATGTAGGTAGCATTTTATGAGGTGATCTATATGTCTTTTGTTAAAAATGATAATCAACAGCTTACTGTTTTAGACAGTACTTTTAATCTTACAGAACGCGAAAAACGAATGTTAGAAAAATCATGGGCAAAAATTTTTGCAGACAAAGTTTTTCCTGCTATTGATGAAAATATTTTTTCTGTTCTTTACAGTAAAAAAGCATCCAGACCTAATACTCCGGTCAATGTGATTGTTGGGGCACTGATTCTTAAAGAAGCTCTTAATGTTACTGACGATGAGATCGTTGAAGCTATGGCATTTGATATCCGCTATCAGTATGCACTGCACACAACCAGTTTTGAAGAGCAGCCAATTAGTGACAGAACCCTCAGCAGGTTTAGAGCAAGAGTTCTTTCTTACGAAACAGAGCATGATGTTGATCTTTTCATGAATGTGTTGTAAAAATGGCAAAAGAAATATCTGATTTTATGGATATCACTCCGGATTGGCTTACTTGTCAACTGTTTTTTGTAATATTTTTAAAGTTTTTAGGTATAAAAACAGTGGCTTTCTATGACAGAAAACCACTAAAATGATGCTTAACTGAATGGCATTGCTTTATCACCACTTTGAAAATGGTTGTTTTATGGCGGATAGTCAGACAGTTTTGGATATAAGAGATGATCTGGGAGCAACCATGAATGAATGCAGGGAAGTGACCGAAAAGTACCGCACAGGACGGAGTGCATATTTACGGATCGGACAGTTGTTTATGAGATTGTTTGCAGGACTATTATAGCAGAAAGAAGAGGTGTTCGATATGTGTACAGCAGCAACTTACAAAACAAAAGATTTTTATATGGGCAGAACGCTTGATTATGAATTTTCCTATGGGGAACAGATCACGATAACGCCAAGAAATTACGAATTTGATTTCCGGTTTGCCGGGAAGATAAAAAGCCATTATGCTTTGATCGGAATGGCATTTGTTGCAGGAGGTTATCCGCTTTATTATGATGCTGTTAATGAAAAAGGCCTTGGAATGGCAGGTCTTAATTTTGTCGGCAATGCGGCATATGAAGAGGCTTTGCCGGAAGATGAAACAGAAGTCAGCCAGGTGGCACAGTTCGAGTTCATCCCATGGATCCTTACACAGTGTGCTACTGTAGCAGAGGCGAGAGAGAAGCTGGCAGCAATGAGACTGACAGGCACAGCATTCAGTGAACAGCTGCCGACAGCACAGCTTCACTGGATCATTGCAGACAAAGACTCCTGTATCGTTGTTGAGTCTATGAAAGATGGGCTGCATGTATATGATAATCCGGTAGGAGTGCTTACCAATAATCCACCATTCCCGAGTCAGATGTTTGCACTGAATAATTATGCCGGAGTATCCAGAAAACAGCCGGAGAGTACTTTTGCAGGAGTATTACAGCTTGATGCATATAGCAGAGGAATGGGTGGAATGGGAATACCTGGAGATCTTTCCAGCCAGTCAAGATTTGTGAAAGTTGCCTTTACAAAATTAAATTCGATCTCCGGTGAAGAAGAGGATGAGAGTGTAAGCCAGTTCTTCCATATCTTAGGATCCGTAGATCAGCAGCGTGGATGCTGTGAGGTGACAGAAGGCAAATATGAGATCACGATATACACGTCCTGTTGTAATACAGCAAAAGGTATTTATTATTATACGACTTATGATAATCATCAGATCACAGCGGTTGACATGCATGCGGAAAATCTGGATTCAGATCAGCTGATCTGTTATCCGCTTCTGTCCAAGGGCGAAGTCAGATGGCAGAATAAATAATACGAAAATGCACGGAGAAAGCATAACGCAGAACAACAGGAGGACAATATCGAGATTGTATGGAATGCAGATGTTAGGTTGATAATTGTGCAAGCACCGCCTGCACAATTTGTGCAACAAAAAAGAGGAGCCAGTCCAGACTCCTCAAAGGTACGTTATTTCAAAAAGTTGCTCTTGTGTTCCAGCGCGTGCAGATTATGATAGTCCTCATAAATAAGTCAATTTTGCAGATAAAATTAGCAACTCAGGAAAAAATGATTTGCTTGGAGAAATCGAATCAAACATGAAAAAAACCTTTCGCATAAAATGCTTCAAACTAGTTTTAGGTGTGTCATTATGCTTTTTGATATATCTACTTGTTTCTTTAATTATTCCTCCGCTGATTGGAACACATGAAAAGAGTGATACGCAGGCAGAAGTATCCATAACAACGTCTGAACGAGTTTGCTTGATTGACAATAACGAGGATGCACTTCTTTGGAGGCTGAGGCTCATTCGTTCGGCACAGGAAGAAATCATTCTCTCAACCTTTGACTTCCGCGCCGACAGCAGTGGAACAGATGTGATCGCGGCGCTTTGGGGCGCGGCAGAGCGCGGCGTACAAGTACGGCTCATTATTGACGGAATCAATGCGCAACTGCATTTAAGCGGCAGTGATGTGTTTCAGGCATTGGCAGCGCACGACAATGTGGAGGTCAAATTCTACAACCCTATTCGGCTGACGCAACTTTGGACGGTCAATTATCGCTGCCACGATAAATACTTGATTATCGACCGATCTACATATCTTATGGGTGGGCGGAACACCAGCGACTTATTCCTTGGGAGTGGGGGTACGTCACGTCAGAACATAGATCGTGATATAGTCGTATACAACGGCGGTTTCACAACAGCGTCCGCTAATACCTTGTTAGAATATTTTGATAGGATATGGTTACTTGATACCAACCGTGCATTCCACGCAGAGGCTGAGAATCACAGGGTTAAAAAAGCTACTGCCATTCTTGCAAGACGTTGGACTGAGATCAATGACGCAAAACAGTTAACAGCGATTAACTGGGAGACAGAAACGCTCCAGACAAATGAAGTCGCACTTTTAAGTGGTGATTGCACTGCGTGGAATAAGGAGCCGATGCTTCTGAATACCTTGACAACGCTGATGCAGAAGGGTGAACAAAATATTGTGTTGCAAACCCCATACATGATCTGCAACCAAGCTATGTATAATGCACTCAAAAAGGTCACCGACAATGTACAGGTACAGGTCATTACCAACGCGCCGCAGAGTGGAGCAAATCCGTGGGGCTGCGCTGATTATCTCAATCATAGGGATGATATTTTAGAAACGGGTGTTGATATATGTGAGTGGAACGGCAGCTTCTCCATGCACACTAAAACGATTCTGATTGATGATCGAATTAGCATCATCGGATCATTTAACTGGGATATGCGTAGTGCCTATCTGGATACGGAAATGATGCTGTTGATAGACTGTCCTGCACTAAATGCTATACTTCGGGATGAAGCACAGCAGATGATGTACGAGGGCAAAACCATATCACCAGACGGAGTGACAGTTACGGGAGAATTGTATATAACACCAAAAGTTTCAGCTACCAAACAAGTCCTTCAATCGCTGTTGCGTATTATTGTACGCCCGTTTCGATATGTTCTATAAAGTTCGCATTTCATGTATTCACATACGATACATGCTTCGTCAAAAAACGCCATCTCGTAATTTCACGAGATGGCGTTTTTGCATTATTCAGATATTTGCAAGAGGTCACGCCGCTTAGCGCTTCCTGTAATATGAATTATTTAAGCTACTGCATTGAATAATCAAGACATATTTCAAAAGAAAGGGGAACAGTAGAATGTAATAGGGTGATTGAAAATGTCTAAAAGAGCAAAAAAGAAAAGCGCCCTGTTGCGAAAATCGACTTCAAGCCGTATGGTGCAGCAATCAAAGCTGGGCGCACAAAGCAGAAAGAATCCCGGAATAAGGCGGCCGACGCGCTGTTTATTTCGCCGCGCTATCTTGCCAACATCGAAAATAAGGGGCAGCATCCCAGCGTACAGGTATTCTTAGAACTGATGTCCCGCTATCATATCTCTGTGGATCAGATTCTTCATGGTGAAACTATGGAGGGCAAGTCCACGGAGCGGATGCAGTTTGAAACGCTGTTGGATGAGCTGACGGACGCTGAAATCAAAATCCTCACAGCAACCGCGCAAGCGTTGCTGGACGCAAGGACGGACAACGAGGGAGAAAATTGAATACGGTATAAGGAACGCTATGAACAGGTGGTTCATGGCGTTTTTCTTTTGAAAAAGTTTGCCTGCGGTTTGCCAAATTGCGGCTGTGCCGCCGTTGTAGTAGTGAGGGAGATACCGTAGCAAGCATAGGGAGTGTAGCCACACTCCCGAAAAAGCACCTGTTTGTGCTTTGCTTGTTGGGATAATCCCAAACCCTTATTCGGAGCGGAAAGGACGGTGAACAAATGGCAAACCGAACGCGGAATATCGTGCTGCGCGTTCCTGTGACTGCCGAGGAACGGGCAATGATCGAGCGTAAAATGCAGCAGATGGGTACGGGCTGCTTCTCCGTTTATGCGCGGAAAATGCTCATAGACGGCTATGTAATCCGGCTGGATTACAGCGACGTGAAAGCAATGACCGCCGAGCTGCAAAAAATCGGCACAAACATCAATCAGATTGCGAAGCGCGTGAACGCTACGGGAACGCTCTATGCGCAGGACATTGAGGACATCAAGGGGGCGATGGCGGAGATATGGCAATTACAAAGATCCATCCTAAGGCAATGAAGTATGCTCGTAAACACGATTTAATTGCCTCGAATCCGATGGACAATGTGGAGCGGCCAAAGAGTCAAAGATATGTTGGAGCATTTTATTCTGTGTCGGAACTAGAAACGCTCTTTCAAGCAGTGAAAGGTGATCCTTGCGAGTTCCCTGTTCTAATGGCAGCTTTTTATGGCTTGCGAAGGAGTGAGATCATGGGGCTCCGGTGGAGGGCAATCGACTTTGAAAACAATCTGATTACGATTGACCATACAGTTGTTCAGTGTATGTGCGATGGTACGACCATCACAGTCGAAAAGGATCGTACAAAAAATCAGTCAAGCTGCCGCTCAATGCCATTGGTTCCGCAATACCGCGACCTTTTGTTGCGTATGAAAGTACGGCAGGAATGCTGTCGGAAGTTGTGTGGAAATTGCTATACAGAAAGCGAGTATATCTTTGTAAACGATATGGGAGAACCCTATCAGCCGAACTATGTAACACAGCATTTCAAGCTCGTCTTGAGGAAAAATCACTTGCGCAATATTCGTTTTCACGACTTGAGACATACCTGCGCTTCGCTGCTGCTAAAAAATGGCGTGCCAATGAAGGATATACAGGAGTGGCTTGGACACAGCAGCTATAACACGACCGCAAATATCTACGCACATCTGGACACATCGTCAAAAAACACTTCAGCATCGAAGATGAGCAATGTTGTTATCATTGAACCAGGCATCAGCACAAGCGTTTGAAAGAGGATTGTGGAGAGAACTGCGGAGAGAACTGTGAAAAAACAGAGCGAAATGGATGCTTCTTGTTGGAGAAAAGGAAAAACGCTTGATGCCTCAAATGCTGAGGTATCAAGCGTTTCAGAGGATGGTGCCGGTGGTGGGACTCGAACCCACACGGAGTTGCCCCCGGCGGATTTTGAATCCGCTACGTCTACCATTCCATCACACCGGCACATTTTATCGAGAAACTCCCAAAATTCTCATAGGAGAGAACAAGGAGATAATCTTTGTGCTTTCCAGCACGCTTCAAGGCTACTGTTTACAGGGTTTTTGGAGTATTCAGACGGTTTGAGATGTGCTTAAATGTGTTAGATAAGCAACAAGCAAGTAACACATAAGTAGCAACAGTTCTCAACCTCAATAAGCAATCAAAAGAGATGTTTTTCTAAGTTCAGAAAGACATCTCTTTCTTTTTTTGCTTTTAGATTTTATTGATCGCATTGATTAGCACCTCAACGTCTAAATGTGTGTACACTCTTTCGGTCATCGTCATAGCGCCCGAGTGTCCGACAATCTTTTTAATTGTGGTTTGGTCAACCTGTGCTTCCGCCAGCATTGAGATACATGTGTGTCGTGTACAATGCGGTGTGTGATCCATATTCAGATTGACCATAAGCGGCGTAAAATAACTATCGTAGTAATTGCGGTAATCAAACTTGTTTCCATTTTCGGTGTGAAGCAGATATTCGCTCTCGCCGTCGTTGTACCAGTTCTTAAAGAAGGGCAGTACCTTATCGGCGATCGGTACTCGTCTGATTCCGTTGTCAGTTTTGCTGAGCATGATATCAAAATATTGTTCTTTCAGGTTTACATCTTCTCGTTTTAGATTCAGTATTTCGGAAATCCTCACACCCGAATAAATCAGCATGAGGACGATCTGATAATACTTGTCATCTGACGCTTTCCATAAGCGGTCGATTTCTGCTTTGGTGAACTTTTCCCGATCCCTTTTGTTCGGGTTGCGGCCTTTATGCTTTACAATGTCCACATATTCGGAATAATCCTTGTTGCACAGCTCATTTTTCATAGCGTATTCGTAGAGCTGATTCAAAAGAACTTTCAGTTTTCGCAACGTGGGATAATTCTTGCCGCAGGTGTCCACGACGTTTTGCAGCTCTACAAGCTTGATTTCCTTGAACACCTTGTCGTAAAGCGGTACGCAGGCTTTATATGAAGCCTTGTAACCTTTTACGTTGGAATCCGATACCGTTGGAAACTTCTCCGCAGACCAACGTTCATACACTTCCTTGAATGTGATCTTGGAAGCAGAAACGTCAAAGGGATTGTTGTTGTAGTCTGCCAGCATTTGCAGTGCCTCAGATTTGGTGGCTGCATAGCCTATGACCACATAGTCCTGAACCTTTATTTCTATATACATAGAAATAACTTTTTTCAGAGCGTAGACAAAGTCTACGCTCTTTTATTTTTGTCAATACTCTTTATGAGGTGATAAATATGTTAACTATAAGAAAAGAAAATTTTAGAGATGATGAAATAAATGTTATATTAGATGGATTGGTTCCTGAAAACCATTTAGTAAGAAAAATAGAAAATGCAATAGATTTTAGTTTTATTTATGATAAGAGCTTATTGCTCCGTATCACCTTTGTTTGCTTGTTCTTGGAACTTCTTTATGTAGTATTCGTTGAATTTTCTTAACCGTTCCTCGTTATCTAAAACCTCATATTCTCTGTCCGTCAGGAAGTAATCGCTCCGGGATTTGATTTCTTTTTCTTCCCAATCACGGAACATCTCGTAGTCGATTTTATAGGTTTCAAAACTTTCACGATTATAATCGAAGTTCCTCAACATTGTATAAAGCGCACTGTTGCCATCAGCTTCGTGTACATCGAATACAAGTGATACCTTTCTGATTGTTTCGGGTCCTTTAGTAAATTCGACCTCAAAGCGAAGGTCTTGTTTTCGATCCAGCTCGAACAAGTACGCATACACATCGCCCAATGTTTCCAATTTAATATGCGACGAATCGTAGCCTATCAAGTAATTGATGGGCATTTTTAATATGTCCGCTATCTGTTCTAATACAGAGACGGACATATCTATTTCTCCACTTTCGTACTTCTGCACGGTGCGGAGTGATTTTCCCAATTGTTCCGCAAGCTCGGTCTGACTAATCCGAAGCTGCTTGCGCTGTTTGGCGATTCTTTCGCCGATTAAGGTTTGCAAATTATCCATTTCGTCATCACCTCATTATAATAATAACACACTTCTTTGTGAATTGCAAGTGCATTTGCGAAATTAAAATACATAATTTTTGAAATTAGGTATTGACAAGTCATATAAATGCGTATACAATGAATATGCGAACTTAAAGTGCGCAAATAATTAACAGGAGGATATGCTATGGAGAATAAGCTATATATAGATTGTCCGAAATTCACAGGAAGGAACGTTCCTATTACCGAGATCGCAAAGGCTATCGGCAAAGACGCTCAATATGTCCGTGTTGGTTTGCAACAGGGCATCTTGAAATTCGGCTATGCTATGAAGCTTGACAAATCAAGCGAGTACAACTACTACTGCCCCGACAAAAAAGTCTGGGAAGAAACCGGCTACTTTAGAGATAAAGAAGCCAGCTAAAAGGAGGATTGAACTATGAATGAAAAATACGACCTTTGCGATATTGACGAATCGTATTTACACACGGTCTCGATGACCGAGCTGCTTGACAGCGCCTATCAGAGTAAATCGCCGATCATCGACGGCTTGCTCTACCGGGGAACATATCTTTTCGCCGGCTCTCCGAAGATCGGCAAGAGTTTTTTGATGGCACAGCTTGCCTATCACGTCAGCACAGGCACAAACCTGTGGGGCTTTGATGTTCGGCAGGGTAAGGTATTGTATCTCGCTCTGGAGGACAACTATCCGAGATTGCAAAAGCGGCTGTATCGTATGTTCGGAACAGCCGAAAACGAAAACCTGTTCTTTTCGGTATCAGCTCATCAGCTAGGCAATGGCTTGGACGAGCAGCTGGACGGCTTCTTACAGAAGCACCCAGATACTTCGCTTGTGATTATCGACACCTTGCAGAAGGTCAGAGAAGTCGGCGGCGAGAATTACAGCTACGCCAATGACTATCAGATCATCACGAAGCTAAAGAGCTTCACCGACAACCACAACATTTGTATGTTGGTTGTTCATCATACACGCAAGCAAACGGCGGATGATAAGTTCGATATGATTTCCGGTACTAACGGTTTGCTCGGCGCTGCCGACGGAGCGTTTATTCTCTCCAAAGATAAGCGCACGAGTAACAACGCCACGCTCGAAGTATCGGGCAGAGATCAGCAAGACCAGCGTGTGTACTTGAAGAAGAATACGGAAACGCTGGTGTGGGAGCTTGACAAAATCGAAACAGAGCTTTGGAAAGCGCCGCCGGAGCCGTTGCTCGAGAGGATCGCCGAAAGGGTGACTGCCGACAATCCGCAATGGTGCGGAACGCCGACGGAGCTGTGCGAGTATCTCACCGTTGACATCAAGCCGAACGCTATCACGCAAAAGCTGAATGTCAATGTCAACCGTCTGATGGACGAGCACAAGATCGTCTACCACTACAAGCGCACTCACGAAGGGCGCAGAATCACGCTGACCTATGAGGGCGGCGTGTCAAAGCGTGACAGCTGTGACAGCGATTGTGGGGTGTGTGAAACACCGACACAGCTGACACGGACTGACACGCAATAGAGTTTAGGCGGGGTGCAGGAAGCCCTTTTCAAAGGGCTGCCCTTGCCTCCCAGCGGGCGCAAAACCTGCTCGTAGGTTGCATTTTTGATGGCTCTGCTGTCAAAAGTGCTTTTGCGTTACTCTTGGCAAGAGTAACAGAACCTGAGTTAGAGATAATTTAGTGAGATAATATTATTTTAATACAGATTTGAGGTAGATAAATGAAGAGAACGATTAGCGCAATGGTGGGTAAAGGCTCCGTCACGCACAACAGCCGCACTTTCACAGCAGAGAATGTGGACAGCGAGCGTACCCATTTGAATATAGATTACTGCAACGAGCCAATCAAGAAAGTGTATCACGAAATGTTTGATGAAGCTCTAAAACAGTACAACGATAAACAGAAACGCAAGGGCAGAAAGATTTCCGATTACTACAAGCATATCGAGTCCGGAAAGCAGGAAAAGCTGTTCCACGAGATCATCTTCCAAATCGGCAACATGGAAGATATGTCGGCAACAGGAGAGCACGCCGAGCTTGCGAGGACAGTCCTCGACGAATACTATCAGGGCTTCCAAGAACGCAATCCATATCTGCGAGTGTTCTCGGCGCACCTTCATATGGACGAAGCAACGCCGCATATCCATATAGACTTTATACCGTTCACCACTGGGAGCAATCGAGGTTTGGAAACACGAGTTTCGCTGAAACAGGCTCTGCTCAATATGGGTTTCAAAGGCGAGGGCAGAAGCGACAACGAACTGAATCGCTGGATACTTTCCGAAAAGAAAGTCCTTGCTCAGATTATGGAGCGGCACGGTATCGAGTGGGAACAGAAGGGCACGCACGAGCAGCACCTATCCGTCCTTGATTACAAAAAACAGGAGCGAGCCAAAGAGGTCGCCGAGCTCGACCGGGAGATTGAGGGAAAGCAGTTGGAGGTCAAAGGTCTGAAAGCGACGGCTGAAAAAATCAAGGAAGCAACGGATTCACTCGACAGCATAGAACATCAGCTTGACAATAATCCAGAGCTGCAACTCCCGGAACCGCAGGGTTTGATGTCGGCAAAGAGTTACAAGAAAAAGTTTGTAGATCCGTTAATCCAGCGTCTGAAAAATCTTGTTCGATCTGCGGTAGCAAAAAGCTATTTGGGTTGGGAAAACTATCACCGCATCAACAATCTGAACGGCAGATTATACAGCGAAAACAAAAGTCTGAAACACGAAAATTCAAGGTTGAAGGAATTTAATAATCAACTCCGAGAGCAAAACAAAGCCTATCGCCTGTTGGAAAAGGTTTTCGGTAAGCGCAAGCTCAATGAGATTATCGAGCAGGCGAGAGGATACAAAAAGTCAAAACAGCGTGACGCACGCTAATATGTTATGAAAGGTTGATGAACAATGGAAAAGAGAATTTACGACAAGAAAACGGGTATCCACTACGAAATGCAAGGTGATTATTATCTGCCGTGTTTGGAGCTGCCCGAACAGCCAAAGGTTGAAATCGGGATATGGGGCAAGCGGCATTTGAGGTACATCAAACAGTACCACAAAATCCGCTATACCAATCTGATGGCAAGCTGTAAGCTCACCGCCTACCTCGCCGACATAGACAAACAGGCAGAGGATATGTTCTTTCGGTTAGTAAAACAACTCTCCGAAAAAGAAGGCGTAACCGAACAGCTCAAAGCGGAAAACCAAATGATGTGGGTTGCGAGAATGAACAATATCCGTAACCGTGCAGAGGAGATTGTAACTGAAGAGCTGATATACACCTAATAACACAGAGGGCAACAGATAGAGATACTTGTTGCCCTTACTATATCTTGTGATAACAGATTTTTTATTTGACATATATCGTATAAAATTATATAATCAATACGAGAGCTTATATGCTGCTGAATTTATATGCTGATTGTAATAGCAAAGTCCTTTTTATAGGACAATCAATTTGATATAATTCTATTATCAGGTAGTAGTGCGACTC
>ENA-ORSQ01001240-ORSQ01001240.1-human-gut-metagenome-genome-assembly--contig:-NODE-1240-length-13996-cov-2.322717_pt1 | contig 13996 bp, 7 predicted proteins | sample MGYA00241900_ERZ509164 | MGnify/ENA primary metagenome ERZ509164 (study PRJEB26280, sample SAMEA2338807) | human gut metagenome | biome: human gut; feature: human-associated habitat; material: faeces...
TACGATAAAGTATTCATCGAACAGCATGACCACTATATGAAGCAGACTTACCGCAACCGCTGCACCATTGCCGCACCGGACGGCGAGTTGGCACTTTCCATCCCTACCGTAAAGCCGGATAGCCTAAAATGCCCGATGCGCGATATCCGTATCTCCGACCACGGCAACTGGCGTCATCTGCACTGGAATGCCATTGAATCGGCATACAACCATACACCTTTCTTTGAATATTACAAAGATGATTTCCGTCCTTTTTATGAAAAGAAATATGAGTTTTTAGCCGATTTCAACGAAGAACTTTGCCACCTCGTCTGCTCCCTGATAGACATACAGCCAACCCTGAAACGAACCTCGGAGTATAAGACCGGGATTACATCCGATGAAGCGGATTTCCGCGAACGTATTCATCCCAAAAAGGATTTCCGTACGGAAGACCCCGATTTCTTTCCCCAACCCTACTACCAGGTATTTCAGGAAAGACTCGGCTTCCTGCCCAACCTCAGCATTATCGATTTGCTGTTCAATATGGGACCGGAAAGCTTGCTTGTATTACAACAAAGTACTAGTAAATTATCATAGCATAAGAACGACTTCAGACAATACTCCATCTTGTAAATATATCAAACCCCATAATAAAAATCAGAGCTTAATTAGACTACGAAGAATTCGGCATCGGATGATAAAACCATGAAACTTCAGTAAAAGACTATTATTTTACATTTTTTCCCTATTTTTGTTCACTCATACTATTATGAAAAGCTGAAAAATAAGAGAACCATGAGCATTCAAAGACACTTCATTTTATTTATCTTGTCCTTACTGGTGATAACTCCATCCATTGCTCACCAAAAGCCATACGTTATAAACTTTGCCCGCGATAAGTATCATGCTGCAAACAAGAACTGGACCATTGGACAAGATGAGAAAGGAATTACTTACTTTGGAAATGACATCGGATTGCTTGAATTTGACGGTATAGAATGGAAAATTTATCAAATGCCAAATTTTTCTTTGATAAGATCTTTGGCAGTAGAATCCCATTCTACAATTTACGTAGGTGCTTTGGGGGAATTAGGACGATGGGATAGAAACCAAGCAGGTAAACTTCAATATACTTCTTTCAAAAATATGCTCCCACCTAAAAGCTTGGAAAATGAAAGTTTTTGGCGTATATGGATAGACAATGACAAAGTTTATTTTCAATCTTTCTCCAATATTTATGTCTATGATCACCACACCATACAGCAACTAACGACCCCAAAAGGTTTTCTATTGCTGACCAAAGTGAGGAATGAATATTGGGTACAGGAAATGTATGGTTCGCTATACCAATTGGCAAACAAACAACTGAAGAAGATAAAAGGCAGTGAATTTCTAAATGGAACTCTTACTCGTGTTATTCTACCCTACGGGAAAGAACGCTATTTAATAGGTACTTCCACAGGAGAAATTTATCTATATGACCGCAAAAACTTTATTCCGTGGAACAATTCCCTCTCTAAATTATTAAACGGACAAGAACTGAATTGTGGTATCTATTGTGCCAAACGAAATACATACTACTTAGGGACACAGCTAAGTGGTATCTACGAAGTAGACATACAAGGAAATGTACTGAACCATTTTCATGCTGCCAACTCCTTACAAAATAATACTATTCTATCCTTATATGAAGACCAGCAAAACAATATATGGGTGGCAATGGACCGCGGGCTTGCATATATCCGATATACAAACAAATTGAGCTACTATCACACAACAGAAGGCATCTCAAGTGCTGTATATACAGCCACATTGTGGAATGACTATCTATTTATAGGTACCAACCAGGGAGTATACTTCGTCCATAAAGAGAAAACCAAAGATCTTGAAATGTTCTCTTCTATGAAATTTCTCAAAGGTACAGAGGGACAAGTATGGGCCTTTAAACAAATAGATGGACAACTCTTTTGTTGTCATAACAAGGGATTGCTAGAAATCCGCCCAGACTTTAGCATACACCAACCCTACCGAATTGACATTGGAGTGTTCAAAATGTTAGAAACTAATTATAATGAGAAAGAAATAAATATTCTCGTTACTTATAAAGAAGTTTATATCATCAATAAGGAAACAAAAGATGTACATATCATACGAGAAATACCTGACCCTATCAATGAAGCCGAAATAGACCATTTAGGTAACATCTGGTTGGGGACAGTAAACAATGGAGTCTACAAATGTCGGCTGAATGAAGAAATGAACGCTTTCCGCTACTATACCTACTACGGACACAAGAAAGACAAAACTCTTCCAAAACATCTCCAGATATGTAAGGCAAGTGGACGTATTTTCTTTTTAGGAAACGACCAATTCTATGCTTACAACGAAAACAAAGATAACTTACAATCCTCTCCACTACTAAACCAATGCTTTAAAAATATTAACTCTCTCAAACGCATTGTTCCCATCAATCATGAAGCAAGTTGGGCCATTACAAGTTCTTCGGTTTATAGATTCTTCTATGACGGCTACATTGCCCGCATTCAAGAAGCCTACAAAATTGAAGCAGACAATTTATCACTTATTACGGCATCCGAAAACATATCCGTACTAAATGATTCTCTCTCATTAATTTGTTTAGATACAGGATTTATCATACATAATTCTCAAAAAAGCAAGCAATCAAACAACATAAGCCTTACTCCACCAAATTTAGAATACATACGCACAGGAAAAGATAATAGTATAAACAATAACTTCCTTAATAAAGATATTAAAATCGCTTATCAAGACAATACAGTGACCATAGGCTTTTCTGTCAACGATGCCTTTGCCAAGAATTTATTTGTAGAATACCTACTAGAAGATGTCGATAGCACATGGAGCCAAGCCAAAAAACAAAATTACATATCTTATGCCCGGCTACCTCATGGAAAATACACCTTGCGTCTTCATTCCACAGATGGGCTGAACAATTATTCTGATGATACTATTATCCATTTTAGAATACTCCCACCGTGGTATCTTACCTCCTGGTGGTATCTTGTCTGTACCCTATTAATAATAGCCTCTTTTTTCGCCATTTTTCTCTTGATGAAGAAGCGATTACAAGCAAAGAATCTAAAGCGAATGAAAATAAAAGAAACAGAATTTCTACGTCAAATGAATGAACAATTGCAGAACGAAATAGAGAGAAAAAATGCAGAATTATTCACACAAACCTCATTTATTATACAGAAAAACGAACTAATTCTGAATTTAAAAAGAATAGTAGATGAGATTTGTTCTAAAAATACACAAAAGGCGTTAATCCCACTCTATCAAAAAATAAATCATCTACTTGCCAATAATCTCAATACAGAAGACGACTGGAAAATATTCCTCATCAAATTTGAACAGAAACATCATAATTTTTTCAAAACATTGAAAGAGCATTATCCCCAACTCACCACCAACGATTTAAGACTTTGTGCTTGTCTAAAACTAAATATGGATACCAAAGATACTGCTTCGTTAATGAATTTATCCATCCGTTCTATTGAAAACAATCGCTATCGTCTTCGCAAAAAGCTAAATTTAAAATCTACACAAAATTTAAACGATTTCTTTTTAACAATAAATTGAGCATACATAAATCTAATAATCAGATAATTACAAAAAATTGAGTAGTAAATGTGAATTTATAAAACTATTAAAAATCAGAATTATGTATTAGTGATGAGGGTGTTTTTTGTTTTCAGATATCACAAGTCATACATTTGTCTAAAATTGAATTAAAGCACTGCGCAGGGCAAAAATCAATTAAAAAAAACAAATGTTATCCACTAAAAATTAATGCAATGAAGAAAGAACCACATCTTCTTTTAAGACGAGTCTCTTATCTTAAAAGTTTATTCCTAATGACATGTCTGCTAATAATAGCCACATCTACATTAGCCCAAACAAAAAATGTAATAGGTACTGTAACCGATATTTCCGGTGAAGCTCTTATAGGTGTATCTATTCTCGTACAAGGCACCAATAATGGTGTAGTTACTGATTTAAATGGAAAGTATACATTGAACCATGTACCAGAAAATGCAACCTTAGTCGTAAGCTATATTGGAATGCTGACACAAGAGATAAAAGTCAATGGACAATCTACCATCAATATCATTTTAAAAGAAGACTCACAACAACTTGAAGAAATAATCGTAATAGGTTATGGTGCAGCAAAAGCCAAAGATTTAACTGCTCCTATTACCGTTGTAAAGGGAGAAACACTAACTTCAGTACCATCTACCACACCGATGGCAGCTCTTCAGGGAAAAGTACCAGGCGTCAACATTGTAAATAATGGTGCACCGGGAGAAGGGCCTACTGTACAAATTCGCGGCATTGGTTCTTTTTCCAATAGTAAGCCCTTATTTGTTGTAGACGGGATGTTTTACGATAACATCAACTTCTTGAACAACGCTGATATTCAAGAAATGTCAATCTTGAAAGATGCTTCAGCTGCAGCTATATACGGTGTACGCGCTGCAAACGGTGTAGTACTTATCACTACTAAAAAAGGAGCACGTAACCAAAAAGCAAAAATCACCTATGACGGATATGTCGGTATTCAAAAAGCATCCAATGTCCTTGAGTTGTGCAATGCGCACGAATACGCCACCATGCTTCTTGAAGGAAATTATGATGCTTATCAAGCACATTTCAAACAATCTATTGATAAATATGGAGGTAGCTATGCCGACACTGATTTTCACAATTGGACATTCGGTGCTGACAACAATTGGTATGATCAACTTCTACGTATTGCAGTTATCACAAACCACAGTTTAAATATAAATGGCGGTTCTGATAAAGCCGTTTATTCTGTAGGTGCAAGCTACTTATATCAAGACGGTATCATGAACATTGACAACAACTACAAGCGTATGAACTTTCGTGGTTCTGTCGACTATGACGCTGCCAATTGGCTGAAAGTCGGATTCAATGGTGTATTCAGTAATTCTACCCAGCAAGTGCCTAATAATCAAGCATGGCAGAAAGCCTTCAACTGCCCACCGATTGTAGCTCTTTATGATGAAAATAACGACAAAGGCTTTCCTGACAAATTTGGATCTCCAGATGCAATAGGTTATACATCAAATTTTTACAATCCCATTGCAACAGCCAAATATTTTGATTCAAGCAAAGAGAACTATCAAGTTTTAAGTAACTTCTATGCACAGATTGATTTTATTCCAAACAAACTTAATTTCAAAACAAATTATTCTTATAGTTTCCTATCCACTCAGGGTCGTGAGTTCACTCCCAAATACTACGTTAGCAGTTGGCAACAATCAGCAACAACCCAACTTACAAAAAATGAAAATAAATACTATAACTATATTTGGGACAACACTCTGACCTATAATAACCAATGGGGTAAACACAAATTCGGTGCTATGGCAGGTTATTCTATGCGTCAGGAACAATGGCGTATGTTCGAAGGTAAAGCAAGTAACGTTCCCGAAGGTGCAGATGAATATTGGTACATTAAAAATGGTGATGCTGCAGGTGCTACCATAAAAGACGATGGTTACTGCTACAGAGGTATCTCTTACTTTACTCGTTTGAATTATAATTATGATGACAAATATCTGTTAATGTTCACTATGCGCGCCGATGGTTCCAGCAAATATCAGGAACATTGGGGTTACTTCCCTTCAGTTGGTGCAGCTTGGGTTCTCTCAGAAGAACCTTTTATGAAAGGTCAGAAATGGGCCGATTTTCTAAAGTTACGTGCTAGCTGGGGTAAACTAGGTAATGACCATGTAGCAGCAAGTGATGGATTCGCCTCAATTGCTACCGGCAATGACGCGTCTGGAGTCTTTGGAAACACTACTCTAGCAGGATACCAAAACACGACCTACTTTAGTTGGTTAAAATGGGAAGTAGTAGAGGAATGGAATGCAGGTATAAACTTTATCACTCTGAACAATCGTTTGAATATTGACTTTGACTATTACCATCGCATGACAAGCAATGCTGTAATTGCACCGCTCCTTCCATTCAGTACCACGACTTTAGCCGGGAACTATGGTAAGATTCTAAACTCAGGTATTGATATAAGTGCCAATTGGAATGACAAAATCGGCAAAGATTTTTCCTATAACATAGGTATAAATATCTCCACCCTAAGAAATCGAGTAAAAGATTTGGGTGACAACAAAATCATTAGAGGAGGAAAAACTGTAAATATTGTAGGCAAAGAAATGAATTCATTTTATGGTTTCAAGATGATAGGCGTTTATCAAACAGATGAGGAAATTGCCGCCGACCCCATTGCTGTAGCCAATGGTTGCGTACCAGGTGATCTAAAATATGCTGACCTTGATGGCAACAAAGTTCTAGACGGTAATGACCGCACCACATTAGGCTCATATATTCCCAACTTCACTTATGGAATAAACCTTGGACTCAACTACAAGAATCTCGACTTCCAGTTGACTACCTATGGACAAACCGGTGCTCAAATGTTCAATCGTAAACGTGCGCTTCGTTATTCTTCTCAAAACTATAACTTTGACCGCGCTCAATACGAGGATCGTTGGACAGGCCCAGGCTCTACCAACTCTAATCCATCGGCTGCCGCCTTACTTAAACCATGGAATGTAAGTGACCAAAAATACAGTTCTTACTTTGTGGAAAGTGCTGATTTCTTCCGCATTCAGAATATTACGCTCGGCTATACATTCCGCAATCTCAAATTAGGCAACTATATTATGCCGGGAATACGTCTGAGCCTCACAGCTGACCGACCGTTCACTACTTTTAAAGCGAACTCATTCTCTCCTGAGTTATCCGACAGCGAGGGCTGGGATACTGAAGTATATCCTCTGACATCATCTTATACTTTTGGGGTAAGATTTGATTTCTAAAAAAGATATGCTCCCCTACGAAGACACTTACTTAGTAAAAATATCAATAAACTAGAACTAATGAAAACATTAATAAAACCCTTTGTATATATAATATCCGCCTTAATGGTGTTGTCATTCGCGTCTTGTAATGATTTTCTGGACAAAGAACCAGAAGGAAAGGTACCAGAAGAAAAAGTAGACTATACCAATTTAAGTAATATGTATCAACCTGTATCAGGTGTATATGCTAAGATTCGTACTAGTGGTCTTCACTGGGTTATATGGGAAATCACTACCATTCGCGACCAAGACGTATTCAGTGGTCAATGGAATGGTAGCGACTACTACAACCTAAGCGAATATAAATATAATGATTCTTTTTGGGGAATCAATGAATTATGGATGCAATACTATAATATCATCAAAACAGCCAATGCAGCCATCGAGTCATTAGACCTATATGCCGAAAACATAACTAATGACGACGATATGAAAACCTATAAGCAATATCGAGGTGAAGTAATGTTTATGCGCGCTTACGCCTATTATCGTCTAGTTCAGGCATTTGGAGCGGTTACTATCCTTCGTGACAATAATCAAACCGATTTGAGCCGTTCCACCGTCAATGCAGTCTATAAATATGCTTTAGAAGATTTGCAATACGGCATGGACAATATGCCACGTATCCGTCCTAATCAAAGTGAACATAAAGGAGCTGTAACAGCTTTCTCTGCTGCAATGTTAGCTGCCAAGATTCATCTGAATCAAGCTAACTATACCAAGGTGGAGGAATTAACAGACGACATCATCAAGAACGGAAAGTTTACACTCTATCCAGACTTCTATCAGTTGTTCAAAATTCCAGGAAAACTTTGTGACGAATCCATATTCGAATGCCAAATGACCGATTTTGGCAATGGTTCCGGTGACTTAATCGATCCAGGAGAGTGGTTCACTTGCCAAGGTCCCAATAATTCCGGTAGCAATATCAATGGATGGGGGGATTGTGGCATTTTGAAGTCCTTCCGTGATTGGGCTTACGAACGTGGCGAAACTGTGCGTGCCACAACATCATTCTTGTTAGCAGGCTCTACAACTCCAGACGGTGACGTGATCAAGCCACAGATCAATTCTGCAAAAACAGACTGCTGGAATGGAAAGGCCTATACGCCGACCAACCAATTGACTCCGGGACGAACAAAATATGGTACAAACAACAATGTACGAATCTTCCGTTATGCCGATGTACTATTGATGAATGCAGAAGCTAAAATTAAAAATGGCAAAAGTGGTGACAATCCTTTCAATGAAGTCAGAAGACGTGCCAAAATGCCCGAACTTAAGAATGTAACCTTTGAACAAGTCATCGATGAACGTCGTATGGAGTTAGTATGCGAATGGGGCGAACGCTATAACGACCTTGTACGCACGGGCCTAGCAAAGACAGAATTGGTAGGATGGTCTGAAGACAAAGCTCTTTTGCCACTTCCTTTCAACCAATACACTCAGACTCCCGATTTATTAAAAGAACCAAAAGACGAATAAGCCTCATTGGCAAAATCTATATAGTATAACAATCTATTTTCACTTGATATATTTCAAGTTATAAGATATGAAAAAAAGAATATTATTTATAGCCTTTTCTCTATCCACACTCATGGCAATTGCAATGCCGGGAAAAAATAGCCTGAAAAGTACACCTCAGGAAATGGACAAGTTCGTAACAGAACTGATGAAAAAAATGACCATAGAGGAGAAAATAGGCCAGTTAAACCTGCCCGTCACCGGTGAAATCACCACTGGGCAGGCCCGTAACAGCGGCGTAGCCCGACAAATAGAGCAAGGTCTAGTAGGTGGAGTACTCAATCTGAAAGGAGTAGATAAAATACGCGAAGTACAAAAACTAGCCGTAGAGAACTCACGATTAGGTATCCCTCTACTTTTTGGCATGGATGTGGTACATGGTTATGAAACCATATTTCCCATTCCTCTAGGACTTTCATGTAGTTGGAATTTGGCAGCTATTCAAGAATCAGCACGTATTGCTGCTGTAGAAGCTAGTGCTGATGGCATCTGTTGGACATTCAGTCCAATGGTAGATATCAGTAGAGATCCACGCTGGGGACGCGTTAGCGAAGGTAATGGAGAAGACCCCTTTTTAGGTGGAGCAATAGCGCGAGCGATGGTACTAGGCTATCAAGGAGCAAACAATGAACAACAGCTTCAACGCGATGACGAAATTATGGCTTGTGTTAAACACTTTGCCCTTTATGGAGCAGGGGAGGCCGGACGAGACTATAATACTGTAGACATGAGTCGTAATCGCATGTTTAACGAATACTTATACCCTTATCAAGCCGCTGTAGAGGCTGGAGTTAGTAGTGTCATGGCATCCTTCAATGAAGTAGATGGCATACCCGCAACTGCCAATCACTGGCTGATGACTGATGTACTTCGTCGACAATGGAACTTCAATGGATTTGTTGTAACAGATTTCACTGGTATATCCGAAATGGTAGCACATGGCATAGGAGATCTACAAACCGTTTCTGCACGGGCCCTCAATGCAGGTGTAGACATGGACATGGTAAGTGAAGGATTCATAGGGACTCTCAAACAATCTCTTGTACAAGGAAAAATAAGTATGGAAACCTTAAATACGGCTTGCCGACGTATCCTTGAAGCCAAATACAAATTGGGGCTGTTTGATAATCCCTACAAATACTGTGATTTAAAACGCCCTACACGCGACATTTTTACAAAAGCTCATCGAAAGGCTGCCCGGCGAATAGCTGCCGAAAGTTTCGTACTATTAAAAAACGAACCTTTTAATAAAATAGACAAAAACGGCACGACTACCCACTCCCTTTCTCCCCTTCTTCCACTCAAGAAAGAAGGTACAGTTGCTGTTATTGGTCCATTAGGAAACACTCGTAGCAATATGCCAGGTACATGGAGCGTAGCAGCCCGGCTCAATGACTACCCATCCTTATATGAAGGACTGAAGGAAATGTTGGCAGGCAAAGTGAACGTAATCCATGCTAAAGGAAGTAACCTTATAAACGATGCAGCTTATGAAGAGCGCGCTACTATGTTCGGGCGTTCGCTGAATCGCGACCAGCGGACGAACCAAGAAATGCTAGACGAAGCGCTGAAAGTAGCTAATAATGCAGACGTCATTGTAGCTGCTTTAGGCGAAAGTTCCGAAATGAGTGGTGAAAGTTCCTGTCGTACTAATCTTAACCTCCCAGACGTACAACGAACTTTATTGGAAGCCCTACTGAAGACAGGTAAGCCCGTGATACTTACCCTTTTTACTGGACGTCCATTAACACTGACCTGGGAACATAAAAATGTACCCGCTATACTGAATGTATGGTTCGGTGGAAGTGAAGCAGCCTATGCAATTGGAGATGTATTATTCGGTGATGTCAATCCTAGTGGAAAACTGACCATGACTTTCCCTAAAAATGTAGGGCAAATCCCCTTGTTTTACAATCATAAAAACACAGGACGCCCTCTACAAAATGGGAAATGGTTCGAAAAATTCCGCAGCAACTATTTGGATGTAGATAATGATGCGCTCTATCCTTTCGGCTACGGTCTATCATACACAACTTTCCAATATGGAGATATTGTACTGAACACCCCAACCATGAAACAAAACGAAACAATAACAGCTACAATCCAAGTTACAAACAGTGGGAAATACGATGGAGCAGAAGTTGTACAACTTTACATTCGGGATCTTGTGGGAAGTATCACCCGACCAGTACGCGAACTGAAAGGATTTAAAAAAATATTCCTCAAAGCGGGAGAAAGTAAGACTGTTTCTTTCAAAATTACAGCTGATTTGCTCCGATTCTATGACTATGACCTGAAGCAAGTAACCGAACCGGGTGAATTTGATATATTCATTGGTGGAAGTAGTCAGGCTACAAAAACTGCAAGATTGACATTAAAATAACAAAAAATGAAACATTATATTTTTCTACTCTGCTTCAGTGGTCTTCTATCACTGTGTTGTTGCAAAAATCAGTATACTTCCACCGACAAATCGGTGGAAGTAATGACATTTAACATACGTCTGGATGCCCCTTCAGACAGTGCCAACAACTGGAAGTACCGTAAAGAGAATGTTTATCAAATGATTACTTACTATCATCCCGATCTATTAGGTATGCAAGAAGTATGTCATAACCAAATGGAAGACCTGAAACAGGGTCTTCCTCAGTATACAGCCTTAGGCGTAGGACGAGACGATGGAAAAGAAGCCGGTGAATACTGTCCGATATTCTTCAATCCAAATCGGTTCACTCTCCTAAAAAACGGTAATTTCGCACTCAGCGAACATCCTGATTCTATAGGTATAAAAGGATGGGATGCGTCTTATAACCGTATCACTACTTGGGCCATATTAAAAGAAAAAAGAAATGGAAAGGAACTTGTCTTTTTCAATACCCATCTTGACAATGACGGAAAAATAGCACGCAAAGAAAGTGCTCGACTCATTGTACAAAAAATAAAAGAAATTGCTCCGCATATACCTGCCATCCTCACCGGAGATTTCAACTGTACTCCTGATGAAACACCACTACAAGTGTTAGAAGAAAATGGCATGAAGAACTCTCTAAAAACTGCAAATGTAACTTATGGCCCTTCTTGGTCATTCCACGACTTCGGCCGCTTAACAAAAGAGGAATGCACGCTACTTGATTATATATTTACTACTGATAATATCGAAGTAAACCGTTACCGAGTCATTCAGGACGAGCCCAATAATGGTTTTCTTTCTGATCACTATCCTATACTTGTCAAATTAGCTTTCAAATAATTATGAATATCCTATATTCTCTTTTATTCTGCTACCTATTATTAGGATTATCCCAATGTACAAATATTACAGCTAAGCAAGCCAAAAACCAACTGAGCGACGAAGCATTGCTGGATACTGTACAACACCGCACTTTCCGCTACTTTTGGGAAGGAGCGGAACCCAACAGCGGACTTGCACGCGAACGTATCCACATGGACGGTATCTATCCTGAGAACGACCAAAATATAGTAACTTCCGGAGGAAGTGGTTTCGGCATCATGGCAATATTAGCTGGCATCGATCGTGGTTATGTCACCCGCGAAGAAGGTTTAAAACGCATGGAACGCATCATCACCTTCCTTGAAACAGCCGATCGCTTCCATGGAGTCTATCCTCATTGGTGGCATGGAGACACTGGTAAAGTAAAACCTTTCGGACAAAAAGACAACGGAGGAGATCTTGTGGAAACAGCTTTCATCATGCAAGCCCTCCTAACTGTACATCAATATTATGTGAACAAAGACAGCTCAAGACAAACTCCAACTGAAAAGGCTCTGACAGAAAGAGAACTTTCACTTGCTACACGTATTGACCAGCTATGGCGTGAAGTAGACTGGAATTTCTACCGACAGAACGGACAAAATGTTCTCTATTGGCACTGGAGTCCCCAATATGCATGGGAGATGAACTTCCCTATACATGGTTACAACGAATGTCTCATCATGTACATACTTGCAGCCGCCTCGCAACGCACGGAATACCACCAAAAGTCTACCACGAAGGATGGGCAGAGAACGGAGCTATCCTCAGTCCTCACAAAGTGGAAAATATAGAACTGAATTTACGTTATCAAGACTCCAAAGCCGGACCTCTTTTTTGGGCACAATACTCTTTTCTTGGCCTCAACCCCACAAAATTAAAAGACAAATACTGCTCTGATTACTTTAATGAAATGAAAAATTTGACACTTGCCAACCGGGCCTACTGCATCCGCAATCCTAAATGCCATAAAGGATTTGGTAGCGACTGTTGGGGACTGACAGCTAGTTACTCCGTGAACGGGTATGCGGCACATGCACCCAATGAGCACGATGACAAAGGGGTAATTTCTCCTACAGCTGCCCTCTCCTCCATTGTCTATACCCCAGAGTATTCGCTACAAGTAATGCGCCATCTCTATGAAATGGGTGAAAAAGTGTTCGGCCCATATGGATTCTACGATGCTTTCAGCGAGACGGACAATTGGTACCCACAACGTTACCTTGCCATAGACCAAGGGCCTATTGCAGTTATGATAGAAAATTATCGCAGCGGATTGCTATGGAAATTATTCATGAGCCATCCTGACATACAAAAAGGATTACAAAAATTAGGTTTTTCAATAGAAAACTAACATACCCCAATTTAACATCATGAAAATCAATCTTGTCTTACTCACTCTATGTATGCTTGTGCATACATCTTTATTGGCACAAACCAATGAATTACAACGCTCTATCCCAGAAGCCGAAGGTGTTCCATCCGAAGCAGTCATCACGCTATTCGATTCCTTGACAGCTTTACCACACACAGACATCCATAGTGTCATTGTGCTACGTCATGGCAAAGTGATAGGTGAAATTTATCCAACTCCTTTCGCACCTGAATATCGCCATACAATGTACTCTTGCTCCAAAACCTTTGTGGGCGCAGCCGTAGGATTAGCCATTGCAGATAACCGTCTAAGACTGACTGATCGCATTGTTTCTTTCTTTCCAGAACAATTACCGGACTCCGTTTCAGAGAACTTATCTAACATAACTGTACGCCATCTACTTACAATGACTTCTGGTATCACACCCGATTGGAATATGCGCAACGTTTGTACAAACTGGTTATCCACCTTTCTTGCCAAACCTGTGAAAACCCCTGGAGTGCAGTTTGAATATGATTCTATCAGTACCTATGTGCTTTCTGCTATTATACAAAAAGTAACTGGCATGACACTGTTGGACTATTTGAAACTAAAGCTTTTTAATCCAATGAATATCAAAGAAGTTGCATGGGAAATCAGTCCAGAAGGAATTCATACAGGTGGATGGGGCCTACACATACAAAGTGAATCACTTGCCAAGTTCGGTCTATTACTCCTAAATCAAGGCAAGTGGAAAGGCAAACAACTGCTATCGTCATCATGGATAAAACAAATGACAAGCAAGCAAATGGAAGCGGGAGATGAAGACTATGGCTATCAGATGTGGCTGTGCGACTATCCTGGTGCTGTACGGGCCGATGGCGCATTAGGGCAATACGTACTCATCATGCCGAA
>ENA-ORSQ01001258-ORSQ01001258.1-human-gut-metagenome-genome-assembly--contig:-NODE-1258-length-13814-cov-2.535940_pt1 | contig 13814 bp, 12 predicted proteins | sample MGYA00241900_ERZ509164 | MGnify/ENA primary metagenome ERZ509164 (study PRJEB26280, sample SAMEA2338807) | human gut metagenome | biome: human gut; feature: human-associated habitat; material: faeces...
CCGAATCTGCCTTGACCGACCGGAAATTTTCAAGACGCAGCTCCGTGCAATTTACCGTGCAAGCTATTACGGAACGATCTCCATTATGTTCCCGATGATCATTTCGGTGAAAGAGGTGAAACGTATCAAAGAGATCGTTGCGGAGGTGAAAGCAGAACTGACCACAGAGGGAATTCCATTTAAGGACTGTGAACTTGGAATTATGATCGAGACACCGGCAGCAGTCATGATCTCGGATCTTCTGGCAGAGGAGGTTGATTTCTTCTCCATTGGCACAAATGACCTGACACAGTACACACTTGCGATTGACCGTCAGAATCCAAAGCTTGACAGCTTTTATGATTCCCATCATGAAGCAATCTTAAGAATGCTTCAGATGGTTGTAGATAACGGTCATAAGCATGGCTGCTGGGTTGGTATCTGTGGCGAGCTGGGTGCAGATACGACACTGACCTCCACTTTCCTTAAGATGGGATTTGATGAGTTATCTGTCTCTCCAGCCATGATTTTACGCGTAAGAGAGGAAATCCGGAACACAAAAGTGGAGGAGTAGCCCTGAATTATAAAAGACATTTTCCGGGTCTTGCCTCTGTGATGTTTTTGCCGTCATAGACAAGTTCCCCACCGATATAAACAGAGACAATGCCTTCGGCGATCTGTGTACCGTCCTTAAAATCGGCACAGTCGCGCAGTTTTGTCTCATCAAACAGAATAAAATCAGCATCAAAGCCATCCCTGATCAGACCTTTATTCGGAAGCTTCCATACGGAGGCGGTAAGACCGGTCTGTTCGGAGGAGCAGGTGTAGGAAAGACCGTTCTGATTCAGGAGCTGATCCACAATATCGCAACCGAGCACGGTGGATATTCCGTAAAGCTGCCGTAGGCTCTCGGATGTGCAGGCCCCCTTTTCTCAGAGCAGATCGTGTCAGATCCAATCATGGAGTATGGACTCTGGTAGATGGTGAGCATATCCTGTTCCGACAGGGAAAAGTAACTTGCCATGCAGGTGAAATTGTTTTCCAAAAGCAGGTCAAAATAGGTATCAAAAGCATCTTTGCCGAGGAAGTCGGCATATTCCTGAACCGTTTTTCCCACAGCGTCAGGTGTTTTTGGCGCGGAGGAGATCAGAAAATTTGTCGACTGTCTTTGGACCGAAGAAAGAAAAGATCAGAGCCATAGATGGGGTATCGTTTTATGTCTGCCGCGGTGAGATGGTTGGCATTGTCGGAGAATCCGGCTGGGGAAAAAGTGTGACAAGCCAGTCTATTATGCGGCTTTACGATGAAAAAGAAGAGGTTTCCTACTCCGGAACTGTCCGGTTTGAAGGGGAAAATCTGATGGAAATTCCCTATAAGGAAATGGATAAGATCAGAGGAAACCGCATTGCAATGATTTTTCAGGATGCATTAAGCTCCTTAAATCCTGTATACACGGTTGGAAATCAGGTGGTGGAGGCAATCTGCATCCATCAGAATGTGGAGAAAAAGGAAGCCTGGCAGAAAGCCGTGGAAATGCTCATGAAAGTCGGCATTTCAGAACCGGAGAAGCGTATGCGGCAGTATCCACATGAGCTGTCCGGCGGTATGCGTCAAAGGGTGATGATTGCGATAGCACTCTGCTGTAAACCGGATCTTCTGATCGCGGATGAGCCGACAACGGCATTGGATGTCACGGTGCAGGCTCAGATCATGGATCTCATCCAGCAGTTAAAAGAAGAGGAAAATATGGGTGTTATCCTCATTACACATGATATGGCGGTAGTGGCAGAAAACTGCGACAGGGTGATCGTAATGTATCTTGGACAGATGGTAGAGGAAGCGAGTGTCACGGATATTTTTGAACATCCGCTTCATCCGTATACGGTCGGACTGATCCAGTCTATTCCACAGATGACCACAGACTCCGAGCAGGAACTGTTTATGATAAAAGGAAGTCTTCCGCTTCTGACGCAGATCAAAAAGGGCTGCCGTTTTGCGTCAAGATGTCCGTATGCGACAGACAAATGCAGGGAAGAAGAACCGGAATTGCAGAAAACAGGTGAAAATCACAGTGTGAGATGTCATTTCCCAAGGTTTGGTGAATAAGGGAGTTATATATGGACGAGAGAAAAGCAGTAATCAAAGCGGAGCATATCAAAAAATATTTCCCTGTAAAGGGAGTGGTCGGAAAGAAAAAAGCGGTCGTAAAGGCAGTGGATGACGTGTCACTGACAGTCTATGAGGGCGAGACTGTGGGACTGGTAGGTGAGACAGGCTGCGGTAAAAGTACATTTGGAAGAACGATTTTAAAGTTGACGGAACCGACCGATGGAAAAATTTATCTGGACGGTGAAGATATTACCGGTTATTCCGAGCGCAAACTCAGAAAATACAGGCAGAAAATGCAGATCGTATTTCAGGACCCGTACAGTTCCCTTGATCCAAGGGAGACCATCGGAAAATCTTTAGAAGAAGTGCTGCAGATTCAGGGCAGGAAGCAGGGATGCCGGGAAAAGGTATTGGAGACGCTTGAACTTGTGGGATTGTCGTCAGAAGTTTACGACAGGTATCCGCACGAATTTTCGGGCGGACAGAGACAGCGTGTCGGAATTGCCAGAGCGTTGATCTTAAATCCGGTCTTTCTCGTCTGCGATGAACCGGTATCGGCGTTGGACGTATCGGTGCAGGCACAGATTGTCAACCTGTTGAAAAAAATACAGCGGGAGAGAAAGCTCGCGAGTATTTTTATTTCCCATGACATCAATGTTGTGCGCTATATCTCAGACCGCATTGTTGTTATGTATCTTGGACATATCGTGGAGGAAGCGCCGAAGGACGAATTGATCCATCATCCGAAGCATCCTTACACGAAAAGTCTTTTGGCATCTGTGCCAAACATGAATCCGAGGGAGCGGAAGCGCCATGTGGCGTTGGAGGGAGAAATCCCTTCCCCAATGGACCCGCCATCCGGCTGTGTCTTTCATACAAGATGTCCGTATGCAACGGACAAGTGCCGGACGGAAGTACCGGAGTATAAGGAAAGTGGAGACGGACATTGGGTAAGATGTCACGAAGTGTGACAGAAATGAAAAACCTCTGTGCGGGTATGGAGCCTGCACAGAGGTTTTTTAGCGAAAGTAAAAGAACATTATATAAAGTGATGGTAGAATTTCAATCCATATTTCATAATTTAAACCAACCCGGACATACTGAATATAAAACAGTTATGAACGAGGTTTAAAAAGAATGAATCAGTATTTGTTGATAAAGCAGGGAAACATCCATAATGCCGTGGAAAAAGAAGCATTTACGGCTGATATTTTAATAGAAAATGGAAAGATAAAGAAAATTGCTCCGGTGTTAGAGGGCGCAGTTATCAATGATGCGGAAATAATTGATGCATCCGGCATTGACGTGTATCCGGGATTTGTGGACGCACATTGTCATCTGGGACTGGACGGATATGCGGTGGAGTATGCCGGAGATGATTTTAATGAAATCGGGGATGCCATCACGCCGGAACTCTCTGCACTCGATGCGGTCAATCCGCAGGACAAAGCATTTGAGCTGGCAAGAGCAGGCGGCGTAACCTGCGTGTCAACAGGACCAGGAAGCTCAAATGTAATCGGTGGAACATTTTGTGTCATTAAGACGTATGGGAAGCGTATTGATGATATGATTGTAAAAGAAAAATCGGCAATGAAAATTGCGTTTGGCGAAAATCCGAAAAACTGTTATAAAAGCAGGGGAATCTATTCGCGGATGACAATTGCTGCGAAACTCCGGGAAGTTTTGCGTCAGGCAGAGCTTTATGAAAAAAGACAGGAAGCGGCAGGATATCCGGATAATACGGACTATAGCAAAATGCCGGAATATAATGCGAAACTGGAAGCACTGCTCCCGGTCATAAGAAAAGAACTTCCACTGAAAGCCCACGTGCACCGTGCGGATGATATTATCACGGATTCTCCTGTCAGTGAGGAGCAATATCTTCCGCTTTGCGCCGGAAAAGCAATCGCAAGCGGACTGGATGAATTTACTGCATTACAGGCTGTCACGATCAATGCGGCAAAGCATATCGAAGTCCAGGACCGGGTGGGAAGCATTGAGGAAGGAAAGGATGCGGACTTTGTACTGGTAAAGGGAAGTCCGTTTGCAGTAGATACGAAAATTTTGTATACAATCATTGATGGAAAGATTGTATACAAAAATAATTCGCTGTGATCCTCTGTCTTGAACCTTAAAAGGGCTGGCGTGTTCATGAATGCGCCAGCCCTTTTAAGGTTCAAGCCTGATTTGGAACAAAGTCCGATTGAAAGCGACAGATGCCTTTGTTATAATAAACCATAATAGTTTATTTTGGGATAATAATGATTCTACAGATATAGGATGGTAATAGCAATTTGCAGAGAGGAGGGCGATTGACATGAAGAAGTATACATTAATGCATAAGAATTTCCCAGTAGCAGATTTAGAATTGGATGAAGCTTCAGGAGCAATTTCAACTGTTGGTATAGTGTATGAGAAAGAACGTGTACCGGTAGGAATTCCAGTGAAAAAAAACATCATTAACAGAGCCGCGCTTAATGCATGGTGGAAAGGACGTGCGATTCCAGCCAGCCGTATGGGGATTGAGAATGCATTGACGAAATTACACATGTCCTCCACGCAGATGCTGTTGGAAAAGTGTCTGGGATTAAGTCTGTCAGATCAGTATTGGGTGTGCCCGAAGAATTCAGGCATAACGTGGGAACAGGTAAATTTTTTTGAGAATACATTTTCAGATGATGTGGGAAATATTTTGTTTGACCAGACAGCATCTGGTAATCCGGTAAGTTTAATGTCACCGGATAATACTTCAGATGGATGGCTGAAGAAGAAATGGAAAATAATAGATGATAAACGTTGCCTGATAAAAGGGGGAAGTGGTGCCACACAGCAGGAACCGTATAATGAAGTTCTCGCAAGCAGGATCATGGACAGGCTGGACATTCCACATGTAAAATATTCACTTCTTGTGGAGGATGATTACCCATATAGTGTATGTGAAGATTTTATCACACCGGAGACAGAACTTATTTCTGCATGGCATCTGATGCAGACGAGCAGAAAGCCCAATCATATTTCAATCTATCAGCATTATATCAATTGCTGCGAGGAAAACGGAGTGCCGGAGATTCGTAAGGCATTAGATCAGATGATCGTTCTGGACTATCTGCTTGTAAATGAGGACAGGCATTTGAATAATTTCGGGGTAGTCCGTAAGGCAGAGTCATTAAAATATATGTGTGCAGCCCCAATTTTTGACAGTGGAACGTCCATGTGGTTTGATAAGCCGACAGCCATGATAGGAGATATAACGAAATTGGTGTGCAAACCGTTTAAAAATACACACGAAGAGCAGATAAAGCTTGTGAGTTCTTTTGAATGGCTTGCTATGGAAAAGTTAAGTGGTATCGAGGAAGAATTCCGGGAAATAGTGAGGGGATCGCTCTTTGTTGATGAAAAAAGATGTGATGCGCTTTGCGCGGCATTGAAAAACAGAGTAAATATGTTAGAAAAAGTGATTCATGCAAACCAAACAGTATATACAATAGATGACTATAAGAACGATGTGAAGGAAAATATAGCATACAGTGGTTCTGGTGGATATAAGAAAGGGGAGATGTAGTAAAGCATCTCCTCTTTTGCAGTTTATGTAAAAAAAACAACCATTTATGCCATTTTTCATTTTATAAATAAAATCCATGCTACCATTATGCTAACAAAAAATAATAGCAGCATGGGTTTTATTTTTTATTGTTGCGATCCAGATAACATACATTTTGGTATCAATAACACAATAAATAAAATCCGTGAGCACCAAAAGAACAGGAGAACGAAAAATGAGCTTAAAATATGGGGAAATCATAAAACAGATGTCTCTGGAAGAAAAAGCACTGATGATGTCCGGTAAAAATACATGGGAGACTGTAGATTTTGAGAAGTACGGAATCCCATCCATGGCAATGTCCGACGGACCTCACGGGTTAAGACGTCAGGCCGGTGCAGGAGACCACCTTGGATTAAATGCCAGCCTTCCGGCAACCTGTTTCCCGACCGCAGCAACGATCGCAAACAGCTGGGATGAAAAATTGGGGGAGGAGATCGGTACTGCACTTGCAGAGGAAGCGGTGACCATGGATGTCAATGTCATCTTAGGACCGGGACTCAACATTAAGAGAAGCCCGCTCTGTGGACGTAACTTTGAGTATTTTTCCGAAGATCCGTATCATGCAGGGAAAATGGCAGCCGCTTATGTAAAAGGTATCCAGAGCAAGGGAATCTCAGCATGTCCAAAGCATTTTGCGGCAAACAGCCAGGAACTCCGTCGTATGGCAAGCGACTCTGTTGTTGATGAGCGTACATTCCGGGAAATCTATACCACTGGATTTGAAATCGCAGTCAAAGAGGGAAAATCCAAATCCATCATGTCTTCTTATAATGAAGTAAACGGTGTCTATGCAAATGAGAATCGTCACATGTTACAGGAAATCTTAGTCGATGAGTGGGGATTTGACGGCTATGTCGTATCCGACTGGGGCGGAAGCAACGACCATGCACTTGGCGTTATGAACGGAAGCCACCTTGAGATGCCGGGGACCGGAAAATCAGGCATGCGTGATATTGTCCGTGCGGTAAAAGACGGCACATTACCGGAAGAAGTATTAGATCAGCGTCTGGATGAACTGTTAAATGTTGTTTTTGCAACCCATCAGGCAACAGTTGATGGAAAAGGCAAAAAATTTGATGTTGAAGGACACCATGCATTAGCAAGAAAAGCAGCCGAAGAAAGTGTTGTTTTACTGAAAAACAGTAACAACATCCTGCCATTAAAACCGGGAACAAAAGTAGCAGTGATCGGTGATTTTGCAAAGACTCCACGTTATCAGGGTGCAGGTTCTTCTCTTGTAAATCCGACCAAACAGCCGGAATCCATCTTAGATGTGATTGGGGACAGTGGACTTGTAATGACCGCTTATGAACAGGGATATATCCGCAACCGCAAACCGAATGCAGCACTTGCAAAATCAGCAGTGGAAGCAGCAAAGAATGCAGACGTTGTTCTTGTTTTTGCAGGATTGGATGAGATCAGCGAGTCCGAGGGACTTGACCGTACCCATATGCATATGCCGCAGGCACAGAATGAACTGATCGATGCGATCACAGCCGTGAATACCAATGTGGTTGTTGTTCTCTCAGCAGGATCTTCTATTGAGATGCCGTGGTTTGACTATGTAAAAGGTATCGTTCACGGATATTTAGGTGGTCAGGCAGGCGCATCTGCAATGATGAATGTCCTCACCGGAAAGGTATGCCCATCCGGAAAATTAAATGAGACTTATCCACTTCACTATGAAGATACTCCTGCATTCCACTACTATCCAAGTAAGGAGCGCAGCAGCGAGTACCGCGAGGCTCTCTATGTGGGATATCGTTATTACACAATGGTCGGCAAAAAAGTCCGTTTCCCATTTGGTTATGGATTGAGTTATACAACTTTTGCATACAGCAATCTCTCCGTTGACAAAGACGGTGTGACCTTCACGATCAAAAACACTGGAGATGTGGAAGGAACAGAAATTGCGCAGCTTTATGTCGGAAAACGGTCCGAGACGATTTTCCGTCCGGTCCGTGAGTTAAAAGGTTTTGCGAGAGTGACATTAGCTCCTGGCGAGGAAAAATCCGTGCATATTGCATTTGATGACAAGACCTTCCGTTTCTATGACACAAGAACGGATACATGGGAAGTAGAATCTGGTAACTATCAGATCATGGTAGGAACCGATGCAGATACTATGGTATTAGTAGGCAGCTTAGATGTTGCAGGAACTGTAGCAGAAGGCGGCTATAGCAAAGAGATTTTACCGGAATATTTCAGCGGTAAGATTGAGAACGTGGATGACATCGAGTACAGAGAACTTTACGGAAGAGAAATCCCGGATGGAAGCTGGAGCGGTGAGATCCAGATGAACGATGCAGTATGCCAGCTTTATTACGGAAAAGGTATCTTTGGCAAACTGTTCTACGGAGTGCTCCGCATTTTGTTAAAGATCAGCGAGTGGCAGGGAAAACCGAACTTAAATGTTCTGTTCAACTACAATATGCCAATCCGTGGATATGCAAAAATGACAGGTGGTTTTGTCACAATGGAGATGGCGAGAGCCTTAACAGAGATGGCAAATGGACACCGTATCAAAGGAACGGCACATCTGATCAAAGCGGCAGTGAAGAGAGATTAATGTAGAGGAACAAAAAATAAATTTTACACAAAACACACGTAAGGTGGCTATGGATTTTACATAGCTGCCTTATTTTTTTATGTATGGAAACAAATAAGATAAAAGTAAAATTGGAAGCGCCGATGGTGCAGGCGCGGTATCAGTATGCAATTGATGTGATGTTAACAAGACTTCGCATGATTGATGCAGATCTGACCGAGAAAAATGAACGCCCATTAATCAGAAATTTGTGTAGCAGAATTAAAACTGCCGAGAGCATTGTGAAAAAGCTGGAAAGAAAGGAACGTGAAGTCACTTTCGAAACAGCAGTCAATACTTTAAATGATATTGCCGGAGTCCGTGTGGTGTGTTATTTTGCGGACGATATTTATCAGATTGCGGACGCAGTGCGCAGACAGAAAGACTTTACCATTGTCAAAGAAAAAAATTATATCAGGAAGCCGAAAAAAAGCGGCTATCAAAGCCTTCATCTGATCGTGGAAGTGCCGGTCACTTATCTGGATAAGACAACCGCGGTGAGAGTTGAGATACAGATCCGTTCAGTCGCCATGGACTACTGGGCAGAATTAGATTCCCAGATGTGTTACAAAAAGGATGCCGGAAAGTTAGAAGCGGTCGAAAAAGCGACGAGGGAATATGCAGATGTGATCGCAGGTGTGGATCAGAAGATGCAGGAGCTTCGCAAGAAGATACAGAAAATGTGAGAGTATCCGGTAATCCCAAACAGCAGACATACATAAAATGAAACGGTATTAGCAGACCAGAACAGAGATAGAAAAGAGGAGTAAAAATGAATCAGGAAAAGACAAAGGTATGGGCACACCGGGGAGCCAGCGGCTATGCCCCGGAAAATACATTAGATGCATTCCGGAAAGCAGTTGAGATGGGAGCAGATGGAATCGAACTTGACGTGCAGATGACAAAAGATGGAGAACTCGTCGTTATCCATGATGAGACGATCGATCGTGTCAGCAATGGAAAAGGCTGGGTAAAAGATTACACCTATGAAGAACTGAAAAAATTTAATTTTAACAAAACGCATCTGGAATATACAAAGGAAGAGATCCCAACACTTGAGCAGGTTTATCGGTTGATAAAACCGACAAATCTCACTATTAATGTGGAAATCAAAACAGGAATTGTTTTCTATCCGGGGATTGAAGAGCGGGTACTGGAGCTTACAGAGCGTCTTGGAATGAAGGAGCGTGTCATTTATTCTTCGTTTAATCATTATACGATCCGGAAAATCAAAGAGTTAGACCCGCAGGCTAAGACGGGCATGCTCTATGAAGATGGAATCATTGATGCAGTGGATTATGCATGTGATGTTGTAAAGGCAGACGCACTTCACCCGGCGGGATATAACGTTTTTTATCCGGGATTTTTAGAGCGTTGTAGAGAGCGGAAAAGACTGCTTCATGTATGGACGATCAATGAAGAAAAACATATGAGAATGCTGTGTGAGGCAGGCGTGGATGCGTTGATCACAAACTACCCGGATATAGCAAAGAAAATCAGGGACGAATACTGTTTTGGAGAACTGCAGCCTGAACTGGTTCAAAGAATCCTTCAGAGTTGAGACAGTGAGAGATACCTATGATAGAAAAAAGAGCAGAGAACATCATGATACCAGAAGAAGCGAATTATCAGCGAACCATGAAACGTGATGTGGAACCATATCTGAGAAGCTATGAAAAAGACGGTTACATAGAAAGCTATGACAGCACAGCAATTTATTACCGCACATACCGGATTCCACAGGCGAAAGCCGGAATTGTCATCAGTCACGGATTCTGTGAGTTTGCAGAGAAATATAAGGAAGTCATCTATTATTTCCTGAAAAACGGATATTCCGTTTACGTCCCGGAACACAGGGGACACGGATATTCTGACCGGATTGTTGTGGAAGGCGAAAAAGTTCATATCGAGGATTATGAGCAATATGTGCAGGATCTGCATTGCTTTGTGAAAAATGTGGTAGAACTCACAGAAAAACGAAAAATCTTATTCTGTCATTCCATGGGTGGAGCCATTGGAGTGCGGTATCTTGAAGAGTTCCCACTGACCTTCGATGCGGCAATCCTTTCAGCACCAATGATTGGAATGAATATTGGAAAATATCCGAAGTGGCTCGCAAAAGTTACCGCAGATTTTTTCTGCGCGATCGGAAAGGGAACGAAATATGCTGCCGGACAGAGTGGTTTTTCAGACAAACCATCCTTTGAAACAAGCAGCTGCGTTTCCAGAGAACGATACATGTATATCTACAATATGCGTCTGCGGAATATCAATTACCAGACTTACGGTGGAACCTATGCCTGGGTAAAAGCAGGATTTAAAGTGATCCGCAAATTACAGAAAAGAAAAAACATTAACAGTATAAAAATTCCACTCATAATCTTTGAAGCGGAAAAAGACGACATGGTTGATAATTGTGGCATTGAAAAATTTGCTAAAAAAGCCAAGACAGCACAGCTGGTAAGAATGAAGGATTCCAAACATGAAATCTTTAATGCAGGCGAGGCGGTGCGTGACAGTTACTATAGACAAATATTTTTATTTTTAAATCATGTGTATACGGCACAGGAAAGAATGAATGAGGAAAACGAATATGAAACAAAAACTGACGAAACTCGAAAAATACTGGGTACTGTATGATGTGGGAAACTCTGCATTTACGCTGTTAGTGTCCACGATCATTCCGATTTATTTTAAAAACATGGCACAGAATATGGGCGTTTCCGCATCGGATTCTACTGCATATCTCAGCTATGCGATCTCAATCTCTACGATCATTGTTGCAATTTTAGGACCGATCCTCGGCGCAGTCGCAGACAACAAAAACCATAAAAAGCCGTTATTTACATTTTTCATGATGATCGGTGTTCTAGGATGTGCAGCGTTGTCCATTCCGAAGACGTGGCTGATGTTTTTGATTATTTTTGTGATCGCAAAAGTAGGATTTTCCGGCAGCCTGATTTTTTATGATTCCATGATGGTAGATGTAACCACTGACGAACGCATGGATGAGGTATCGTCCCATGGGTATGCGTGGGGCTATATCGGAAGCTGTGTACCGTTTGTCATCAGTTTATTGCTGGTATTAGGCGGTGATAAAGTTGGCATCAGCACACCGGCAGCCATGACAGCCGCATTTTTCTTAAATGCAGCATGGTGGGGACTTGTGACAATCCCACTTCTGAAAAATTACGAACAGAAATATTATGTGGAAAATCAAGGCTCCGTGGTAAAGGAGTCTTTTGCCAGACTTGGAAGAAGTGTGGCGGAATTGAAAGATAACAAAAAAGTTGCCCTCTTTCTGCTCGCATTTTTCTTCTATATAGACGGTGTATACACGATTATCGAGATGGCAACTTCTTACGGAAAAGACGTTGGGATCAGTGACGCTAATCTGCTGATGGCATTGCTTCTGACGCAGGTTGTGGCATTCCCATGTGCGATTCTTTTCGGAAAAATGACACAGAAATTTGAGACAGGAAAACTAATTTCCGTCTGCATCATTGCATATTTTGCAGTCGCAGTTTACGCCCTGCAGTTAGACGCAGCATGGAAGTTTTGGATGATGGCAACTTTTGTAGGGGTATTTCAGGGTGCGATCCAGGCGCTGTCCCGTTCCTACTATGCAAAGATCATCCCAAAGGAAAAATCGTCTGAGTATTTCGGAATCTTTGATATATTCGGAAAGGGTGCATCTTTTATGGGAACTATGTTAATGGGAATCAGCACACAGATTTTTGATACTTCCAAAGCAGGAGTGGTAGTGATCGCAGCCATGTTTGTGGTGGGATTCGTTTTCTTTCAGGTGCAGCGCAGGACAGAGGAGGATCAAAATGGTTTACCATCATTTTACAGACGTTTTACAAAGGGAGATATTTAGATTTTACATGCTGGCTTTAAAGTAGTCATTGTCAATGAGACAGAGACAAAAAACAAAGATGGGAAACGCAAGATCCCATAAAGATTTGGAGGAAAATCAAAATGAAAAAGAAAGTAATCAGTTTATTCGTAACAGGAATGTTAGCAGTCAGCATGATCGCAGGATGTGGTTCTGATAATACAGCAGACACCAGTACATCCGCAGATACCACAGCAGATGCTTCTACAGATGCAGCAGCAGACACAACAGCAGAGGAAGCACCGGCAGCTACAACAGACTTTGATGCAAGTGAATATGTCAATGTATTATCCCGCGAGGATGGATCCGGTACAAGAGGTGCATTCATCGAATTATTTGGAATCGAAGAAAAAGACGCAGACGGAAATAAAGTGGACAACACAACAGAGGAAGCGATCATCACAAACAGCACATCCGTAATGCTTACATCTGTAGCAAGTGATGAGTATGCGATCGGTTATGTTTCCCTTGGTTCTTTAGATGACACTGTAAAAGCAGTCAGCATTGACGGAGCAGAAGCAACAGTAGAGAATATCAAAAATGGTACATACACGATTGCAAGACCATTTAACATTGCAACAAAAGGTGAAGTAAGCGACATCGCACAGGATTTCATCAACTACATTATGAGTGCAGAAGGTCAGGCAGTCATCACAGAGAACGGATATATCGGTTCTGATGATGCGGCAGCATTCGAATCCAACGGAGCAACAGGTAAAGTGACAGTCAGCGGTTCTTCTTCTGTAACACCAGTTATGGAAAAATTAAAAGAAGCTTACCCAGCCGTAAACTCCGGTGCAGAGATCGAGATTCAGGAGAGTGATTCCACAACAGGTATGACAGACGCAGCAGCAGGTACAAGTGATATCGGTATGGCTTCCCGTGAATTAAAAGATTCTGAGACAGAGCAGGGACTTACCGCAACAACAATCGCTATGGATGGTATCGCAGTGGTCGTAAATCTTGACAACCCAACAGCAAACCTTACATCCGATCAGGTAAAAGGTGTCTATGTTGGAGATGTTACAAGCTGGGATGAACTTGCAGAGTAAGTAATCAATGAAAATATCTGGTATGAAAAAAACATCAGAGATAAGAAATTAAAAAATTACTGACAGAAGGGTCGGATGGAAAACTCCTCCGGCCTTTTTTCGGAAATCAGGATATTTACAATTTGTAAAGCATTACATAATGATATGAAGCCTGCACTGTCAGGCATTCCTCAGATTTTGGAGAACATAAATATATGAATATCAATAAATTAAAAGAAATTGTAATGAAATATGTATTTCTGTTTACCGCCATTATTTCCATTGTAGCAGTTGTACTGATCTGCGTGTTCCTGTTCGCAAATGGGGTTCCGGCAATGAAAGAGATTGGATTTGCCAACTTCCTCGGAGGAACAAAATGGAAACCCGGCAACGGCTTATATGGTATCTTCCCGATGATCCTGGGAGCAATTCTTGTATTTGGCGGTTACTATTCATGGGAAAACATTGGTAAGCTGATCAAGAGCGGTTTTTCCAGCACAGGTCCAACAGCGGCACTGTTCGTATTCAGCGTTCTGTACTTCGGTATCATGACCGATGCAGGAATGTTTGATGTAATTATCGGAAAGTTAATGCTGTTAGTTAAGG
>ENA-ORSQ01001264-ORSQ01001264.1-human-gut-metagenome-genome-assembly--contig:-NODE-1264-length-13752-cov-3.276265_pt1 | contig 13752 bp, 10 predicted proteins | sample MGYA00241900_ERZ509164 | MGnify/ENA primary metagenome ERZ509164 (study PRJEB26280, sample SAMEA2338807) | human gut metagenome | biome: human gut; feature: human-associated habitat; material: faeces...
ATCTGCAACAATGATCTCTTCTTTTTCACGCTCTGTCTCCCCTGTTACTATGAAACTTTCATTTCGTTTCCTTTGCTTCCTGTGCTTTCTCAAGTGCACTGCAAAATCCCTGATACCATGTTTCAAAATTCTTATCTGATGTGTATTGCTTTAACACACTTTCTCTGGATGCACCTGCCTTGATCGCTTTATCAATGGCAGCTTTATCCGCAGTTGCCCGATCGGATAAATTATAGTCCAAGACTTTTTGCATACTATATCCATTCTTGAATGTCTTTGTTGTGTAAAATTTTGTTTTATCAAAATTATCCAATGTGTTCTTCAGACAATCGTAGTTTTTATCATCTACTTTGATCTTCTTATCTTTGATCATCTGATCCACACTCTTCATATTGTTGGCTTCTTTCAAAACTGGCAGATAAGAAGATTCACAAACAAATTCAAGGTTTTGTTTTTTCTTTGAAAACCATTTTAAAAATACAGTCGCTGCATATTCGTGTTTATCATCTGATTTCGTCACTGCCATCCCAGCACCCTGCTGCACTTTATAATTTTTTCCACCTTTCATGATCGGTGCTTCTAATACTTTATAATCAATCTTATGAGAACCCTTATCTTCTTCTACCTTATCCGGGAAATAAAATGCAGAAGACGTAGAACCTGTATATGCAATAATATTTCCTGTCTTCACATCGTCAGATCTGAATCTTCCGTAAGATGCAAAATAGCCACTCACATATGGTACATAATAGTTTTCCCATAAACGTTTTATGGAGTTTTTATCTACATTCACTGTTACTTTTCCATCTTTGACTCTAAATAATTCCTGACCCATCTGCTTCATTCCGATCACAAAATAATTTGACATGGAATCTCTTCCATAGAATGCTTTTCCATCATTTGGTGTATTCGGTGTCTTTGCATCTGTCCATTCATAGTATTTCTTTGCTACTTTTGTGATTCCCTCTGTTGTCTTCAGGTCATCCGTTGTCACTTTCATTGCCTTGGCAAATGGTTCCCAGTCTGTCGTATTTAAAAGCATTGCTTCCGTTGATTTAGCAACTGGAAGTAAATACAGCTTTTTATCGTTATTTAAATATCCTTCTTTGATGTAGGAATCTACATATTTTGAAAGTTCTTTCTTCGTAAAATATGGTGATAGATCTGCTAATTTTCCCTTTTTCTGGATGGAATATGCCGTATCTGCATAAGTTGAAAAAATATCTGGCATATCTTCTGCACCTACTTCTTCGTTTACCGAACTTGTCAATGCCTTATCAAGATCTGCAACTGATCCGTGTCCATAGCCTTCAACATAAATTCCTTGTTCTTTTCCAACGGTTGAATTAAATTTCTCTAGTAGTTTGTCAAATATTGCCTGCTGGTTTCCATTATAATAATGCCAGACTTTTAACGTCACTGGATTATCTGGGTCTAGCTTGACCGTCTTTGCCTCATCTTTCTTTAAACTGCCACATGCTGTCAATAATGATATGATCATCATGCATGCCATCAGTGCGGCCAGAAACCTTTTTTTCATAATATCATTTCCCCCTTATCATCATGAACTACTTTTTTCATTATAACATGATTTTTTTATTTGAAATAGAAAAATATAGAAAACAAGGAAGTTTTTATACCTTTTTTGAGATATAAAAACTTCCTTGTTTTTTTATTTATTCATTTGCCGCACGAAGGATCGTGGCTCCTCCTGCAACAATATCTCCATCATAGAATACAACGGCCTGTCCTGGTGTGATCGCTCTTTGTGGGTCGTCAAAGACAACTCTCACTTCATCTTCCCCTGTCATATAGACTCTGCAAGGGACTTCCGGACTATTGTATCGAATCTTCGCCATCAGTTTCATACCATCTTCAAACTCTGGTACAGACATACAGTTTACTTTATTTCCATATAAAACATTGGCAAACAGATCCTGTTTGTCTCCGACTACAACTTCATTCGTATCTTTGTCTACTTTGATGACATATCCTGGTTTCTTCAAGGATAATCCAAGACCTCTTCTCTGTCCTACTGTATAGTAAATGATCCCTTTATGCTCTCCTAAGACATTGCCTTCTGGATCTACAAAGTTTCCTTTTGGAATCTTTGTTCCAGTCGTCTCTTCGATAAATTCGCCATAGTTATCATCTACAAAGCAGATATCCTGACTGTCAGGCTTGTTGGCAACTAACAGTCCAATCTCTTCTGCGATCTGTCTGACTTCATCTTTTGTGTATGCCCCGATCGGCATGAGTGTTTTAGAAAGCTGATTCTGAGTCAGATTATATAATGCATAGGTCTGATCTTTCTTCTGTGTCTTAGAACATTTTAATGCATAACGTCCGTTATCAAGCTTTGTGATCTGTGAATAATGTCCGGTTGCAATATAGTCTGCTCCAATGTCTAAGCAACGCTTTAATAAGGACTCCCATTTCACATAACGGTTGCATGCGATACATGGATTTGGAGTTCTTGCATTTAAATATTCTTCACAGAAATAGTCAATGACTTTATCTTTGAAGTCTTTTCTAAAATTCATGACATAATGAGGAATTCCGATCATCTGTGCTACACGCCTTGCATCATCAACAGCTGATAGTCCACAGCATCCTCCATTCTCTTCCTGAACAAACTCATCTTCTTCCTGCCAGATCTGCATTGTCACACCGATCACATCGTATCCCTGTTTCTTTAAGAGATATGCCGCAACGGATGAATCAACGCCTCCTGACATTCCAACCACGACTTTTTCTTTCACAACTGCCTCCTAGTATTCCTCTTCTTCTTCACCTTCACTGATATCTGTTTTAGGTTTTTCTAATCCTTCGATCTTGATACCATTTTTCTCAGCATAATCCCATAATGCTGCGTGAATTGCTTCTTCTGCAAGTAAAGAACAGTGAACTTTCACTGGTGGAAGTCCGTCTAATGCTTCCATAACAGCTTTGTTTGTTACTTCTAATGCCTGCTGGATGTTCTTTCCTTTTACTAATTCTGTTGCCATACTGCTTGTTGCAACAGCTGCTCCACATCCAAATGTCTTGAATTTGACATCCTGAATGATTCCATTATCATCGATATCTAAGTAGATTCTCATGATATCTCCACATTTTGCGTTACCAACTGTTCCAACACCACTGGCGTTTTCAATTTCTCCTACGTTTCTTGGATGCTGAAAATGATCCATTACTTTCTCACTGTACATTATGATTCCTCCTGATCTTATCTATAAATTCTACTGAAATTCTATTTTTGTTATTTTCCTTTATGGAAAACCTCTTAATTATTTTTCTTTACAAAATCTTCGTATAATGGTGACATTGTTCTTAATTTTGTCACAATCTCTTTGATATTGTCTACAACATAATCCATATCTTCTTTTGTTGTTTCTTCTCCGATCGTCATACGAAGTGATCCATGAGCGATCTCATGAGGCAGTCCGATAGCTAACAGTACATGAGATGGATCTAAGGATCCTGATGTACATGCTGATCCACTGGATGCACAGATTCCTGCCATATCAAGCATGATCAGTAAAGATTCTCCTTCGATAAACTGGAAGCTGATATTGATGTTGTTTGGTACTCTCTTTTGTGCATCTCCATTTAAACGGCAGTATGGAACTTCTGCCAGGATTCTCTTGATCGCATAGTCACGGACTTCTGTCTCATGCTTGATTCTTTCATCCATTGTTGCAAATGCGATCTCAACTGCTTTTGCAATTCCTACGATACCTGTGATGTTCTCTGTTCCGGCACGTCTTTTTCTTTCCTGTGCTCCACCATGAATGAAAGAACGAAGTTTTAATCCTTTTCTGATATATAAGAATCCGATTCCCTTTGGTCCACCGAATTTGTGTCCGCTGACACTTAACATATCGATATTATATTCATCTACATTGATCGGAATCTGAGCATATGCCTGAACTGCATCTGTATGGAATAAGATTCCGTGTTCTTTTGCGATAGCTCCGATCTCTTTAATTGGCTGGATCGTTCCGATCTCGTTGTTTGCAAACATCACAGAAATCAGGATCGTGTCTGGTCTGATCGCTGCTTTTAAGTCATCTAATTTTAAGATTCCGTTCTCATCAACGTCAATATATGTGATCTCAAATCCTTTTTTCTCAAGATATTCACATGTATGAAGGATCGCATGATGTTCGATCTTACTTGTGATGATATGCTTTCCTTTGTTTGCATAAGCTTCTGCTGTACATTTTAATGCCCAGTTATCAGATTCAGAACCACCTGCTGTGAAGTAGATATTCTCTGCTGTTGTTCCAAGTGATCTTGCGATCGTTTCTCTTGATTCGTCTACAACTTTACGGTTATTTAATGCTGGTGTATATACACTGGATGGATTCCAGAAGTTTTCTGTAAAATAAGGAAGCATTGCATCTACAACTTCCGGTCTTGTTGCTGTAGTAGCAGCATGATCTAAGTAAATTATTTTCTTTTCCATGATTATGATTCCTACCTTTCTTCTTGATCATATTTGGTATGTATTTCGATTGATTCTTCCATCAATTCTTGTAAAGTGATCGAATCAACCGCCTGCTGAACGCTGTCATTGATTCGTTTCCAAACTGTCTTGGTCACGCAGAATTTTGTGCCGCTGCAAGTCGATGTGTCTCCGGTAAATGCTGCACAGTCAATCGGTGTTAAATCTCCTTCCAAAGTCCTTAAGATATCTCCTGCCGAAATATCTTTTGGATCTTTATCTAACATATATCCTCCCTGTGCTCCACGAATACTTTTGATGATCCCTGCTTTCTTCAGTTTAGGTAATAACTGCTCTAAGTATCTGACGGAAATATTCTGTCTCTCTGCGATCGCACTGATCGGTACCGGGCTGTCCTGACTGTATACCGCAATGTCTACCATCGCTCTTAATCCATAGCGTCCTTTTGTCGATAATTTCATTCTCTCACCTCAATCCCGACTATATAACTCGGATTTCATTTGTTATCTTAACAAAGCATGTATCTTATGTCAACATTATTTAGCATATCTTTTTTTTTAATTTCATACAATAATTAAAAATGGCTGGTATTTCCTATGAAAAAGGCAAGCCCGTTTATTTGCGGAACTGTGATCTTAACACTCTCTAATTTTTTTTCAAGACTCATCGGCTTCTATAATAGAATATTTCTGGCAGGCGTGATCGGTGCACATCAGATTGGAATTTATCAATTGATCTTTCCTGTTTATCTCCTTGGGTTTGCTGTCTGTTTTCAGGGATTTCAGATCGCACTTTCTAAGATCACTGCTGAGAAAAAAGCTACGGGAAATATTAATGCTGCTCGTTATGTACTTCGCATTACGATCATTCTTACACTGTGCCTTTGTATCATTTTCTCCTTCTTTGTATTTTGGTATGCAGAACTGATCTGTTCAGTTTTTCTTCATGAACCAAGCTGTGTACCATGCCTGAGACTTGCTGTTCTTGTTCTTCCATTTGTCGGGATCAAGAACTGTATTCATGGGTACTGCCTTGGAATTGAGAATTCGGGTGTTCCTGCTTTTTCTTTGTGTCTGGAACAGATTTCAAGGGTATCCTCTATCTTTTTACTTTCTGTATTCATGATAGAGAAAATGCCAGTTCCTGCTTTTCTAGCTGTCTGTGGAATGACTGTTGGGGAGATCGTTTCATTTTTCTTTACTCTGATCTTCTATTTCTTACACAAAAAGTCTGCTGACAGCTTGTCAAAGTCTACTCTTTCTGCATCAAAACTTTCTGTATTTCATGAACTGTTATCCCTTGGGATCCCACTGACTTTGAATAGTTTTTCTGTCACCTTATTACAGAGTGTGCAAAGTATTCTGATCCCAATGATGTTATATCGTTTTTATGGAAATCGTTACCGCAGCGTCGAGATCTATGGCATCTTAAGCGGCATGGCACTTCCTTTTATCATGTTTCCTTCTACGATCACCAATGCATTATCTTTGATGCTTCTGCCTAAGATTTCTGCTGCCAAAACTCACAACGATCCCTCTTATCTTCGACGTTGTGCGATCTTGCCTCTTATCTTTTGTACATTTCTTGGAATTGGAGCTTTTGGCGGATTCTTTGTTTTTGGACCCTGGATCGGAAATTTCTTTTTTCATGATCCTCTTTGCGGAAAGTATTTAAGATCATTGTCTTTTTTATGTCCGTTTTTGTATTGTTCTTCCATCTTATCTACCATATTAAATGGGCTTGGAAAAACAAAAGATACACTGCTTCATAATAGTGTATCTCTTGTGATCCAGATTTGTTTTATTTTATTTGCGATTCCTTTGTATGGAGTGAACGGATATTTGTGGGGACTGTTTCTTAGTTGTTTGTTTCTTTGCTTCGTAAATTATCGAAAAGTAATGCTGCATGTATGAGTCAGAAAATAGCTGTTACCGAATTCCCAAAAATGTCTCATACAGATCCACTTGACCATACCCCCATTCTCTGTTTGGATAGATTCTTTCCGGATCTCTCCTTGCTCCCCGGATCAGATAATTTTTAATTCTTGTCGTATTGATCTGCATATCATTTTTCTGCATGATCCCCCATTCTAACATCAATGCTGCTATACCCGCGGTAATTGCTCCTGAAACGCTTGTTCCTGATTTTCTGCCATAGCGTTTCCTTGGTAACGGTCCTAGAATTTCTACTCCTGGTGCTGTAAAATCTGGTTTAACCGCATTTCTTGGAAATCCCCTGCTGCTGTCGATCGCGAGGCTTCCTGTGTTGGAATTATAACTTCCACAAGATATCAGCAATCCTGTATTTGATGGTGCTACCAGTGTATTATATGGTGTGGATTCCAAGAAAAATGTATCTTCGCTGATAAAGTTTGTGATTGGAAGCCACAGATCAAATTCACGATTTCCTACGCCATCGTCACTGACGTAGATGTTCCAGATTCCTGGTGCCGGATTTTGAAATCTCATAACGATAACTGGAGCTCCTGCAGATGTATCTACCGTAAAGTATTCTACGATCAGCCTTGTTTTTTCTAATAAAAATGTTACGTATCTTTGCCCGCTTAACCCACCTTGTATCCTACCTGTTTTCTGTCCTGACGGTGACTCAATATCTACATAATAGCGGTTCGGAGCTAATCCCCATAGTTCCATTGTAAATCCATACTCCGACTCTCCAACTTTGACTTCCACTTTTGCATCATTTTGTGAAACCTGACCACTGTAATGATGTCTTGCCTGGCCCTCATTTCCAGCGCTTGTGACAACTGCGACTCCCCGAAGCATCGCTCTGCCTGACAGATACTGGTCTAATGGTCCTGTTCCAAGATGAGACGCAAGGTTGGTGCCAATGCCTAAGAATATGACGATCGGTCTTTGCAACTGTTCTGCAATATGATCGATATAGTGAACTGCCAGCATGATGTCTGTTTCTGCATATGCTTCGTATTTTGGATCAATACAGTAATATTCTTTCAAATAGTCTTTTGCTTTTCTTAATTTCACTACAATCAATCCTGCATTCGGAGCAATTCCTGAAAATCCTGTTTCGTTATCCTCATTTCCAGCAATTAAACCTGCTAAAAAAGTACCATGTCCGGATTCATCCTTCGATGGTACTTTCTGCTGTGGCACGTCGCTTTTTAGTGCCTCTTCTATTTGTTCTTTTGTATATTCTGTCCCATATCCCAGAAATGTATCTTCTGAGTCACCTTCTATTGTCTGATCCCAGAGAGAATATATCTTACTGCTGCCATCTTCATAGCGAAATGCTGGATGTTCATAGTCGATCCCTGTATCGATCATTCCAACTAAAACACCATTTCCATAAAGATCCAAGGTACTCCTTCTGACTTGCGCTACTCCGACATCTTCTAACATCTGTGTGTCCATCAGACCGAAACAACGTGGAATCGTATTATATGGATAATTTTGTCCATATATGGATGTCCGTCCGTTCTTTTTGACATATGCGATCGCGAATCTCTGATCGATCACTGTAATACATTCTGTGTTGAATTCTTCTTTTACATAGTCAAGTACTCCGCTGTATTCCCCGATAAATTCAAAATAATCATTACTCTGAGCTGCATTTTCACATGGCATAGAAATACCTCAGGTTTTTTATAGTTTATGCACCCAATTTCCATCTGTTAATCTATGTGTATGATACAATTTATGAAAATTAATTTAAATACGCTCCGTAATAAGTCCCTTCTGATAAGCCCATAATAACTGTTCAAGATCTGCCACTTTCTCCTGCAGTGCCTTGCCATTATCAGTATCCATAACACATTTACGTTTCGTTACCTTATTAATAACGATCGTATCTGAATGGATATCTGTTTCCTCTCTGATCGCTATAGTTCTTGATACAAATGGTTCGTGTGCTACGAGTTTTAATCCGTAAGAATTAGACACTAAGGTATAACCTGCGATCCCTGTTGTCTTCTGATATGCTTTCGAGAATCCACCATCAATGACAAATAGCTTTCCTCCACATTTGATCGGGCTTTCGCCTTTCTTTACTGCTACTGGCATATGCCCGTTTACAATCTTGCCTGTCGATGTATCTAATCCGAATTCTTCTAAGATCTGGTTGATCACTGCTTCATTTTCATACCACTGATAGTAATAATCTTTCTTTTCTTTCTTAAGATCTGCATCATCCAAGAAATAGCGCTCAAACGTTGCCATCTTTGCTTTTCCGTAGACTGGTGAGTTTTCATTTGACCAGATGAACCACATGATGTCCTGTCCGTATTTTCTGGATTTCATATCTTTTTCTTCATAATAACCCTGTCTTGCCAGATGTTCTAAAACATCATAAAGTTCTTTCCCTGCGTACTTTCTTCCTTCAATCTCTACTTCACGAAATGTTCCATCTTCGTTTAGCGGTACACAGCCATGATATAGAAGCATTCCATTGAACACCTTGTATAAGTGTCCTTTTGCAAACAAGAATCTTATATGTTCCTGAAGATAAGCACAGTATTTAAACACAGTTACCAGATGTTCCATCACATATTCTTCTTCTTTGGTCAATTTATATGGATCATTTGGATCGATCGTTGGAAAATTCTTATCTTTTAATTCATATTCTTTTCCATCTAATGTGATCGTTCCTTTTTCATAGTCGATCTTGTCTAATAGTAATCTTTGATCCATCAAAAAGTCTGGACGGCGTTTGATCAATTGACCTTCTACTTTAAACTGCATGATCGCAATGGCTTTGTGCATCTTCTTATTCAATTCTTCTTCTCGGATATTACTCTCATCCACTTCTCCAGATGCATGGAATAATTCACATTCATCATCTTTGTAACACTCCAATGCAAATCTTGCCAGCGGGATCAGATTGATGCCATAACCATTTTCCAAAACATCCAGATTATTGTATCTTGCACAGATTCTTACAACATTACAAATACATGCGCGGTGCCCAGATGCAGCTCCCATCCATAAAATATCGTGATTTCCCCACTGAATATCAACATTCGCTGTCTTCATGATGCAGTCCATGATCCTGTGTGGACCAGATCCTCTATCATAAATATCTCCGATCACATGCAGATGATCGATCGTCAGATCCTGGATCAGATGGGCCATCGCTGCAATAAACTGTCTGACCCTTCCTGTCGTGATGATCGTCTCAAGAATCTGCTCTACATAGCGTTTCTTATCAGCTCTCCGGTGTTCTACCATCAATTCTTCCATCACATAGGCAAATTCTGGTGACATTGCTTTCCTTACTTTTGATCTTGTATATTTATTCCCGACTGATCTTGCAACATGAACCAGACGTACCATCGTATCATGCTGCCATTCAAGAAGGAAATTCTTTGGTAATTCTTCCTCCATTAAATCCATCTTCTGCTCCGGATAATAAATAACTGATGCCAGATTTTTCTTTTGCTTTGTTGTCAGTGTATTCCCAAATTCATCTTCAATCCTGCTTCGGATCGCTCCTGATCCATTCCTTATGATATGGCTGAATTTCTCATATTCGCCGTGAACATCAGAAACATAATGCTCTGTTCCTTTGGGAAGATGCAAGATTGCCTGAAGATTGATGATCTCTGTTGAAGCAGCTGCGACATTTGGATAACGCACTGCCAGTTCCTTTAGATACTTCATCTGGTCCATGAGAAGAATCCCCTTTCGTTTACGCTTATTTTATTGTTCTGTAATATTATATCATTATTTTTCATACTTTCCCAATAACTTTCTTTCATTTTCCTTAATTATGATGCTTTTATGAAAATAATGTCATTTCTTGTGTTATACTGTAGTCAGTCTTTGCAAAATCTATGTAAATTTTCTGATTTTTGATCGTAGATTTGAAAGGCTACATACAATAAGGAGGAGATTATGTTAAAAAAGAACAAAAGCATTGCACTGGTGATGATCTTAACTTTATTGATCGTCACTTCTTCTTGTGCACCAAAAAACTCGCAAACAGAACTTAACCAGCCTGCAAAAACAAACACCTCTTGGGAGCGGAAACTTTGCAGATCAAAACTTAATATCATCAGTTCTTATGGTGATGATCAGGCATTTCACCCAAAAGTCTTGAATTTTGACAAACCTTGGAACGGCTACCGCTACTGGATGGCTTATACACCATACCCAGGTGCTGACCAGCGAAAAGAAAATCCCCATGTCTGCGTATCCAATGATAAAATTCACTGGAAACCATTTGAAGGAGAAGGAAAAGCTGTTGCATTGGATCCACTAACTCCATTTGAAAATCCTGACAAGCAATATAATTCTGATACACATCTTGTATATAGAAAGGATATCAATACTTTGGAATGCTACTGGCGCCAGGTTGATAATCGTACCCAGATCGATAAGATCATGAAACGCACAACAACTGATGGTATCCATTGGAGTAAAGCTCAGAATGTATTGGTTTCTGATGCACACACTGACCGCATTCTAAGTCCATCGATCATCTATGAAAATGGACGATATAAGATGTGGACCGTTAATTGCAAAGGAAAATATCCGATTCTATACCGTGAAAGCAAAGACGGATTCCATTGGAGTAATCCACGCAAGATTCAGTTAAAATATCCATCAAATAATCTTCGCAGCTGGCATCTCGATGTCATTCATACGAACAAAGGATATGAGATAATCGTTGTTGCTTTCATTAATGGTCATAAGCACAGAGAAATGAATCTTTACTATACTTCTTCTAAAAATGAACATGATTTTAAGAAATGTATCACGATCTTAAAACCATCCCAAAAGAAGAAAACATGGGATAACCGTGGTATTTACCGCAGCAGCTTCTTTGTAGAAAATGGCACCTATTATATCTATTACAGCGGCATCGGTTATCCAAAGGGACCAAAAAGTTCTCAAGGTGTTGGTCTTACCTATGGGCCATCGGTGAAAAACATTCATGGTTATGATGTATAAAATATCTTGACGTCATAAATATTCGGGTGTAAACTGTTAGCAATAAGAATTTTTAGCCAACCATCCATAGACTGGCTAACGACTCTACAATAAGATTAGAAGGAAGTGCATTAATATTATGGAAAAGAAAAATATCGACTGGGCTAACATCGGTTTCGGTTATATGCCAACAGATTACCGTTTTGTAGCTAATTACAAAGATGGAGCATGGGATGAAGGTGAATTAACAACAGATGCCAACATCACAATCTCTGAATGTGCCGGTGTATTACAGTACGCTCAGACATGTTTTGAAGGAATGAAAGCTTACACAACAGAAGATGGACATATCGTTGTATTCCGTCCTGACTTAAATGCAAGCCGTATGGCAGATTCATGCAGAAGACTTGAGATGCCTGTATTCCCTGAAGATAAATTTGTAGAAGCGATCGAGAAAGTCGTTGCAGCGAATGAAGCATTCGTACCACCTTTCGGTTCTGGTGCTACATTATATATCCGTCCTTATATGTTCGGAAGTGATCCTGTGATCGGTGTAAAACCAGCAAATGAATATCAGTTCCGTATCTTTACTACACCAGTAGGACCATACTTCAAAGAAGGAGCTAAACCTATTACTATCCGCGTCAGTGATTATGATCGTGCTGCTCCTCGTGGAACAGGTAATATCAAAGCCGGATTAAACTATGCTATGAGCCTTTACCCAATCATGGAAGCTCATCGTCAGGGATTTGATGAGAATATGTATCTTGACCCAGCAACAAGAACAAAAGTAGAAGAAACAGGTGGAGCTAACTTTATCTTCGTTACAAAAGATGGTAAAGTCGTAACACCTAAATCTGACAGCATTCTTCCATCTATTACTCGCCGTTCTTTAGTTTATGTAGCAAAAGAATATCTTGGACTTGAAGTTGAAGAACGTGAAGTATTATTTGATGAAGTAAAAGATTTCGCTGAATGTGGATTATGCGGAACAGCCGCAGTTATCTCTCCTGTAGGAAAGATTTATGATCATGGTAACGAAATCTGTTTCCCAAGCGGAATGGAAAAAATGGGACCAGTCATCCAGAAATTATATGATACTTTAACAGGAATCCAGATGGGACATATCGAAGCACCTGAAGGATGGATTAAGGTTATTAAATAATCTTTCGTAATCAATAGAATAGAAAATAAAATAGTAGTCAAATTGACTACTATTTTATTTTCTATATTCTTTTATACGGAAGGTTATTGAATCACATAAAAATGCAGACGGAAAGCTATTGGTTAATAATTCCGTCTGCATTGTGTTTAGATATATCGTGGATTATCTGGATTGTATTTATTGGTCTCTTAGATGAATTTCTGGATTTCCGTGGTTTTCGATGTAGCCTCTTGTGATCGTTACACTTCCGATCGTGTCGTCTTTTGGTATTTCGTACATGATGTCCAGCATAAATTTCTCGATGATCGCACGTAATGCTCTGGCTCCTGTTTTCTTTTTCAGGGCTTGTTCTGCGATGGCTTCTAATGCTCCTTCATCGAATTCTAATTTGACTTCATCTAGTTCTAATAACTTCTGGTATTGTTTCAGGATCGCATTCTTTGGTTCTTTTAAGATCTTGACTAACATTTCTTTTGTTAATCCGTCTAATGTAAATACCATTGGAAGTCTTCCGATAAATTCTGGGATCATTCCATATTCTCTCAGATCATCGTTTGTGACTTTGGAGATGATGTTCTCTTCGTTATCAAAGTGATCTTTAAGATCTGCTCCGAATCCGATAGATGTTTTCTTCATCAGTCGTTTTTTGATGATTCCTTCGAGTCTTGGGAAAGCTCCTCCGCAAATAAAAAGGATATTTCTTGTATTGATCGTTGTCAGTGGTACCATGGCGTTTTTGCTTGTAGCTCCGACTGGTACTTCGACTTCTGCTCCTTCTAAAAGTTTTAACAGTCCCTGCTGTACGGATTCTCCGCTGACATCTCTGCTGTTTGTGTTTTGTTTCTTGGCGATCTTATCGATCTCATCGATAAATACAATTCCGTGTTCTGCACGATCTACATCGTTGTCTGCAGCCTGTAGAAGCTTTGATAAGACACTTTCTACGTCATCTCCAATATATCCGGCCTCCGTTAATGATGTGGCGTCTGTGATCGCAAGGGGCACTTTTAACAGTCTTGCCAGTGTTTTGACAAGATATGTTTTACCACTTCCTGTTGGTCCGATCATCAGCATATTGGATTTGTCGATTTCAATCTCATCCATTGTATTTGTGACCACTCGTTTGTAATGGTTATATACTGCAACAGACATGACTTTCTTTGCATAATCTTGTCCAATGACATATTCATCTAACATTGCCTTGATCTGAT
>ENA-ORSQ01001286-ORSQ01001286.1-human-gut-metagenome-genome-assembly--contig:-NODE-1286-length-13601-cov-2.744279_pt1 | contig 13601 bp, 9 predicted proteins | sample MGYA00241900_ERZ509164 | MGnify/ENA primary metagenome ERZ509164 (study PRJEB26280, sample SAMEA2338807) | human gut metagenome | biome: human gut; feature: human-associated habitat; material: faeces...
AACCAGCAGTTCACCTTTTTCCATCATTTGGTACAGGCGGTGTACGCCGGTAGTCGTTTCTTCGGAGACACCTTTCATTTCGGCGATCGTGCGGTGCCAACGGGTATTGTCTTCAGCCAGGATACGGTTTAAGGTATCCAGGATGACCTGTTCTTCGTGATTGCCACCTTTGCGGTTGATCGTTTCGGCATCGTTCTCTGCCCGGTAACCCATATGGACCAGCAGGGATGCGTCGCCACCGTCATCCACAATCATGTGCGGACCTTTGCCGTCGGGGAAACGGAGTGCCATGTCGGTACACCACCAGTATTCTTCCAGTGTTTCACCCTTCCAGGCGAAAACGGGAACACCATCCGCTGCGATAGCGGCAGCGGCATGATCTTGTGTGGAGAAGATGTTACAGCTAGCCCAGCGAACGTCCGCTCCCAACGCAACTAATGTTTCGATTAACACTGCGGTCTGAATCGTCATGTGCAGTGAGCCGGTGATACGAGCTCCTTTCAGAGGTTTCTGATCGGCGTACTTCTTGCGAAGTGCCATAAGTCCCGGCATTTCGTGTTCGGCGATCTCGATTTCTTTACGACCGAATTCAGCCAAACTCATATCTGCCACTTTATAAGGCAGATTAGTTGGAAATAATTGTGACATAAATTAATACTATAAATGGTTGAGACGCAAAGGTACGAAAAAGCGTTGATAGTAGGTGTTCTTTATCTATGAATTTCCATCTAGGGCAGAGGCTTGCCGAGGGGTAGGTGGGTTTGTTACTGCAACCTGCCTTGCAGTAGTTCTGCAACAGCCATGCAGCATTACTGCAACCTGCATTGCAGTAACACTGCAATGCCGTTGCAGTATTGGACTCTCTGTAGTTTTGCGATTTAATGAATACTGAAGGCTCCATCTACCAATAGCGCGTGGCCATCTACGAAGCTCGCTTGCGGGCTGCATAGCCAAAGTACGGCGTTGGCGATCTCTTCCGGTTTGCCGAGCCGCCCTGCGGGAATGTCGCGCACCAGCTCCTTCTCCAAGGAAGGGTCACGCCGCATTAAGTCTTCCGCCATCGGCGTACGGATAACGCCCGGACATACGGCATTGATGCGGATATTCTTTGCCGCATAGTCGATAGCGGCGGTACGTGTCAGTCCGATAACGGCATGCTTACAGGCTATGTAGGCCGCTTGCCCCGGAAATCCCGTGACTCCACCTTGCGATGAGGTGTTGACGATGGCGCCGCCGCCTTGTTTCAGCATTTGCAGGATCTCATAACGCATGCAGTTCCAGACACCTTTCAAATCCACAGCCACGGTACGGTCGAATTCATCGTCGGTGATTTCCGCCATTGGGCGTTGCGGTGTTTGTATGCCTGCGTTGTTAAGAGCCGCATCCAGTCTTCCGTAGGTAGCTACGGTCCAGTCGATCATCTCTTTTACGGCTTGCGTGTTTGATACGTCGCACCGATATGCTACGGCCTTCTGTCCCTCGGCTACTAATTTCTCTACTTGTTCTCCCGGCTCACGGATGTCTGCCAATACGGTTATGTATCCAGCCTTGGCGAAGGCTTCAGCGCAAGCGAGTCCGATACCCATCGCTGAACCGGTTACTAAAGCTACTTTCTCTTCCATTGTCTTTGTCATGATCATTTGATTTACATTTTGTTATTATTTATGTCGCGAAGATAAGGAGGGAGTGGTATAGAGGCTTTGTTATGTGGTTCAAATAGCTTTGTTGTGTGGGCCATTATAAATATTATATATCCTCGGTTGGCGGTACGCCATACGCTATCTTATAGATTTTCGAGAAATGGGAAAGGTTCTTGAAGCCTACCTCGAAACAAATCTCCGAGACCTTACGCCCCCCCTTACGTATCAGCCCATGTGCGGCTTCAAGGCGGCGTCGGATGAGCCATTCCCGGGGCGAGAGAGCGCTACATTTCTTGAAATCACGTTTAAATGTGGAGAGACTGCGTCCCGTATAGTTGGCGATTTCTTCCATGGAAATATCGTTCATATAATTCCGCTCCATAAATTCCAGTATGTCTATCTTCCATGGATCGGTAAAATCGAAGATAGAGGCATATAGATTCTTGTCGGTATTGAGCAACACATAGACGCCCTCGACCATTTTTAGTTGAAGCAATTCGTCTGTCGGTTGGATCTTGGAATTGAAATAAGGGGTCATCGACTCAAACAAGCTTACGATATCGGGACGGTTGGACGGTAGCTTGTAAAGGCTTACCTGATCTCGCTTGGCGTCTTTAGGGAGAATATTTCGATCTAATTTGCTGTAAAAGTCGCGTAGGAACTTCATGGTGAACATCAAGAAGATCGCCTTGAACTGCTCGCCATTCCATGCTTGTTTCGTCATCTGTACGCTGAAGTCCTTGCGGATGAAAGCGCATTCTCCTTTATGTAACCGGGTGATTTGGCCTTTCTCGTCGATTACCATCTCTCCGGAGTATACATACACCAACACATGCGAATGATTCCGGTGCAGGCAGCTCTTTCCGCCATCGAAATACATCGCTAAAAATAAATCCGAGTAACGCAGTGTGTTGATCCCGTCCATCGTTCTTTAGGAAAATGGGCGACACGGGAAGATCGTGCCGCCCATTATGAGGATTTTAAAGTAACTGTTAACTGTCCACTAAATCGTTAGGCCGGCGTGATACCTTGCTCTTGCAATAGTTTCAGCCCGAGGTCTTTCAACTTGAACTTCTGTATCTTTCCGCTTCCGGTCATCGGGAAGGTATCGACGAAGAAGATGTATTTCGGGATCTTATGCCGGGCGATCTTTCCGCGGCAGAAGTCTTTCACCTCTTCCTCCGTAGCCGTCACACCATCGTGAAGGATGATAAAGGCACCCACTTCCTCTCCATATTTCTTGGAAGGAACAGCAGCTACTTGCACGTCTTTCACGCCGGGGAAATGATAGAGGAACTCCTCCAGCTCACGGGGATAGATATTCTCGCCCCCGCGGATAATCATGTCCTTGATACGGCCGGTGATCCGATAGTTGCCGTTCTCGTCTTTCACGCCTAAGTCGCCGGAATGCAGGAAGCCATCCTTGTCGATCGCCTCATTGGTGGCGGCTTCGTTTTTATAGTAACCTTTCATGTTATTATAACCGCGGTTACACATCTCGCCCTGTACACCGACGGGGCATTCCTCGCCAGTCTCCGGATCGATAACCCGTACCTCGGTAAATTCGAACTCATGGCCTACGGTATTATAACGCACCTCGGCCGGATCTTCGATACGGGAGTGGGTCATACCCGGTGAGGTCTCTGTCAATCCATACACGCTGGTTACACGCATATGCATCTTCTCGTCCACGGTTTTCATGAGTTCAACCGGGCAAAGAGAACCTGCCATAATACCGGTACGTAACGACGTGAGGTCGAACATCTCGAACATCGGGTGGTTCAGCTCGGCAATGAACATGGTAGGCACGCCGTACACGGCCGTGCAACGCTCTTTATGTATAGAAGCTAATACCAATAGCGGATCGAATTTCTCGACCATCACTTGCGTACATCCATGCGTCAATACGTTCATGGAAGCTAATACCACACCAAAGCAATGAAAGAGAGGTACGCAGCAACAAAGCTTATCGTCGGCGGTGAATTTCATATGCTCACCCGTCAAGAAACCGTTGTTGGCGATGTTGTAGTGAGTCAACATGACCCCTTTCGGGAAGCCGGTCGTACCGGAAGTATATTGCATATTGACAACGTCGTGGCAATTTACTCTCGCTTTGGCAGCCTCTAACGTCTCATCCTTGATATTTTGTCCGAGGAGCAACATCTCGGGCGTATTGTACATACCCCTGTATTTCTCCTGTCCGATATATACTACATTTCTCAAGCGTGGGAAACGCTTGCTTTTCAAATACCCCCGTTGAGAGGTCTTCAATTCCGGCAACATGGTATAGACCATGTCCACGTAACTTCCATCAAACACGCCGTCTGTGATACACATCGTATGGATATCGGCGTTCTCAACCAGATATTCCAGTTCGCTTTGTTTATAGTTGGTGTTGATCGTGACCAGTACGGCACCGATCTTGGCTCCGGCATATAAGAAAGTCAGCCAATCCGGTACGTTTGTCGCCCATACGCCGACATGTGTGCCATGAGTGATACCGATCGCCAGCATGCCTTTCGCCATGTCGTCCACACGCTTGTTGAATTCGCTCCAAGTGAAACGTAAGTCACGGTCCGAATAAACGATATATTCCTTGTCCGGTGTAGTCTCGGCCCAATGTTCCAGCCATTGGCCAAGGGTTCTGTTATGTAATTCCATAAAACGCTGGATTTAATAAGGTGTATAGACAACTCCTAGGATTCGGGCCTTGTTGTCGGCTGCCGCATGTACATGATGCGCCACGATGGAATCATAATAGATGCTATCGCCTTCCTCTAGGATATAGGTGTTCTTTCCGTAATTGATCTCTACGACGCCATTCAATACGTAGATAAACTCCTCTCCCTCATGAGAAGAAAGAACAAAGTCGGTATCTTCAGTTGGCATTACATCAATGATGAATGGCTCCATGTGACGGTCGGCTTTCGATTTGGACAAAGAATGGTATTCCATGTGTTTGCGTGCCTTGCTGTCGTTGTTGCTGAAACCGATGCTGTTTGTGTCGTTGCTATCTTTCTTGCGGCAAATGACGGGGCCCAGTTCGGACTGATCGTCCAGGAATGTGCCCAGGCGTACGCCTAATACGCGGGCTATCTTGATTAGCGGGGCGAGAGACGGAAAGTCTATATTGCCCTCGATACGTTCTATTTGTTCGATACTCAGACCTGAGCGTTCGGATACTTCCTGGGTGGAAAGTTGTTTGGATTCACGGATACTTTTGATTTTAGCTCCTATGATTTTGTTGTTTCCCATGAGCATTATATGTTTATTGTTTATTGAATCTTTTAATTTGTAACAGAACGGCGCAAAATTACATTAAATTTTCATTAAACAAAGGTATTAGGTAAAAGAAAAAAGGATGACCCCCGTGGAGACCATCCTTTTGAACTTCTTGCGAAGAAATTGTTTCTTACTTTCTGATACCAAGCTCTTTGATGATAGCACGATATCTTTCGATATCAACCTTGATCAGGTAATCCAGTAAACGACGACGCTTACCTACCAACATTTTCAGAGCTCTTTCGGAGCTATGGTCTTTGTGATTAGCCTTCAAGTGTTCAGTCAAATGTGCGATACGAACTGTGAACAGTGCGATCTGGCTTTCTGCAGAACCTGTGTTGGTTGCAGACTTGCCATACTTTTCGAAAATCTCTTTTTTCTTTGCTGAATCTAAAAACATGATTCTTGTGTACTTTAATAAATTAATACTATGTTATCTAAGCGGTCGCAAAGGTAGGCATTCCTTTTTGATTTGCAATAGATTCTGCTATCTTTTTTGTGTTTTGAAGCATGAATGTCATATATATATCGTAAAAATATCGTATTTTTCCAGCCAATAAATTAGTCTTCAATGCAAAAGATCAGAAACATTGCGATTATCGCGCACGTAGACCACGGCAAAACGACGCTCGTGGATAAGATGTTATTAGCCGGTAAGCTTTTCCGTGAAGGACAGGCAGAGCCGGATCAGTTCCTGGACAATAATGACCTGGAACGCGAACGAGGGATTACGATCCTTGCCAAAAATGTATCTATTAATTATAAAGGTTATAAAATCAACATTATCGATACTCCGGGACACGCCGACTTCGGAGGTGAAGTGGAACGCGTATTGAATATGGCTGACGGTTGCTTGTTGCTGGTCGATGCTTTCGAAGGCCCGATGCCGCAGACTCGTTTCGTGCTTCAGAAGGCTATCCAGTTAGGCTTGAAACCGATTGTGGTCATTAATAAGGTAGACAAGCCGAATTGTCGTCCGGAAGAGGTGCAGGAAATGGTGTTCGACCTGATGTTCAGTCTTGATGCAACGGAGGAACAGCTCGACTTCCCGACGATCTACGGTTCTGCCAAGCAGGGTTGGATGTCGGAAGATTGGAAAGAGCCGAAGGAAGATATTACCGCTTTGCTGGATGCTATCATCCAGTATATTCCGGAACCCCAGGTATTGGAAGGCTCTTCCCAGATGTTGATCACTTCGTTGGACTATTCCAAGTATGTAGGCCGTATCGCTGTGGGGCGCGTGCATCGTGGCGAACTGCGCGAAGGACAGGAGATCATGCTTTGCAAGCGTGATGGCTCGATGGTGAAATCGAAGATCAAGGAAATCGACGTGTTCGAAGGGCTGGGGCGTACGAAAGTAGATGCTGTCCAGTCCGGCGATATCTGTGCGATTATCGGTGTGGAAGGTTTTGAAATCGGTGAAACGATTGCCGATGCCAATGATCCGGAACCGCTGCCGACGATTGCTATCGACGAACCGACGATGTCTATGTTGTTTACGATCAATAACTCTCCGTTTTTCGGGAAAGATGGCAAGTTCGTGACATCTCGCCATATATATGATCGTTTGATGAAAGAACTGGACAAGAACCTTGCCTTGCGAGTGGTTCCGACAGATTCTGCCGATTCTTGGTTGGTGTATGGACGCGGTGTTCTCCACTTGTCTGTCCTGATCGAAACCATGCGTCGTGAAGGTTACGAGTTGCAGGTTGGTCAGCCGCAGGTCATTATCAAGGAAATCGACGGTGAGAAATGCGAACCGGTCGAACAGTTGACGGTCAATCTGCCGGAAGAATGTTCCAGCCGTATCATCGATATGGTAACCAAGCGCAAGGGTGAAATGACGATGATGGAAAGCAAGAACGACCGTATGCATCTGGAATTCACGATTCCTTCCCGTGGTATTATCGGTTTGAATAATGCTGTTTTGACTGCGTCAGCTGGTGAAGCGATCATGGCGCACCGTTTCCTCGAATACCAGCCGTGGAAGGGAGAGATCGAACGCCGTACGAATGGTTCTATCATCGCGATGGAAACAGGTACTGCCTATGCTTATGCTTTGAATAACTTGCAATCCCGTGGACGTTTCTTTATTGCTCCAGGCGATGAGGTGTATGCCGGACAGGTTGTTGGCGAGCATACGAAAGACAATGACTTGGTGGTTAACGTGACGAAGTCGAAGAAGCTGACGAATATGCGTGCTTCCGGTTCGGATGATAAAGTGTCTTTGGCTCCTCCTACGGTGTTCAGCCTGGAAGATGCTTTGGAATATATCAAAGGCGATGAATATGTAGAAATCACCCCGAACAGCATGCGTATGCGCAAAATCATCCTTGACGAACTTGAACGTAAGCGCCAGGGAAGATAAGAGCCATCACAACATAATTGCGCCGATAATGCAAATCATACTTGGATTTGCGTTATCGGTTTTTTGTTTTAATTCTAAATACATGCACTACTAATCCTATTTATATCGGGAGGGCAGTTTGTAAATCGTATTCAAACGTGGTACGGTTGTTGATTGTCAAATTAATAATGAATAATATCAAAAAATAAGGGGAGGCATTTGCGTATACTGATTATTTTTGTCCTATTAAGTAAAAAACTTTAAAGGAAAATGAAGAAAAAAGTATATACAGCGTTCATATGCCTTTGTTGTGCTGTGGTGTCTCTCTTTGCTCAGGAGCGCGTAGTGGAATTAACGAATCCGAACGAAAGCTGTACGAGTATTGCAGCTGGCAAATTGGCGACGACTGATGGTTCGGTCATGACATCGCAGACGTGTGACGGGACTTCTCGTACTTGGATGGAGGTTGTGCCTGCCCAAAACTGGCCGGACACCGCAAAACTTGATCTTTATTGGGATCTCCGTCATACGGAAAGCAAAAACGACCGTTTGGGTGTGAAACTGAAAGGTTCTATCCCACAGGTTCCTTATACATTTGCTTATCTGAATACCGGTTATCCTTGTATGAACGAGAAACAGCTGGCGATGGGAGAAACGACTATCGTGGGACGTAAGGAGCTGCGTAATCCCAAAGGCTTGTTCCATATTGAGGATTTGCAGGGGATTGCTTTGCAACGTTGCAGTACGGCACGCGAGGCGGTCTTGCTGATGGGACGTTTGGCAGAACAATATGGCTATCGTGATGGAGGGGAATGCCTGACGGTTGCCGATAAGAGGGAACTCTGGTTTTTCGAGATTACGGGTGCAGGTTCGGAAGATATGGGGGCTTTATGGGTTGCCCGGCGCATACCGGACGACCATGTGACGGTTTCGGCTAATACACCTCGTATTTCCGATGTCGATTTCGGGGACAAGGATAATTATATGTATAGTGAAGGACTGAAGGAGAAAGCACGGAAGTTAGGGTATTGGGACGGGAAAGAGCCTTTCAAGTTCTGGAAAGTAATCCATGAAACGGGGAAGAAGCCTTTTACCATCCGGGATTTTTTTGTTTTGAAAACGCTGGCTCCTTCTTTGAACCTGACGATGGACATGGAGGAGTTACCTTTGTCTGTCAAGCCCGAACAGAATGTTTCTTTGGCGGATATGAACCGTCTGCTGCGTGAAACATATGAGGGAACAGAATGGGATATGACAAAAGACATGATGGTTACGAAGAAAATCAAGGATAAAGATGGAACCGAGCGCGATACGATATATAAAAGCCCGTTGGCACAAAACTGGATGACGAATGATATGTTTGAATTCCTGAATGCACAGCGAGGTGAAAAGAAGATAGAGAAACAGCGGACGATATCGGTTGTCTGGTGTGCTTATTCGTTTGTGATCCAGTGCCGAGATTGGTTACCGGACGAGGTTGGAGGCGTTTGTTGGTGGTCGGAAGATAATCCGGGTGAAAGTCCCCGTGTCCCGTTATTTGCCGGAATGACGGATGTCCCTGAAAGCTTTAAGGTATGCGGGCATAAACGATATCGTCCTGATGCCGCCCTTTGGACCTATCGACGTACAAACCGTTTGGCGCAAGTGAGTTGGGGGCATGGTCGTAAATTAATCGAGCCTGCCGTCCTCTCTTTCGAGCAGAAGGCTGCCGACGAAATGCCTCTGATAGAAAACAAGGTATCGGTCCTTATTCGGGAAGGCAAGAAAGATGAAGCCCAAGCTTATCTTACCCGTTATTCCTTTGATTTTATCTATTCGACTTTGCGTTGTTGGGAGGAAATGGAAGGACAGCTATGGCATAAGTTTGGACGGGGTTTCTGATTGAGGGCTTCTTTTAGTGTGAGTTTTTCTTGGCTTTTTCCCGATGCTTTTCGATTTCTTTTCGGTAGGAGAGTGGGTTTATGCCTGTTTTGCTCCTGAAAAAGTAAGAGAAATAGTCGGCCGATTCAAAATTGAGCTTCATTGCGATGTCTTGGATCGACATTTCCGTACTGCTCAGTAAATCTTTGATCTTGCTGAGCTTCAGTTGCAGCATGTATTGATGGGGAGCGATCCCAGTGTATTGCTTGAATGATTTCCTGAAATTGGAATAGCTCATGTTGATGGATTCGGCGATATCTTCCGGTGTAAACTTGTCGTAAATGTTTTCCCGCATCAATACGCATGCTTCCTGTATCTTCTGCATAGAAACCGGTCCACAGTCCTGATTTTTGTTGATCGAATAGATCAAGCCGATCGTATGCATCGTAATTCCCGCCAAAACAGCTTGGAACCCGGATTTCTGTGCCCTGGCACAGTCAAGCATTTCCCCGAAATGCTTGACGATTTGGTCATTCATGCCGATATGAAATATGGGATTTGCGCGATTAATAATTCCGTTTAATAATTTTTCAAAATAATCACCTTGAAAGGTTACGTAATATTCATCCCAACCTATATTGGCGATAGGTTGGTAGCTATGCCATTGTCCGGGGAAAATAAAGAATGCGTCTCCTTTTGATATTTTCTTTTCAAAGCAGTTGATGGAAGCAAAAGTTCCTTCTCCTTTTACAATATATACCAGGGCGAACTCGTCAATAATTCTGCCCCGGTCGGGATTAAATGTATATCCGATTGGGTGACCTTTAAGGGGATAACTGCCTTTTGGATCAATAGACTGAAATCCTATGCCGCTAATAGACATTCCCCAGATGTTCTCATCATTGTTTGTCGGTAAGTACTTTATGACATTATGTTTACTGCGATCAAAATCCATTTGGTGATTATTTTGAGTATTTCAGAATAAAATGTTTCTCGCTTGAGAGATTACATTTATCTCTGTTTACAAAGATATTAAATTTATTACATCTGTCAAAAAGCAAGGGAAAAATATCATTTTTTCATGATTATAAAGATAATAAAGGCAGACATTTGTGAAAATAAATATCGTTTAACCTAATAAGTTTGGAGATTATGAGAAATCGAATTCTATTTTTGCTATGTTTCCTATGTATAGGATTGCAAGCATTTGCCCAGATTTCTATTTCAGGAAAAGTGGTTGATGCAGGAGGGCTTGAACTTCCAGGCGTAAATGTGATGGTAAAGGGAACAACTATCGGTACATTAACCGATGGTGATGGAAGGTTTACGATTCCAGATGTTCCGGGTAGCAGTAATGCCGTATTGGTATTTTCTTATGTCGGTTTCCAGACACAAGAAATAAAAGTAGGAAATACCAAAAATTTAACTGTGAAATTGCAGGAAGATAATATGGCATTGGATGAGGTTGTGGTGGTTGGTTATGGTACATCCCGTAAAAAAGATTTGGCAGGCTCTATTTCTAGTGTTAAATTGGATGATTCTCCGTTGACGCAGTTGGCAAACGTGAATGCTTTAGTTGCGTTGTCAAGCAAGATTCCGGGTTTTAATTATTCCCCGACAACAGATGCCGGTGGTGATAATACGGCTTCAATGACGATTCGTGGTATGAATTCTATTATTACAGGTCCTTCGGAGGCAAGCTTGAACAAGCCGTTGTTGGTTGTCGATGGTTCTATCTTTAATGGTAGTATCAACGAAATTGCCATGACGGATGTTGAATCCATTGATGTTCTGAAAGATGCCAGTTCTGCTGCCATCTACGGTTCACGTTCTGCAAATGGTGTAATTATTATTACAACAAAGCGTGGTCGTTCTTCCAAACCTACGGTTAATTTGGATGCTTATTACGGAATTCAGAGTTGGACAAGAAAGCCTCAGATGGTAACGGATCAAAATGAATTTTTGAATCGTCGTCGTGAAGCGATGATTGCTGCCGGTTCGATTGATCCGAGCGTAGGTTTGGACCCCGCACAGCTATTGAATGCTGAGGAACTGGAAGTTTACAATGCTGGTGGTTGGGTTGATTGGATTGATGAGGTCTCTCAAAATGCGCAGATTCAGAATTATAATCTGAGTATTTCAGGAAATGCTTCCGATAAAGTGAATTATTATTTGTCGGCCGGTTATATGAAACAGGATGGTCTGATTGTTGGCGATGACTATAAAAAGCTGACTTTCATGGCTAAAATGGACGCAAAAGTTACAGACTGGTTGACGGTCGGTATGCGCGCATCTTATTATAATGCCTCTAATCCTGGTCAGATCGCAAATATTCAGTCTGCAACATGGCTGTCGCCCTATAGCCATAAGTATGTACGTTATGATGGCTATACTGATTGGTATGAAAGATATGCAAATGGAAATGTCGCCAGCCCGTTTTGGAGTTCTTCCGAAACTACTTCCTATTTGTGGACAGATCGTGAGAAGAAATATGATAACCTAAATGGAACAGGATTTGTACAGATCGATTTCCCGTTTGTAAAAGGTCTGAGCTATAAGTTTACCATGAATGCTGTAAAAAATACGAACAATGTTGATATGTTTGTAAATCCCCAGTATTTCTTGGATACGAGAAAAGTTGAGGAATTGGCTGATCCGTATAAGTATACGGCGGAGGCAAATGGTAAATCGGAGATTAACCAGACTTATGCGTGGACAATGGACAATGTGTTCACTTATACGAAAGATTTCGGAAAGAATCATTTGGATGCAATGCTCGGTTATACGCGTGACGCCACTCATCAGAATCAGTTGAAGACTGCTTATAGTGGTTTCAAACTGCCGACTGTATTAGGCTCGTACGGACAAAATTTGGCAACGACTCAGCAGATTAACAAGACATTGAAGGAATGGCAGAATGTCGGTTATATGGCTCGTGTCAATTATAACTATGCAAACAAGTATTATCTGACGGCGAACTTCCGTCGTGATGGTTTCTCTGGATTTGCAAAAGGTAGTAAATGGGCTAACTTCCCAGGTGTGTCTGCAGCTTGGACATTGTCCCAGGAAGATTTTATGCAGAATGTAATTCCGGGATTGAGTTTCTTAAAGCTGAGAGGATCCTATGGTTTGACCGGTAATCAGAGTATCGAAGCCTATGCTACATTGGCTACAGTCGCTTCCGGTTATACTTGGTATGATGCATCTTCTTTGTATATCTATCAGAATTCGTTGGCAAATGAGGAATTGACTTGGGCGACAACTAAAACAGGAAACTTCGGTCTTGATTTCGGATTCTTGGACGGACGCATTTCTGGTTCTATCGATGTTTATAAATCAAAGACAAATGATATGTTGTTGAACCGTTCATTGCCTTATATGACTGGTTTCTCGGAAGCAAAGTTTAATGCGGGTGAGGTGATGAACCGCGGTGTCGAACTATCTTTGAATACGGTTAATATAAATGGAGACGGTAAAGATAATTTCCGTTGGGAAAGCGGATTGACTTTTTATCGTAACAAGAACAAGATTGTTCACCTTTTTGGCAAGGATGCTAATGGCAAGGAAGCGAACGATACGGGTAATGCGACAACAAATGGTTACGAAACTGCTCGTGCGTTGGTTATAGGCGAGTCGATCAATGCTGCATGGGATTTGAAAATGTTAGGTATCTTCCAATCTCAGGCTGAGATTGATAGCTATGTCGACGCGAATGGTAATAAGATTCAGCCGGATGCTGTACCTGGTGACATCAAGTTCCTGGATTATAACGGTGATGGTAAGATCAGTACGGATGACCGTCACTGTATTGGAGATATGGACCCATTGTTCACGATCAATTTTAGCAATACGTTAAGTTGGAAGAACTTCTCTTTGTATTTTAACTTCCGTTGGGATGCAGGTAACAGTTCTCATTTTATCGGTAGTGATCCGTTTGGTAATTACCATAATACGGCAACGACATCAGGAGCTCAGTTGAAAGTTGCTCCATGGAGCGAAAATAATCCAACAAACGAGCATCCACGCTTGGGCTATGTAAATACTTATTCCTATTATTTTTGGTCACAACGTCAGTATCTGAAACTGAAAGATTTGAGTCTTTCCTATACTTTCGATCAGCCGTGGGTAAAGAAAGCCAATATTCAGAATTTGCGTCTTTATCTGAGTGGTACGGACTTATTCACAATTACCGGCTGGTCTGGTCTGGATCCCGAAACAGGTGGTACGATTGCTGCCGGTCCTGGTAGTAGCCGTTATGGAAGCAAGCCTGCTTATCGGACACTTACAATTGGTGCTAATATAACATTCTAAAAATTGAACGGATATGAAAATTAAAAATATATTGTTAGGAACGGTTGTTGGCTCTTTGTCCCTATGTGGATTGGTTAGCTGTGACAATGATTTTCTAGAAGAAAAGTCATATGAATATACGTCTTCGACTTCGTATAATACACCTGAGGAATTGGACATGG